>Ga0325401_1002116_pt1 | contig 17398 bp, 11 predicted proteins | sample PopdelMetagenome_FD_205666 | JGI IMG/M metagenome (GOLD analysis project Ga0325401, IMG submission 205666) | Populus deltoides microbial communities from Bellville, Georgia, United States - Xylem-PdKOR-R2 | ecosystem: Host-associated > Plants > Phyllosphere > Stem > Wood/Secondary xylem | place...
ATAATTTTGCCAGCCAAACCCCCGGGCTTCTCTCATGCTTCTCTCATACTTCTCTCTATTTGGTTAACAACAAACAATCGTTTTTTTGTTTACTATTTGCTCTTTGAAATCCCATCCACGAAACCCTTCTTCTCTTCTTCCCTTTATAATTGCGTGGAAGAAAACAGAGGGAATGTTGATGATGGTGGTGATGAATATGACATCATTGAGCTTTTTCCGACTCTATCCTTGCTCTCTATATTACTTTTTAGAGCATTCAAAGTCAACTTTATCGTCTTTTCTCTGAAGTTTTCGCTCTTTTTTTTTTGGTTTATGGGTTTTGCTTGCTTGCATGCGTGCTGTTTTTTTTTTTTTTTTACTTAAAGGTTTGGTTTTTCAGAAATTTTGCTAGCTTTTAAATTCTGGTTCATTCTTATTTTATTGCTCTTTGTTTAGATAATGGTTGGAATCGGGTCGTTTTCGTAGGGTTTTCTTTTGTTTGTATTTGTTTGTAGTTTTGCTTCGTTAGGAGACGTGATATGAATATATAGTTGGTGATGGGGAATTGGGTTTTTGAACCAATGTAAGGGTCAATTCATAGACCGCAAAACAAAGCATTTTTGTTATTCTTTTTTCTGATTGGTGGGCAATCTATTACAAATATTGTTCTTTTGGTTATTAGGTCAATATTGTAGGGAACTTGAATAGGATTTTGGGTTCGTGAAATTGGGTTTCTTTTTGTTCAAGATTTTTCGTTGTTGTCTTTGATTAGTAATTCAATTGGTAATTGCATAAGGATCTTGATAATTTTTCTGTTCTTGATCATTCAAGTTTTGATCAGTTAATGCGAATTCGAGGGCAATGAGCATGGTGATGAAAAAATGATTTTTTTTCCTTTTACTATTCTTGGATTGTCGTCTAGAATTTGAGGTTGTCTTTGGTATTCACGGTTATTGCATTGTATTTGGTTCTTTATGATGGATTCAAAAACAAGTGGTAATGCTGGAGATGTCATGGTTGCGAAGGAACCGGATAACCAAGAAGGTGGTGCCAATTCAAATGTGAAAGGTATAGGAGGTGTGAGTAACAAAGATATGTATTTTCGAGCTGATAAAATCGATCTTAAAAGCTTGGATGCACAGCTTGAGAAGCACCTGAGCAGGGTATGGTCAAGGGACATTGAAATCCAAAGGCCTAGAGAAGAGTGGGAAATTGATTTGTCTAAATTGGATATAAGGCATGAGTTAGCCCATGGGACTTTCGGGACCGTGTATCGTGGTACTTATGATAACCAAGATGTTGCTGGTAATTGCTTTCTGTTTCCCAGTCCTCGCTCTGCATGTCTGTGTTTTTTTTACGCTTATGTGATTGTTCTTATTGTTTTGATTCTCAGAGCTCTTAATTTTAATTTTATTTTTTGGTTTCTGTTTCTGTAAAGGTTATACTGGGGAGTAAATAAGGATATCTTGTTTTTCCTATCCTCCAAAATCTTTATATGAGTTGCTTTTATACTGCTGCTTGTTAACATGCCCTAAATTTTGTAACGCCTTTGAAATTTATCATCTTTTTATTATTGACTATCATGTGATTATTTTAGGATGTTTATATGGCTTCTCTGTTCTTTCCTTGTCTTTTTCAAGAAATCGTTGGAAGTTCAGAAAATTATGCCATGCTTTGTCTGGATTTGGTTGTTTGATACTAATGCCTGCAAAACCTTTTCTCTACAACTCTTGATAAGCAATGATGAAATTGCAGCCTGTTTCCACTAGAGAGACTAGTAGCATTGAGCACTGCGTGTGTTGATGTTGAATTCTTACTGAACTGTTGTTGGATGTCATAGTGAAACTGCTGGACTGGGGGGAGGATGGTATGGCCACAGCTGCTGAAACCATGGCTGTCCGGGCATCATTTCAGCAAGAGGTTGCTGTTTGGCACAAGCTTGACCATCCTAACGTTACAAAAGTACAAAATTATTCTTAAACTTGTTGTGTTCATTATATTATGAGCATCATATGGCGTGGAAGTTGGCTTTTTTGGGTTGTGCAATTTTCCATGTTGTATTACCCTACCAATAATTACATTATGGATTCCTCTTGGCAAGCATGTTTTCTTGATACCTTGTTATAAATGTAGTTATCGTGTGTGTCTTACCATAGTGGAATTCATAAACGACATGTAAATGTTAACTTATATTAACAAAAAATAACTTGCCACTTACTTAGAAGCCCTTTTAGTTGAATCCATATGCTTGGAGGATCATCCTCCCAGCCATTGTAGACATCATCATAAGCTTATCATTCATGTTATTTTTATTTCTGATGCTTTAAGTTCCAATTTTCTAACAGTTTGTTGGAGCATCAATGGGAACTCTCAACCTCAAGATTCCTGCCAAAAACCCATCTGATGATAACATCAATCTCCCTGCTAGGGCATGCTGTGTTGTTGTTGAGTATCTCCCTGGCGGTACACTAAAACAATACTTGATAAGAAATAGTCGAAAGAAACTTGCTTTTAAGGTTGTAATCCAACTTGCTTTGGATCTCTCTAGAGGGTGAGTTTCTATTTCCATTCATTTTCTTTTATTGAAAAAATTCCCTATAAAAATTGTAGTTACTGACTAGTGTTACTAATTTGCAGTCTTAGCTATCTACATTCAAAGAAGATTGTACATCGTGATGTCAAGACTGAAAACATGTTACTAGATTCTCATAAAACTCTTAAAATTGCTGATTTTGGTGTTGCCCGTATTGAAGCTCAGAATCCATGTGAAATGACCGGAGAAACTGGCACCCTTGGATACATGGCCCCTGAGGTAATTCATGCTTTAATGAAACCTTTTTTTTCCCCAGGCAGAAGTTTTTTATAAAGAAATTTTGTATATTATCAGGTGATTGGTTATTTAAACAAGTCTGGGATGCATGTAAATGATGTGTAATGATTATGAAGTCAATTCTTGTGGCATGTTCAACATGGACTCCACAACGGCATGCTTTGCTGTTAATTGTACATTTATAACCGTATGGACATGGAATGCAATTGAATTGGCATGTTTGAATTCTTACTGAATTACAACTTTCTAACCAGATACCTTATGCAGGTTCTTGATGGCAAACCATATAACAGAAGATGTGATGTCTACAGCTTTGGCATTTGCTTATGGGAAATTTATTGTTGTGACATGCCTTACCCTGATCTTAGCTTCGCTGATGTCTCATCCGCTGTTGTTCGACAGGTTAGTTAGTAATTTAGTAAACAAGTCACGTGCCTAGTTTTTATTATTTTTGTGTTTATGCTTCTTTTTTTTTCCTGTTATATGGTGGTGACCTGAGGAGGTTCAAAGTGAATGTTATCTCACTGTTCATGATTATGGATTTAGAACTTTGTGATCATATTGTTTATCTACATGCCATATGATTTGCCTCTTCTTTGCGAGGTAGCCCGTGACAGCAGTTCATGAAATGCTTTTGTAATTAACTAACTGTACAAGCAAGGAAAAGGCTAAGTTTAGTTGTAAACTGTAAAGCTCTTGAGAGAGCTGATATCCTGTTGTTAAAATAGTTTTTTCTTTTACTAAAACTTTTTACGAGACCTTAAAATCTAGCATCCTGCCAAAGTTCATATATATCGGTAATTTATACTGCATGATTTTATTGGCAGAATTTGCGTCCAGATATTCCAAGATGCTGTCCAAGTTCTTTAGCAAATGTCATGAGAAAATGCTGGGATGGAAATGCGGAAAAACGTCCTGAAATGGATGAGGTGGTGAAAATGTTGGAAGGGATTGATACAAGCAAGGGAGGAGGGATGATACCTGAAGATCAGAATTCCGGCTGTTTCTGTTTTAACCCTGTTCGCGGTCCCTAAGTTGTGCTCTTTCCCCTTTCCTGTTGTTGTCTCTCCCTCGTTGGTTTTGTAACCAGTCCGAGTGGTGATCTAGCTCTTGGCTTGATTGGTTGCAAGCTTTTTCTTCACAGGAATGAAAAACATGTCTCGTGATTGTGCATGGATAGTCAAATAAGGTTTATTGAAGTTTTAACCTTTTGCTTATTACAAGTTATCGTGCTTGTTGCATGCACGATGTGTAGGCATTGCAAGGGCTTAGCCATTCATGTGTGATATCAATTACATGATATGGTAGATTTGTTGGGATGTGCTTGAATGGTTAGTGACATGGAACTGCTCGTTTCGAGGATGCAAGTCTCTGAACACATTCTGTGGCAACAGCTCTTACCGCCGTTGCCTTTCCTGGATAAAATCCAACCCCACCTGCAAATCTTGGGCATTGACGGAAGCTTTTTGGTACGAGCCATTCAGATAAAATCTGAATGGCCTTTTTTGACCTTTATTGAGCCTGAGTAGAGCTCATATCTCAACTTTGAGCGTCAAAATATGGCTCTGGTAAAATTAATCCCATCCATTAATGGTGACACCCTAAAAGTATACATCACTTGAAAATTTCAACTCGAAGAGATTTGAGGCTAAGAAATTTCAATGATATATACCTACTGTGTAACCAATACCCAAGACAATAATAAAATAAAATGAAATCCCAATCCACTAGTGCGAAAACTTTAATCAATCGGAATTTTCTAAAGGAGAGTGATCTCCATTTTGCCTCAACAAGATAAGCTTCTAATCTCTCTCTCTCTACATTACTTGTTTGTTACTACACAAGTTCTTCAAGAATTTCCAAAAATAAGTGGGAAGTCCAGTCGAACCAATTGATGTTGCCCGCCCACCACTCAAAAGGACAAATTCGTGGTCATTTCAAACACCGCTTTCTATCATAATTGACAGGTATGTTAATCCAAATCAAACCCTCTGATTTTTCTCCTGCCTTTAATCATTGACATTGTTTGATATGGTCCTCCTGCTTGTACAGAGTAATAAAAGGAATGTCATTTCCACATCGATATACTGTCTTGTGTGTGTATATATCAACAGATCATTAAGCTTCGAGGGGGGTTTTATTGAACTAAATGCACAATGCATTTCATTATGGATTTGCATGGTGAAATTATTAACAACTTCATCCTTTTATGGGTAAATTAAAGACCATTTTCTTTCAATTTGTTGATGAAAGGCATGATTAAAAGTCCGGGGATCAAAGTTAAAAGGGGAGAGAAACTAGGTGGCTTTTCAAGATTTTCTTGAAAAGTTAATTTTGGTGCTCCTAATTTCAAATTGATAGATCTTTGGTCCGTGTAGTTTTCTAAAATTCAATTTTAATATAAATTTTTTTTTTAATTTTTGAATTGAAAAAAGAGTGAGACAGTCATTAGATTTTAAGGAAAAAAAGAAAAACTCATTGAGATCTTATAATCATCAAAATATATTTTTAAATTAAAATAGTTTTAAAATAAATTTTTAAGTATAAAACACTTCCTCCCTAATTTTCCACCAACAAAGGAACGCCAAAATCTGGGTTGCAGAGAATGTTTCGTATCCAGTTTTTTTTTTTTTTAAAAAACAAAAGGTTTACTAAAACAATTTAAAGTCCAAACGGATGTTTTTTTGTTTAGGTCCAGACGCATTGTGCCTCGGCTTTTTTAGGTCCGCTGTTGCTGATCGCAATCAATCTGTGAGTCACTGTCACCGGAATCTTTGTTTTTCAAGCGCGCAAAAGTGCAGTCACTCCTTTTGCTTCTCTTTCTCCATTTCCACAGTTTCACCTTTAAGATAAAGATTTCACCTCATCTATTATAAAGCTTTCTTTCTTTGTTTGGACGAAACATGGTCAAAATAAAACCTCAGTAACTGGACTGAATTGAGGTCAGATTCAAGCTGTAATCTCCACAGCTTTAAAAAATATTATTTTAATATATTGTTTTTTTAAAAAATATTATAAAAAACCACCAATACCACCATATTAAACGCTTATTTAACCTAGCGAACGTGGACTTCAAACCGGCTGGATACATGCTGTCGTAGTGAAATTGGAAACCGTGTCTTGTTTTATATTAGGCAAATAATAAAAAAGGACATGCTCCTCCAAATTTATAGGACAACGTTCCTCTTCCTTAATTTATCTATCTATTTATTGTTAATCTTTTCATGATATCTATTTAATCACCTTTTGTCTTTTCTATTTAAAAAAAACAACTGGGGAAAAATATAAAATGGAAAAAAGGAATAAATAATTAGTTTTAAAAATAAAAAACCAATTAAATCAGGGATTAATTTGTAATTTACACTGGATCTGGTGCAGTTAATTTAGGGATGAATTGCGGAGATGGTCCTAAAAATCCTCCACCTCTATTTTGGACGTCCTTTCCATCCAGCAAGACACGTCGTTCATGGTTGCAAGATACAACGACTCGTCGGTTTAAAGTATAGTAATTAATTTATCAACATTTACAAGTACTATGGGGGCAATACAATAACTTTGACAGCTTCACTTCCACAGTTCCACTTCTCTCTATAAAATGGTTGCAGGAATTAGGAACGCATTAACTTGGGGCTTCCAGTTTCTTCTGAGCAACCAAAGACGTGCAGGCAACTCGCCGTCCCTCGCTTAACCTCTTGTTTCTTCCGTCTTCATCATCAATAATTAACAACATGGAACTGGGAAACGTTGAAAATTCGTCGACGACGTTGATGACGGATTTCCTCAAAAAATGTGGCGGCTATGCTGTTGTTGATGGCGGCTTAGCCACTGAGCTCGAAAGACATGGTGCTGACCTTAATGACCCTCTCTGGAGTGCCAAATGCCTCATCAGTTCTCCTCACCTCGTTAGAAGGGTACCCTCGATCTCTCTCACTCTCTCTAAATGTATAAATAAATCTGTACGCCTTTCTCTGCGCAGATTAATCGTTTTTTCTTTTTTTCTCTTTTAGTGAAAATAAGAGAAAAATTAACAAAAATGTCGAGGCTATTAAAAAATAGAGCACTTCGATTTTTACAAAACCAAATTACAAAAATTAAATTTTATATTCAAATACAATTTTCTTATTCAGAAAATTGAAGAATTTAATTTTTCAAATTTTATGCTAGCTCGAAAAAAATTTATTTAGAAGTTTTTCATGGTTTTTTTTTTTATAAAAGTTTCTCTTGTTAATTTTAAATAAAGAAAAGAGAGAAATAATATGTCTGTGTGTGGGTGTGGGTGTATTATACTCATGCACCTTTTAATAATATAAGAAATTATTTTTATTTTTATTTTATTTTCTTGTATTTTTATATTTATTTAATATCATAAATTTAATTGTTATTTTAAATATAATATATATCTTAAGCTAACAATATAAATTTCTTATGGTAATTCTTGATTTAAATAAAATAAAATTAACATCCTATATTTAGATTATCAAAAATATAAAATAATTATTATGAATTATGATTATGAATTTTTTTTAATAAAAAAATAGTTATAATCTTGATATATTTCTATTTTTTATGAAAAAAATCATCTTCATGAATAAATCTTAAAAAAATAGAAAAAAAATGAAAAAAATATTTAATTTAATGAACAGACCTGTCCATTTTAATTTTCTTTCTTGTTTTCCTTTTTCAAGGCTTCAACTTTCAATGTCTTTCATCGGACAAATATGATTCCTTTTGTCACGTGTTAATGTTGATGTTTCCAAGCATATATATATATATATATATATATATATATATATATATATATATGGAAAAGAATATGTTTAAGGAAGCATGTTATAAAGATAGAGATTCTTTCTTTATAAAAACCCATACATTACGTGGAAGCATGTTATGTTGTGTTTGTTTTTACTATGCATCTTGGTTTTAAAAAACATTTGATTTTTTTTATTTTAAATTAAATTTTGATTTTTAAAATTTTTTAATATCATGAATAAATTTTAAAAAATAAAAAATATTTTTGTAATATTTTTTATGTTACCACAGCAAACATTAGATGATATATTCTCACAAGCTACGTGGCAAAGGCTTTCCTACATCCAACCCTCGGTGCTGGTGTTTTTTTAAGGTGTCACGTGGCCTTTTCACAACACGTTTCTAGTTGTTTCTTTAAACAAATGACACGTTTCCATTCCATGAAAGTTAAAAGCTACAAATACATGGAGACACATACTCACGCGAGGTTTTTTCTTTCTTTTCTAAAGATGCAAGAAAAAAGAGTAGAGAAGAGAAGAGACCATATATTTTTCTTGGTTCTTTAAGGTATCCCAGAGACTAATTCTTTGAGGTTCTATTTAAGATAAAAATCTCTTCAAAGAAAATTTATTATATCAACAAGAGTTTGAACCCGAAATTACTTGTTTAAACGTGCAGAATCTCTTCCACTCAGGCCAATCTTTGTAGGTAGAAGATTGAACCTAAAACTACTTGTTTAAACAAGCAGAGCCTTTCCCTCTTAGGCCTGGACTTTGAAGAAACATGAACTATGCCAACTGTTTGTGGAATTGAACTAGTTAGACATTATGGATCTCATGTACATGCTCTCGGGTCTACATGCTTAACACGTTCATGGAAAGCTAAAATTGGATAATGAAGTTGTGTTCTCGGTGGCATTCCTTTCTTGATCATGAATGTTCTTGTTGGTAATAGACAATAATGGATGTGTTTAACATGCCAGGTTCACCTAGATTATCTTGATGCTGGTGCAAATATCATACTATCAGCATCTTATCAGGTATTTTTTGTACTGATATAATCCAATTATATCTGATTTCTGCGGGGATAAAGTTCAGCTAACATTTTTTTTTCAAAATAAAATTGTGACAGGCTACTATTCAGGGTTTTGTGGCTAAAGGCTTGTCTGTAGAAGAAGCTGAATCATTGCTTAGGAGAAGTGTTGAAATTGCATGCGAGGCAAGGGAAATTTACTATGACAAAAGCACCAAGGGTTCTTGGGATTACATTGAAAGTGGAAATATCTCTAGACGTCCTGTTTTAGTTGCAGCTTCCATTGGCAGCTATGGTGCTTATTTGGCTGATGGTTCCGAGTATAGGTAAGTAACTAAAAGATTGACATATTATTTGCCCGTGTCATCAGATTATGCGACGGTCTCCAATGCAATTAATTACCAAATATTACATCAAGCTTGTCGTGCCTTCTTGCAATTCCCTTTCTTTTACCCGACAGCAATCTGCTACTATCTCTCTTTACAGTGGGAAATATGGCGATGCAGTTTCTCTAGAAACACTAAAGGATTTTCACAGGAGAAGGTTACAGGTTCTACTCAAATCAGGTGCTGACCTGATTGCATTTGAGACAATTCCAAATAAGCTTGAGGCAAAGGTAGTTCATATATTTCTTAGTAGATTAATAATTCCGTGGCATTTATTGATAATGTCTTAACACGTACTTTTTTCTGGCACTGTCCTCATTATTTTGCTTGGTTTTTGTTGATCAGGCTTGTGCTGAGCTTCTAGAGGAGGAAGGGATAAATATTCCAGCATGGTTCTCTTTCAATTCCAAGGATGGAATTAATGTGGTCAGTGGTGATTCTATACTGGAGTGTGCCTCTATTGCAGATTCATGCAAACAAGTTGTTGCTGTTGGAATCAACTGTACCCCTCCTAGATTTATCCATGGACTTGTTCTCTCCATCCGAAAGGTCTGTTTCCTGGTTAATAATTTTTCTAACTTAAACTAAATTTCTAAAGGAACCTCTGCTATATACATCTAAATTAACCTGTGGGACTAATGCAATTCGGCTGATTAATCTGGCAGGCAACAAGCAAGCCAATAGTCATATATCCAAACAGCGGCGAGACATTCAATGCTGAGCTTAAGCAGTGGACGGTGAGCATCCTGATGGAGTCCTTTTTGTTTCAAGTTTGTATTGCTTGTATACCAGGCTATCTTGTGGACTTCTCCACCAAGCACTGCCTTCTCAGTTCCTGAAGCACTGCAAAGTTGCTAATTCGTTATTTAGAACTACGGCGTATAATTTTATACAAACTAGTTTTTTTAGGACAGCTGATGTTCTTTAACGTTATATTATCATTACGAAGCAGTATTTGTTCCTGTTTCTTGATCAATCACTTGCACCATTTCTTTAACGTCAGCGATTCATAAGTTGAATTGATGTTTACCGCTGCAGAAATCAAGTGGAGTGGTAGATGAAGACTTTGTTTCATACATAAACACGTGGCGTGAAGCGGGGGCTTCTCTATTTGGAGGATGCTGCAGGACTACCCCAAATACCATCAGAGCTATAGGCAGTGTGCTCTCCAAAAATCCTTAAAGCTTCTTCATCAGGTGCTAAAACTGAGATGCGATCTCGTGAAGATTAAGAAACCGGGAATGAGAATCTGAAAGCATCTTTGTTCACCAAAAGCCTTGGAACCCAATGTTACACCTTCGTGGGTACATGTAACACTGTCTTCTCTGTGTATCTCAATTAAATAAATAAAATTTCCTCCTTTTCTTTCTTTCTGGTCAAAGATTTCAAGTGAAATTGGAATAGCAGTAAGTTAGGTGCAACCTTCAATTCAATTATCGATTTATGCAACCTGGCATTTGAACATTGGCTCCAAGTAGGCATAAAAATGATGGCCATTGATAGATAGTTTAACTTTTCGTCTCCTCAGAAATTTGTTAATCTGAATCATTGAAACCTTGTAGAACTTAGAAATCTTTAATCAAGATTATGTCAATCTAAATTTAGTATGCATAACCTGGAAGAATTTATTTAGTAAAAAACAAATTGTTTATTAAAAGTGATTATTTTCGGTTAGATTTAGTTTTTATCTAAAAAAACCAAACCGAATTTAAAAAAAAACCAAAACCTATTCAAACAGATCGGTTTTGGTTCGGTTATTTTAGAGCAAAAACCGAAACCCAACCAATTGGCTCGGTTTTTTCCGGTTTGGCTAGGTTATTAATTTCGATTCCGTTTAATTTTTTGGTTTCAGGCTTATGAAACCGAAATCAAACCAAACTGGTTGGTTTTTTAAATATTTTAATCAGTTTAATTGATTTTTTTTCATGATTTTTTTTTATTTTTAGTTTTAATTTTTTAATTTTTATTTTTAATCAGGTTTTCATTTTTTTCTCACCCCTAATTCTTATCGTAGGATTGCTCGTTTACTTACACATAGGCCTTGACCAAAACTTAAAATATAAAACTTCAATATCGAAAAGGAATATAAAAGAAGGGCAAATCAGCACATAACATAACCGCTAGCAATTTTAAAATTTCAGCTAATCTAGTTAGCACTTCAGCTGCAAGCCTGCAACACAGAGTCCAGACCAAATGGCTGCAACACTTCATCTCTCTACTCTAATTCCTGCTACCCCAGCCTCCGTAGCTCTAGCCAACCAAAATGAACTAAAAATTTTGACCAAGCACCGCTCTTCTCCGACTGGGTCTTTCAAAAAATGCAAAACGATGACAGAACTCAAACAACTACACTCTCAAATCACTAAAAACGGCCTAAATCACCACCCTTTATCTCTAATCAACCTTATATCCTCTTGCACTGAAATGGGCACTTTTGAAAGTTTAGAATACGCGCAAAAGGCATTAGAGCTCTTCATAGAAGATAATGGAATAATGGGTACTCATTATATGTTTAATTCTTTGATTAGAGGTTTCTCTGCATGTGGACTTGGTTATAAAGCCATTGTAGTCTTTCGTCAACTGATGTGCATGGGTGCTGTCCCTGATAATTTCACGTTTCCCTTCGTGCTAAGCGCGTGCACGAAGAGTGCTGCGCTTACTGAGGGGTTTCAAGTCCATGGAGCAATCGTTAAAATGGGTTTTGAGAGAGATATGTTTGTAGAGAATTCTTTGATACATTTCTATGGTGAGTGTGGAGAGATTGATTGTATGAGAAGGGTGTTTGATAAAATGTCTGAGAGAAATGTTGTGTCATGGACTAGCTTGATTGGTGGCTATGCTAAGAGGGGCTGTTATAAAGAGGCTGTTTCTTTGTTTTTTGAGATGGTAGAGGTGGGTATTAGACCCAATTCAGTTACGATGGTAGGTGTGATTTCAGCTTGTGCAAAGTTGCAGGATCTCCAGTTGGGAGAGCAGGTGTGTACTTGTATTGGTGAGTTAGAGTTGGAGGTTAATGCACTGATGGTTAATGCACTTGTTGACATGTACATGAAATGTGGAGCTATAGATAAGGCAAGAAAGATTTTTGACGAGTGTGTTGATAAAAATTTGGTCTTGTACAACACAATCATGTCAAATTATGTGCGCCAAGGGCTGGCAAGAGAAGTTCTTGCTGTATTGGGTGAAATGTTGCAACATGGTCCACGACCTGATAGGATTACAATGTTGTCTGCAGTCTCAGCATGTTCAGAGTTGGATGATGTTTCTTGTGGAAAATGGTGCCATGGTTATGTTTTGAGGAATGGATTAGAAGGTTGGGACAATGTTTGTAATGCCATCATTAACATGTACATGAAGTGTGGCAAACAAGAAATGGCATGTAGAGTCTTTGATCGCATGTTGAACAAGACTCGGGTGTCATGGAACTCACTGATTGCAGGTTTTGTTAGAAATGGTGACATGGAGTCCGCTTGGAAAATTTTCAGTGCGATGCCAGACAGTGATCTTGTCTCTTGGAACACAGTGATCGGGGCTTTGGTACAAGAGAGCATGTTCAAGGAAGCTATAGAACTTTTTCGGGTAATGCAGAGCAAGGGAATAACGGCAGACAAGGTGACAATGGTGGGTGTTGCATCGGCCTGTGGGTATCTAGGAGCTCTGGACCTTGCAAAGTGGATCCATAGTTATATTAAGAAGAAAGATATTCACTTTGATATGCACCTTGGGACAGCCTTGGTTGATATGTTTGCTAGATGTGGTGACCCTCAGAGTGCAATGCAAGTTTTCAACAAGATGGTGAAAAGAGATGTTTCAGCCTGGACTGCTGCCATTGGTGCAATGGCCATGGAGGGAAATGGAACTGGGGCTATTGAGATTTTTGATGAGATGCTGCAGCAAGGGATTAAACCAGATGGAGTGGTTTTTGTGGCACTCCTGACTGCATTGAGCCATGGTGGGTTGGTAGAACAGGGCTGGCATATTTTCAGGTCCATGAAGGATATCTATGGCATAGCTCCCCAAGTTGTCCATTATGGGTGCATGGTTGATTTGCTTGGCCGAGCTGGGTTACTGAGCGAAGCTCTTAGTCTCATAAATAGTATGCAAATGGAGCCTAATGATGTGATCTGGGGATCGCTTTTAGCTGCTTGCCGGGTGCACAAAAATGTAGACATCGCAGCTTGTGCAGCTGAAAGGATAAGCGAATTGGATCCTGAGAGGACTGGGATTCATGTGCTTCTGTCAAACATATATGCCTCTGCAGGAAGATGGGATGATGTTGCAAAGGTTAGGCTACACCTAAAGGAGAAAGGAGCCCATAAAATGCCTGGATCAAGCTCAATCGAGATCAATGGCAAAATTTTTGAGTTCACGACTGGTGATGAATCACACCCAGAAATGACCCACATAGAACCTATGTTGAAAGAGATTTGCTGTAGGCTAAGAGACATTGGCTATGTTCCTGATCTTACGAATGTTCTGCTTGATGTGAATGATAAGGAAAAGGAGTACCTGCTCAGTCGACACAGTGAAAAATTGGCAATAGCTTTTGCACTTATCAGTACAGGTCAAGGAATGCCAATTCGTGTTGCGAAGAATCTCCGAATATGCTCTGATTGCCACTCATTTGCCAAACTAGTATCAAAATCATACAGCCGAGAAATCATTGTTCGGGATAACAACCGTTTCCACTTTTTCCAGCAAGGTTTCTGTTCTTGTGGTGATTATTGGTGATTGAAATGTAAACGTTATACCCAGTGGCTACATGTTAGAGATGCCGGTGAGCAACAAAAACCCAAATTCTTTGTTTATTACAGATTAAACTAGAATTCCCAGTTTGGAAACAGCATGTCCCAGCAATTTCCAACCTTCAATCCGCAAGAACATTATTTGGAATCATGAACAAGGGTCGAGAAAAAATGCTGAACATGGCTATTAATGCAAGAGACAATTGTACAGAAGAAAAAAAATAATTAATGAATACCATAAGAGAAGTTTCTGTTCCATTGTAGATGCTGGTTATACAGTTCTAAGCTCTTACCCGAGACGTGCTTCATAACTGTCGGAAAATGGAGTCTACAAAAGCATGGTGCATTGGGTCAGATTGCCAGAGTTTAGGTTGATGCGCGCCTGTGAACTTCCTCAACAAGCCAGATGGTGGCTTCAGCTTTACAAGGATGATTCATGATATCCAAAGGCTTGTGCTTGTCTCCATTGCCAATTCGCTGTTGATCCCACTGTTGATCAATTGTAACATCATTGGGTAACCGATGGCTCAACATTAATCTCTATATCAGCATCTGAGAAAGAAGATTCATCCGATGATATAACATCAACTGGGTCAGCCTACGGTATTGTCCTCTTCATGTTTACACACAATGAAACCCTGCAAAGAGCCAGCTCACAATGTAAACAAGATTCCTCAATCACACCGAAAATTGAACCCCATTTGACACGACACAAACCAGTTGAGGTGCATTACCCTTTTCCCCTTTCTGGAGGGATGAAGATGGATATGTAATTTGCAAGAGAGCTTTAAATTTCTTATTTTTCTAAGGATTGTTTTTTTATTTTTAAAAAATTTATTTTTGATTTCAGTGTATTAAATAATTTAAAAAGATATTAAAAAAATTTCATTTAAAAAAAATTTAAAACTTAATGAGAAATCAGTTTAACTATAGCTACAAATAAAGTCTAAAGCACTATTTGTTTTTAGATTGGGCCGAGCTTTTTAAAAATTTTGAGTTTTTTTTTTAATAAGATTTTTTTAGATGTTTTTATGTTATTTTAACATGTTTATGTCAAAGATAAAATTCAAAAAATATTTAAAAAATTTAATAAGAAATATTTTTAAAAACAATATTTACCATGCTAATCCTAGTAAGAAAAAAGATTTTAAATGTCAATTTGTAGTTTGTGATCTTTGCTGGAATTAAAGAGTTGTTTGTAATTGTATTTCAATGCTATTTTAGAAATAAAGTTTTAATTTTTTTTATTTAAATTATATTTTTAGGTTTTTTTGATATGTTAATATTAAAAATAAATTTTTTTAAAAATATTTTTTAATATATTTCTTATAAAAAAATTAATGATTATTTTTATACTCTTAATCATAAAAAAAAACCCGCTAAAAGGACATGATTTTTGGGGAAAAAAACATATTCAACCAAAATTCTAATTCTCAATTGGGTCACGAGTCCCGATTGGACAGTACCCACTTAACTCTGTCCCTGTAATTTTTCGATTCTAAAACGACGCTGTTATTGTTATGCTAGATTTTAATGATGGTTTAATTGGGTAATGCTTGATTGATGGGGTATCCAAATCTAATGGAGAAGATTATTTTTGTTAGGAGCCAGTTGAGAACCACGTGAGAGTTTCGGGACAAATGTGTCTTTTGAGCTATTATTCAAGGCCCAAAATGAACCGAACAACCTCTCGGCCCAACACTCACCTTCCCGGCTGCTTCGTTTCGCCGTTCAGTTCCTGGTACGTAGTGTAGAGAACTGAAAGAAAGAATTAATGCTTTCTTTTGCTTCTCAAAGAAAAATGCAGCCAAAACTCCAAATGCTCAAGCTCTATCGAAAATCCCTCTCTCCTAAACCCCTCCTAGCCAACTACTTACTACCTAAACTCCTATGCACCCTGACCAAGTTAACTCTCGCTTGTGACTCACCCAACTCTCCTCAGCCCCGGCCTTCTATCCTCTCAACTTGGCTCTGTAACGACCAGAAACCAAAAGTCGGAAAACCGACCAACGGACATTTTGTTATTCCTTCACATGCCAACTGCGACAAATATCCCAACATCGAGTCCCACAAAAATATTGCTAGTCTCTCGCTATTATCGGAAGTAAGCGATAGTGATGTGCATAAAGTGGGTGAAATCCTAAAGAAACACTACTCATCTGAGGATGCTGTTGTCGAAGCGTTAAATGAGAGTGGTATCAGTGCAACACATGATTTGGTCTCGCAGCTTTTGAAGAGATTTAGCAATCAATGGTTGATGGCTTTGGGAGTTTTCATTTGGGCAAAAAATCAATCAGGTTATGTGCATAAACCTGAGATATATAATTCCATGATTGATATATTAGGGAAGTCCAGGAAATTTAGTCTTATGTGGGATTTAGTTCAGGAAATGAGTGGACTAAATGGGTATGTTTCATTGGTTACCATGGGGAAAGTAATGAAGCGGCTCGTTAGAGATGGCAAGTATAATGAAGCTATTGATGCATTTAGAGGGTTTGAGAAATTCGGTTTGAGTAAAAGCACAGAGGCAATGAATGTGCTGATGGATATTTTGGCTAGGAACGGTCGTGTTGAGGATGCTCGTGCTGTGGCTTTAGAGTTTGAGGGTTGTTTAACTTTAGATTATCGTAGTTACAATATTTTGTCATCTGGTTATTGCAAAGCAAGGATGTTTGGTGATGCAAGAAAGACTATGGAAGAAATGGAGGAACGTGGTTTTCATCCTAATGTTGTTTCGTACACCGCTTTCATTGAAGCATACGGTGAGCAGAAGGATTTTCGAAATGTTGAAATCATTTTAAATGAGATGCAAGAGAAGGGTTGCCCGCCTGATTTGATTACATATACTGTTTATATACGTGCTCTTGGGAAAGCGAGGCAAATAAATAAAGCTTTGGAGGTCTGCGAGGAAATAAAAAGAAATGGTTTCGTGTTTGGTACCCCGTTCTACTGTTCGTTAATTCATAGTTTATGTCTGTCTGGAAGGCTCAAGGATGCTTGGAATATTTTTGAGGACGTGGAAAAGCAAGGAGTTGGTCGGGATTTGGGGATGTATAAAGCCATGATTTCTGCTGCTTGTGCACTTTCGCAGGATGAGAGTGCTTTAAAGCTGCTCCACAAAATGGAGGAGGACTCTTGCAAACCAGATGTCCAGACTTATGCGCCTCTGTTAAAGATGTGTTGCAGGAAGAAGAGCATGAAAATGCTCAAATTTCTGCTGAATCACATGTTTGAGAACGATGTCAGTATTGATATTGTTACATACGACCTATTGGTGCACGGCCTCCGTAAGCAAGGGAAACTCAAGTACGCTTGCTTCTTCTTTCAAGAAGCAGTGTTGAAGGGAATGGTCCCTTGTGATAGGACATACAAGATTTTGTTGGAGGAACTTGAGAGAAAGAATATGGCAGAAATGAAGGGAAAGATTGAGAAGTTGATGTTACGGGCAAAGGAGCTAAACAGGATTTAGGCCTTGCAGGATGCTTACATTAAACTTAGCCCAGCAGCATGCTTGTTGAGATTCATGATAAACCGGTTAGTTGCTTCGTTTTCATCAATCTGATTTCTACTTCGAAATGGTTCTTGACCCTGTGCTTTATTCTTTTCTCAGTCGATTCTATAACTGTTCGAACTGAACCCGAATGAAGAAAGCGATCCACTGGTTAAGAATATTACAC
>Ga0325401_1002125_pt1 | contig 17371 bp, 16 predicted proteins | sample PopdelMetagenome_FD_205666 | JGI IMG/M metagenome (GOLD analysis project Ga0325401, IMG submission 205666) | Populus deltoides microbial communities from Bellville, Georgia, United States - Xylem-PdKOR-R2 | ecosystem: Host-associated > Plants > Phyllosphere > Stem > Wood/Secondary xylem | place...
CTTGGGAAAGAACGGCCGCAACCGCTCCATCTGCTCGTCCGTCAGCCAAAACAGGTCGCTCATCCCGGTCTCCTCACGGAGCCTGAATCAGATCGCAACACTCACATCAATGGGTCCTGACCCTAGCTCAAACTGGCAGAGTTTCAGGGGAGCACGTCATGATTCATTTGGGATGCAGGGGCAGCTACCCGGCCTATTTTCGATCGTTCCAGCTGAAACATGAATGCCCTGCAAGCGGTTGTTCGCTTAAGAACCGCCGCAGGGACTCTCGCTGAGCCTTTAAGTGACGCCGCGATGAAACCGGCTCGAACGTCTCCCCAAGGGATGGTATCGCGGCGCAGTGGCCCGAGCCGGCCGACCTAGCGCGTCGCCTTCACCCGCTGCCATTCCCTCTTAAGCACGACGTGTGCAAGTCGCATCGTGTAGCCGACGAGGTCGCTGAACGCCTTGTCATGCCCATCCCGGCGCGCATGCCGCTGTCCACCTCGGCCTTCTTCACCCACTCGTGCAGCGTCTGGCCCGCGCACCCGATCTTCGCCGGGATCGACACCACCGCAGCCCAGCGCGACGGATGATCCTTCTCGTGGTCCAGCACTATTCGCACCGCCCGGGCGCGCACCTCAGGCGAGAACTTATTCGTCGTCTTGCTCGTCATAGCCCCTTCCTCTCAGCAGTTGGGGCCTCCGACAAACCCGGCGCGGTTCAAACAGAATGGCGCAGTCCTATCAGAGGATCTCACGTTACATATTTTCCCGTCAGACAGAGTCTGAGGATTGCGACGCGTTCTGCATACCGGCGCCTCTTAAAAGATCACGCATACCCGGCGAGGCCGAGCTCTTGATGGAGAGACTTGATAGAGGATCGCCGCCGTGCGCACGCATTGCTATAAGGCGTATGTCCGACGACACGGCGCTGTGCAGGACCGAACTGAGAAAAACACTGTCTGAATACACCGCATTGAGCACGCTTTCCATGTCGTGCGACAGCTGTGCGATCATCTGTTCACGCCCATCAACGATCAGGATCAGGCCAAGGCCCGGCCAGCGTTTCTCGACGTCGGCCGGAGTCTCGCCATTGTAGGGGATATTTTGGCGCGCATCCTCCGGGCGATAAGCGATGCCAACGACCTTGACCCCGCGCGCCTCTGCTGCCTTTACGGACCCGCGCAGCCGATCGAGGATGCGTGGGAACATATCGAAGATCAGAACCTCGCTCGCCGAGTCAATCATCGCGCGAGCACGCTCGAACACTTGGTTGACGTTGCGTAATTGATAGACCGACTCGTGGGCTGGGGGGCGGTGGATCGCCTCCAGCGCGGCAAGCGCGGCGTTGTGGCGCTCGGAGAAATCCTGCCAGATCGCCGCAAAAAGCTGTTTTGGAGGCACCGGCAGGTAGCTGGCGGCGCCCTTGTCCTCCTTGACGGCGACGATTGCGCCCTTCTGAACCAGTCCTTTGAGGGTGTGATAGATGTTGGGCGGCGCCCTGCCGACGTCACGCGCAAGGCGATAGCCAGTTAGGGGGGCGTTGCGCAGCAGCTCGCAATACACAAGCGCCTCGAGTTGGGTGAAGCCGAAGCTGCAGAGAACGGCGTTGATGTCCATCAGTTATGCATCAACCGCGCTCTGCGGTTCGTCAATCATTGGCATCATACGGACGACCGCCGGTATCAAGCATACAGCCGGGCATCTCCCGCCTGCCGATTGTCAGAACCGCGTGCCTTCCTCCTCCATCGCGGCAACGGCCATGGTCGACGCGCAGATGTAGCGTTCCGTTCGGACCGATGGCGACCAGCGTTCGCCCGCTAGGCAGCACCCTCCAAACGCCGCGGCCGAACTGCAGCGTCGGACCGTTGCCGATCGCAAGCGCGATGCCACCGGCGGTCTCGGTCAGCGTCCAGGCCGGCGCCTCCCCGCGCGCGAACGGTTGCGCGGTTTCACGCACGACCAGATGATGGGCAGGGGCGGTGGATAGTACGGCATGATCCATATCACAGACTTAGCCCATGACAGATGGCGCCGCCAGCATGCCTCGACGTCATTATTTGTTCAGGCAAACAACCCTCTGTACAAGACGAACCAGATATGTTGCATTGGGGTTAACTGATTGCTGAGGGCGCACCATGACCGTCACCACACGAGACCTGTTCTATTTCGACGTAACCGGCAGCGCCCGCTGGCGTGCCGCCTGCGCCAGCATAGCGGTATCGGGCATCGGCTCGGACACGCCGGCAGCAGCCGTTTTGGGGAAACATGGCGGCGTGCGCGGCGCTGAGCTGCTTCCTCAGTTCGCGAACGGCGATGGCACCTTTTCGTTTAGTGGCGACCGGAATATCGATGCGGTCCTGATCGGGTCACGCTGGACCAGCAGCCTGCTGACCTACACTTTTCCGACCGACGGCGATTACGGTCCGACGACGTTCGGTGCCGGTCAACTCCAGTTCAACGAGCAGCAGCAGGACGCGGCGCGTGAAGGTTTCCGCCTGATTTCCAGCTACACCGGCCTGGTGATCGTCGAGGTTGCGCCTGACCAGGCCGAGACCGCAACGTTCCGCCTCTCGCAAACCGTGTCCGATTCCGTCGGCTCGGCGCAGGGCGGGTTCCCGGGATATGTCGGCGGAGAGGGTGGCGACATCTGGTTCGGGCGGAGCGAGCAGCCCTATTACGAAACCCCGCAGCGCGGGAACTGGGGCTACTCCACCATGCTCCACGAGATCGGCCACACGATGGGGCTGAAGCACGGGCAAGACGACTATTCGAGCGAGGATCTGGGCTTCATCTTCGAGGACGGCGGCTCCATTTTCGGCACGAGGGCGCTGGAATACGGCAAGGACGGGCAAGCCTGGTCGCTAATGACCTATACCGGCGGACCCGACGGGGTTCCCAACTTTCAGGGCGAAGGCGCCAATCAGGCCCAGACCTACATGCAGTTCGACATCGCCGCGCTCCAGTACCTGTACGGTGCGAACTTCACGACCCTGGCCGACGATACCGTGTATCGCTGGGACGCCGTAACCGGACAGGGTTTCGTCAACGGCATCGGCCGGGGCGTGCCCACGGCCTCTGTCGTGTTCGAGACGATCTGGGACGGCGGCGGCACCGACACGTACGACCTGTCCGACTATGCCGGCGGGATGACCGTCGACCTGCGCCCGGGAGCGTTCTCGACCTTTTCGGTCGCGCAGCGTGCTGACAACAACGCACTTAGCGGCGTGGGTATTGCCGCACCGGGCAACATCGCCAACGCCCTGCTCTACCAAGGTGACGTCCGCTCCCTGATCGAGAACGCGATTGGTGGCGCGGGCGATGACAGGTTGATCGGCAACCAGGTTGCCAACGTGCTGGCCGGCGGCGGTGGCAACGATGTGTTGGCCGGCGGCGCGGGCAGCGACACGCTGATCGGCGGAGCGGGCGACGACATTGCCGACTTCACCGGCGCGACCAGCGGCATCGCCCTCGCGATCGATCGCTCCGCCACCGACCTGCGTGTGGTCAACGGCGTCGACACCGACGTGCTGAGCAGTATCGAAGGCGTGGTCGGCACCGCGTTCGACGACCGGCTGACCGGCGACAACGGCGAGAACATGCTCTCGGGCGGCGCGGGCGGGCGCGACGTGCTGGTCGGCGGCGCCGGCAATGACACGCTGATCGGTGGTGGCTATGTGCTCGCCTATCGCGACGAGGCCGACATCGTCCGCGGCGTCGAGCCGGTAAACCGTTCCATCGCTTCCGCGATCTCGCTTGACGGTTCGTTCGAAATGGTCCCGCGCGACGGAGTGGCGACCAACGCCGCCTATCCGGGCGCAGTACTGCCGCATGCGACGGTCGTTGCCGCAGCGGCGGGCAGCGAGGGAATGGATTACTACGCCTTTACCGCCACCGCAGGCGCCCGTGCGCTTTTCGACATCGACGCGACCAACAACTATACCGGGCTTGAGGTCGTCGACACCGCGGGCAACGTACTGGCGGCCAACTATTTCGAGGCGACCAGCGACGACGGCAGCCAGAGTGGCTATGATGCGCGGCTCGCCTATACCTTCCAGGACAGCGGCACCTTCTACATCCGCGTCACCGGCAGCTCCTTCAGTGCCACCCCCCGCGATTTGCGGGCCGATCAGCGCTACACGCTGGCGGTTTCGTTGGAGAATGCTGTCGTGGCGGCGCCGGTGATCCGGTCGACTGGATCGGCGGTACTCGACGGCGGTCTGGGTGACGACCGGCTGGTCGCGACCGCGGGCGATGACCGTCTTGGGGGCGGTGCGGGTCGCGACACGGTTAGCTACGAGAACCACTTTCGCGCCGTTGCGGTCGATCTGTCGATCGTCGCCGCGCAAGATACGGGTGCAGGGCGCGACACGATCGTCGGGGTCGAGAACCTTACCGGCACCCGCTTTGCCGACCGGCTGACCGGCAATGGCGGCATCAACGTCATCGACGGTGGTGGCGGCAACGACACGATCGACGGCGGCGCGGGGATCGACACGCTGTCCTTCGCTTCGCAGGCGGCGGCAGTGAGCGTCAGCTTGGCAATGCAGGAGAATGCGCAGATTTATCGCCTGGGCCAAACGCTGACCGCGACCGGGTTCGAGAACCTGACCGGTAGCATGGGCGCAGACACGTTGGTCGGCGACGGGCGCACGAACGTCATCACCGGTGGAGAGGGTGATGATATCCTCATGGTCGATGCGCTTGGGCGGGTCGGCGCGCGCGACCAGTTGATCGGAGGCACGGGCAGCGACACCGCCTCTTTTGCGCCGTTCGGAGCCGCGATCGTCGCTGGATTGAAGGACGACGGCACCGGTTTCGTGACCAGCGGGGTGACCGCGATCGCCAATTTGCGTGAAATCGAGAACCTGATCGGGGGCACCGGCGCCGACCGGCTAACCGGCAATGCGGGCGCGAACATCCTGACCGGCGGCGGCGGCGGCGACCGTCTGGTCGGCGCGGGCGGCGACGACCGGATCGAGGGCGGATCGGGCGACGACTTGATTGATGGCGGGGCCGGAATCGACACCGCGGTATTTGCTGGGTCGACAAACACGACCATCGATCTGCGCAACACCCGCGCGCAGCAATCCGGCCACGGTCGCGACCGCCTGCTCGGGATCGAGAACCTTGAGACGGGATCGGGTAACGATCAGATCGATGGCAACGACGGCGACAACCTGTTCATCGATGGCGGCGGGAACGACCGCTATGACGGGCATGGCGGGGTCGACACGCTAAGCTTCACAGGCGCCACCGGGGGCGTGACCGTCGACCTGTCGATCACGGACACACAGGACACCGGCGTGCGCGGGACCAAGCAGATCGCCGGGATCGAAGCGTTGATCGGCGGAACCATTGCCGATTATCTGGCCGGCAGCGCGGGCGCAAACGCGATCGACGGCGGTACCGGCGACGATATCCTGGTGGGTGGGCTCGGCCGTGACTCGCTCACCGGGGGCGAGGGTGACGACGCGCTGGTCGGCGATACGCTGGGCCTCGCCGACGGCACGGACGCCGCATCCTCGAGCGACACACTGTCGGGCGGCGCGGGGTCCGACATCATCCTCGGCGGGGTCGGCAGCGATGTGCTGGATGGCGGCGACGGCAACGATACGCTGTCGAACGGCAGCTTCGCCAGCACCGTTATTACCAGCGGCTCTACCCTGCTATTCGACCGCGGGTTGCTGATCCGGAGCGATGGCGGCGACGACCAAGTCGACGGCGGCAGCGGCGAAGACTTCGCAATCCTTTCCTATAACGGTCGGAAAGAGAGCATCCTCGTCGACGTGCGCGACCCGACGGTGCGCAGCGTGATCCTGTCGAACGGGGTCGCGGCTGGCTCGATCGTGAACGTTGAGAAGCTGGGCTTCGAAGGCGGCGATGGCGACGACACTGTCTATGGCGGCGCCGGCTACGACTTCATCGCTACCTATGGAGGTAATGACTTCGTAGACGCCGGTCTGGGCGACGACGTGGTGTACGGAGGATCTGGCTACGACGTCTTCGACGGCGGCGGCGGCTACGACGTCATCAACTTCACCGCCGCCACCAGCGCCGTCACCTTCGACCTGCTACGCACCGACGCGCAGAACTCCGGCGGCGCCGGCATCATCGCCGCACGCAATTTCGAGGCAATCGCCGCATCCGGCTACGGCGACACCCTCTATCTGACCGATAAGGCGGATAATATCACGGATGACGGTGCTGGCGACGACAGCTTTTACGCGCGCGGCGGTGACGACCGGATCTTTGTTCTGCGCTATGGAAGCGATGCATCCTCGATTCTGCTGGATGGTGGCGATGGCGACGACGACCTGTCGCTGCTGGCCTTCGTCGATGGTGTTCATTCTATCACATTCAATGCCGGCGCAGGCGACGACCTTATTGTTGCAGTCGGCGCGCTGCGGGTAGTCGCTGACGGCGGCAGTGGCGACGATTATTTTGGATTGCAGATCGGCGGGCTGGCCGGCGAGTATGCTTTTACGGTGACGATGGGATCGGGAGCGGACAGGCTATATTTCAACGTTGACGCCTTGACCGCGACGGTGGCTCGCACCGACACCGTGATTACCGACTTTTCTGCTTCCGAAGATATTCTGCAGCTCACCAGCCTTCTCGAAGAACAATATGACTCGAATTATGAACCTTACCATCTGCTCAGCAACTATGGGGTTGGCGACGATCCATTTCGGACCGGCCACTTTTTTCTGACTCAGAGCGGTACATCAACGTTGGTAGAGGTAGATCGCGACGGTGTAGCCGGTCCGGCGGAGGCAGTAACGATTCTGACGCTGGAGAACGTCCTCGCCACCACCTTGACCGCGAAGAACTTCATTACGGCACCCATCGACTATGATGGCTTCCTTGTCGTTGATCCCACTTGGGCGTTCGTCGCTCCGACCCTAGGCACCGACGTGTCTGAGACTCTGTCGGGCAGCGATGGGCGCGACCGGCTTTACGCGCTAGCGGGCGACGACACGCTGTTTGGGTCGGGCGGGGACGATGTATTGCGCGGGGGCGACGGCGCCGACCGGATCAGCGGCGGGGCCGGGCAGGATCTCCTTTATGGCGACGCCGGCGAGGACATATTCCTGTTTGCCAGCGCCACGGACGCGGACGGCGATGCGATCCGCGATTTCACCACTGGCGATCGGATCGACCTGTCGGCTATTGGCGCTGAAGGCGCCTTCACTTGGAACGGTGACGCGGCCTTTGGCGGCATTGCGGGGCAGCTGCGCGTCACCCTCGACACCAACGGCTTCTCGATCGTTTCTGGCGACGTGGACGGGGACGGAACGGAAGACTTTCGTATCTCGACCCTCACCGACCACGTGTTAGCGGCTACTGACTTCTTGCTGTAGGGCAGCAGACTTATCTACGTAGGGTATCGGGAAACGAGATGCCCTGCGGGTACGCGGCCGGGGTTACGGCAGGGGCTCGCCCCCTGCCCCCAGCCAGCATCGCCGTTCCGCTACTCAACTCGTCGTTGGAGGTGATCCGGCTGGCGGTGCGTCGGTCTGATCAAGGAAGGTCGCTGTCGCCAGATCGGCGAGGTAGCGATTAGGTGTTTAGTCCCGGCATCTGGTGGATTGGATCGACGATGAACCGGTCTGGCTCTGACGTCCAGATCTTGAGAATGTATCCGTAGGGCGTGAGGCCGCTCAGCGTCTTGAGCCGGCGGGCAAAATGGTAGGCTGCCATAAAGTCGGCGAGGTGCGTCCGAAGCTGGTTGTGGCTTTCGCAGTGGAAGCCGTTTGACGGTCACCTCCTTGATGGTGCGGTTCACTCGCTCGACCTGCCCGTTGGTCAACGGGTGGTTGGATTCGTGAGCCGGTGTTCGATGTCGTTTGCCTCGCAGATCATGTCGAAGCGCATCTGGGGTGACCAAGCGGTGTTCCGGTTGCGGGGCTGCTCGGCGAACTGGATGCCATTACCTGTCAGGATCGTGTGGCTCAGGTAGAGCACGGCTTTCAGCAGGTGCTCAAGGAAATCCCACGCCGTTCGCCTGTCAGCCTTGTCCACCAGCTAGTGACCGCGAACTTGCTGGTGCGGTCGATGCCAACGAACAGGTACAGCCCTTCAACAAGCTCAGGAGAGCCTTGCCTCGGCGGTCTGCACCTCCACGATGTTCATTGAAAAAGCCGATCGGGTAGCGCCTGAAGCGCTGCCGCTTCGGCTTGTCGCCTTCGGTGTCCAGTAGCCGTGAGATGCCGTGCCGCTGCCGGAACGCCATAACCATCGCCTCCTCGTCTTCAGTTAGGGTCGTTGAACGAGGGGCCTTCGGCCCGGTCTTCAGATCCTCGACTGTCGCCCGCTTGCGCCACTTCGCGACCGTCTTCGGGTGATCCCCAGCTCCCGGCTCAGCGTCCCGAGCGAAGCCTGCGATCGCTGTGCTACTGCTCGGACGGCGTGCGTGGTCGTGGCGCTCCCGTGACGTACTTGTCCCATACGGCTTCCTTCCGGTCCAACGAAAGGATCGCACCGTCAAACCGTGGGATCAAACACCTAAGCGGACTTCGCCCTTGCTCCTTGTCATGCGTCTGCTGGCATATGCTAACGGTACCATGATCAAAAAAGGAGAGGCGCAGTGATCGACTTGAGGCGCGGGATGAACCGGAGAGAGGCGCTCGCGGCGCTTCCGGTCGGGGGGAGCCTGACGGTCTCTTCCGCCGCCCTGGCTGCCAGAGAAGCGCAGGCGGCCGAGGCCGATACGACAACCCTCTGGTACGCGCAGCCGGCGGCGAGTTGGGTCGAAGCTTTGCCGGTCGGCAACGGTCGGATCAGCGCCATGGTGCATGGGGGCACTGATCATGAGCACATCCAACTCAACGAGGACACGATGTGGGCGGGCGGCCCTTACACGCCGGCGAGCCCGGAAGCATTGGCGGCGCTGCCGGAAGTGAGGCGACTGGTGTTCGCCGGGCAGTTTGCGGAGGCTCAAACGCTGATCGGCGCCAAGCTGATGGCCCGGCCGCTTCGTCAGATGCCGTACGGTACGGTGGGCACGCTGATGATCGACCGCGCAACTGCGCCCCCAAAAACGGCGCCCACGCCCGCACCATCCGCGCTGACCAGTGCCGTGACGCCGGCGGAGCCGGCGACCCCGATTGCGGGCTATAGACGGGAGCTTGATCTGGACGCCGCTCAGGCACGCACGCGCTGGTCGAACGCCGGAGTGGAATACCGGCGTGAGGTCGTCGCCTCGCCGCATGATCAGGTCATAGCCTTGCGTATGACGTGCGATCGGCCCGGTTCGATCAATGTCGACCTCCGATTAGCCTCCCCAGTCAAGGAGACGCGGGTAGAGCCGGGATGCAGCGAAGCGGAGCTCGTGCTGACCGGGCGAAACAGTGCCGCGAATGGCATCAGTGGTGCGCTCAGGTTTGAGGCTCGTGTGCGAGCGACTGCAACTGGCGGCATCGTGCGACGTGACGGCGAAATCCTGCGCGTTCGCGGAGCCAGCGAACTCGTCGTGCTGGTCGCCATGGCGACCAGCTACAAGCGGTTTGACGATGTCACGGGCGATCCCGCATTGATCACGCGTGGTCACATCGATGGCGCCGCAAAGCGTGGCTATCGCCGCATCGCGCACGACACCGCGGACGCGCACCGCGCCCTGTTCCGACGCGTCTCGCTCGAACTCGGGCGCGCCTCTACGGCGGATCGTCCGACCGACAGCCGCATTCGCGATGGCGAGAAGGGCGACGATCCTGCGCTCGCAACCCTCTACTTCAATTACGCGCGCTATCTGTTGATCGCTTGCTCGCGGCCGGGCAGTCAGCCTGCGAACCTGCAGGGAATCTGGAACGATTCGACCAATCCGCCTTGGGGCGGCAAGTACACGATCAACATCAACACCGAGATGAACTACTGGCTGGCCGAGTCCACGAACCTTGCCGAGTGCGTCGAGCCGCTGGTCGCAATGGTCCGCGATCTCGCCATCACGGGCGCGCAGACGGCAAAGGTGATGTACGGCGCGCGCGGGTGGGTGTGCCATCATAACACCGACCTGTGGCGAGCGACCGCGCCCATTGACGGCCCGGCTTTCGGCATGTGGCCGACGGGTGGGGCGTGGCTGTGCACGCACCTGTGGGATCACTACGACTACCACCGCGACCGTGACTATCTCGCCTCGGTCTACCCAATCATGCGCGATGCAGCCTTGTTCTTCGTGGACGTCCTGCAGAAGGATCCTAACAGCGGGTTCCTGGTGACCAACCCATCGCTGTCGCCGGAGAACAACCATGGTCACGGATCGTCGATCTGCGCAGGGCCGACGATGGATATGGCGATCCTGCGTGATCTGTTCGATCAGGTTGCAAAAGCCGCGGCGATCTTAGATCAGGATGCAGATCTCGCACAGCAATTTCTCGCCACGCGCAGCCGGCTTGCACCTTACAAGATCGGGCGGCAGGGGCAGCTTCAGGAATGGCAGGACGACTGGGATGCCGAGGCGAACGACCTGCACCATCGGCACGTCAGCCATCTTTATGGCGTCTATCCGAGCCAGCAGATCGGCGTGCGAACCACACCGGAACTGGCAGGGGCCGCCCGCCGTACGCTGGAGACACGGGGCGACGAAGCTACCGGCTGGGCAACAGCCTGGCGCATTGCGCTGTGGGCGCGTCTGGGCGACGGTGATCGTGCGCACGACATCCTACGCTTTCTGATCGGCCCAAGGCGGACATACCCGAACATGTTCGATGCCCATCCACCGTTTCAGATCGACGGAAATTTTGGTGGGGCGGCCGCTATCGCGGAAATGCTGATGAGCAGCGCCAACGGTGAGATCGTGCTGCTGCCGGCACTGCCAGGGGCGTGGCCGTCGGGTACCGTCAAAGGACTGCGGGCGCGTGGTGGATGCGAATTAACTGTGTCCTGGAGTGAAGGACGCCTAGCGAGCGCGACGATCACGTCGTCGATTAATGGAGAAGTAAAAGTACGATCAGCACGCGTGCTCCGAGCGATGAACCTTAAGGCCGGTCGTTCAATTCGACTGATCGGGCCAGATCTCAATGTGGCCTGACGGGACAATCATGTCGAAGCGCATCTGAGGTGACGAGGTTTTGCGGTTGCGAGCCCGCTCAGCGAACTACATGCCAATGTCTGTCAGGATCGTGTGGATGCGGTATGGTACGGCTTGCAATGGGCGTTCGTCTTCCGCTGCCACTTTGCGCTCTCCATGTTTAACGAGCGGTAGTGGAAATCCACGTGCGCGAGATTACCGGGAAGGGCGCGGACTTCGCACTGGAGCGACCGCCCGGAGGTCGTGCGCCAGGCGATCGACTGCCTCGGCATCTTCGGACCTGCGGGATCGTCGGTGCGACCAAGGAATGCACCGATGTCGCGTTCAACGTCATCGACGTGATGATCCCCGGCCGGCAGATCACGGATATCATGCAGGGCGACGTGGTCGCCAACTCCTTTATCCGGGTACTGATCGACCTGTATAGGCACGGGAGCCGCCCCATCTATCGGTTCGTCCGCTGCCATCGCTTCGAAGAGATCAACCGAGCGGTCGAGGATTCGGAGAAGCGCACCATCAAGCCCATCCTACGGACCGCGCCTGAGACAGCGGCTGAGATGGAATAGACACTGTGGCGCCTCGAACCGGATCGTCCTTTCTATGCAAAAACGCAGGTCTGGTTCCCACCATTGAGGTCTCGCTAAAGCAAAGTGCAGGAGGCATATCGCGGGCTCAGTTACGAGGTTCACGATGCTTCCCGCACTTTTCGTCTCACATGGCGCCCCGACTTTTCCCCTGACGGACGCGCCCGCCCGCACCTTCATGCAGCAGCTGCCCGACCAACTCGCCGAGCGGCCACGCGCCATCCTTGTCGTGTCCGCGCATTGGGAAACGGACCGCCCCAGCGTGACCGTCTCGGCAGTAAACGAGACCATTCACGACTTCTTCGGCTTCCCGGAAGCGCTCTACCAGATTTACTACCCCGCACCGGGCTCGCCGTGGCTCGCCGACCGTGTCGCGCAACTGCTTGGTGCCGGGGTAGAGCGGGATGCGCAGCGCGGTCTTGATCACGGCGCCTGGGTGCCACTCAGCTTGGTATTTCCGGGGGCGGACGTGCCGGTGGTGCAGCTGTCGATCCAGCCCGGGCAGGGGCCAGATTATCATTACCAGCTGGGCCAGGCGCTTGCGCCGCTCCGCGAAGAAGGCGTGCTGATCGTCGGCTCGGGCAGCTTCACGCACGATCTGTCGAGCTTCCGCCAGTATCGCGAGGCGCTCCATGCGCCGGCACCGGACTGGGTCGACGAGTTCGCCGAGTGGATGAGCGCCGCGCTCAAGCAGGGGCGGATTGATGACCTTCTCGCATACCGCAGCCGCGCGCCCCACGCGGCGCGCAACCACCCCACCGAAGACCACCTCCTGCCCCTGTTCGTGGCAGCCGGCGCAGGCAGGGGCCAGACCGGGGGCGGACGCGTCGAGCATCTGCACCACAGTACCACGCACGGCGTCCTGCGTATGGACGCGTTTGCATTTGGAGGCGCGGCATGAGCCGGCCGCTTCTGGTGGCGCTGCATGGCGTCGGAGCGAACGCGCGGACCATGGCGGCGGTGCTCGCCCCGCTTGAGCAAGTCGCCGACGTGGTCGCGCTCGACGGGTGCGAAGCCTTTGACCGCGGCGGGTCTGGCCGGCAGTGGTTCTCGATTGCCGGCGTCACCGAAGCTAACCGCCCGATGCGGGTCGCGACCGCTCTCCCGCGCCTGCTCGATCGGCTCGACCAGCTTGCCCGTGATCGCGCGGTTGACCGCGATGCACTGATCCTCGTCGGCTTCAGCCAGGGGGCGATCATGACCATCGCGATGGTGGCGCAGGGGCTGCACAAGGGCCGTGCGGTGGCGATCGCCGGCCGGCTTGCCGCGCCGGTCCTCGCGCCAACGTGCGAGAGCGCCTCGCTTCTTCTCGTACACGACCTGGACGACCAGATGATGCCTTTCACCCTCGCGGACGGTGCCGCCGCGCGGCTCGGCGCGGCCGGTTACCAAGTTGTGCTGCGGCACACCGAGGGCGTCGGGCACGGCGTCGGCCAGCCCACAACCACCGCGATCTCAGACTGGCTCGCCGCCACGCCCGCGCCCCGCCCGATTTCCTGTCTCATGGAAGGATAAACCCTGTGACCACCACCTCCTCCTCACGCCCGCCGAGCACGCTCGCGATCGCCGGGGCGCCGCGTCTGCTGTCCGTGTTCCGGATCGTCCTCGCTCTCCTGTTCATCGCGCACGGGCTAGTGAAGCTGTTCGGCTTTCCCGCCGGCGCGCAGCCCGGGCAGGTGCCGCTGGCCAGCCTGCTCGGGGCGGCGGCGCTGCTCGAACTGTTCGGCGGCGCGGCGCTTCTCGTCGGGCTGTTCACGCGCCCCGTCGCTTTCCTGCTCTCTGGCCAGATGGCCGTTGCTTATTTCATGGCGCATGCTCCGCAGGGCTTCTGGCCGGTGCTCAACGGGGGCGAGTTGGCGATCCTCTACTGCTTCGCGTTCCTGTACCTCGCCGCGGCGGGCGCCGGCCCCTGGAGCATCGACGAGCGGCGCCGCGCCTGATGCTCGACTGGGACGATCTCAAGACCTTTCTCGCAATCGCGAGGGCGGGCACGCTGTCCGCCGCCGCCCGCGCGATGAAGGTCAGCCAGACGACCATGGGGCGCCGGCTCGACCATCTCCAGGGTCGGGCCGGCGCCACCTTGCTCGAGCGCACGCCCTCCGGCTTTCGCCTGACCCCGACCGGCTCGTCGATCCTCGGCGAGGTGGAGCGGATGGAAGAAGCCGCGCTCACGCTCGAGCGCACGATTGCCGGCGAGGACTGCCGACTTGAGGGCCTTGTCCGCGTCACCACCGTCGACTCGCTCGCCGCCCATATCCTGACCGGGGGCCTCGCCGCGCTACAGGTGAAGCATCCCGGCATTGTCATTGAGATCATCACGGACAACCGCTCGCTCAGCCTCGCCCGCCGCGAAGCCGACATCGCGGTCCGGCTCGGCCGTTTCGAGGCGCATGAAACGGTGGTGCGCAAGGTCGGCGAGATGGCCTTCGCGCCCTACGCCGCATGCCGATACCTGCAGCTTCACGGGGCGCCCGATTGGACGGCGCGCGCGGGGGGGCACCGGATCGTCCGGGTGCAGGACGATCTGCTCGATACTCCCGATGCGCGCTGGTTCGCCGACCGCACAGGCGCCGCCGAGCCCGCGCTGCTGGCGAACAGCCGCGAGGTGCAGCTGCGCGGCGTCGCGGCAGGACTCGGGATCGGCAACCTGCCCTGCTATCTCGCCGACGCGCGAGACGACCTAGAAAGGCTTGACGCCGACGCCGGCCTCACGCGCGAGATCTGGATGGGAGTCCACCGCGACACTCGGCACGCGCCACGAATCATGGCCGTGCAGGAAGCGATTGTTGCGGCGATCACCGATCAAAGAACGATTCTCGCGCCCTCGCACACCCGTGTGTCGGGACATCGACCATCCGAAGAATAAGCTATGGCTCAGCTACCAACGACCGACATTCTCGTCGGCAGCCTTCAGGCGCAGGGGATCAGCCGCAAGCTTGCCAACGCGGTCCGATAGCTCGGCCGCGATCGGCTGACGTTCGATATCGTCGGGATTGGCGGTCTTCTCCTCTACCATCCCGATCGCGATGACGGCACTGTGGCCGCGTGGCAGACCTTCCGGTCGGCGGTCGCGCCTCCGGATGGTGCTGTTCATCATGCCCGAGTATGACCGCTCCGTTCCGGCAGTCCTGAAGAATGCAATCGCTGTCGGCTCTCATCCTTATCGCGCGATTGTGTGGTAGCGCAAGTCGGCCGCCATCATGTCGCAGTCGCCGGGTGCGCTCGGCGGGTTCGGCGCGAATCATCACCTGCGCCAGAGCCTCGTCTTCCTTGACATGCCGGCGATGCAGCAACCGGAAGCCTATCTCGGGCATTCGGCCGCGCTGTTCGACGACAGCGGCACCTTGCTGGACGGATCCGGCAAGGACTTCCTTGACCGCTTCATCACCGCGTTCGCGGCGTGGGTCGCGGTTCACGTGCCCGCTGCTGCCTGACCGGCCGCGTCAGCTCAGGCCCCCGTGTGCCGCTTCCTCGACCAGCCGGTCGACGACGAAGCGGACGCGAGGGCTGAGATGCGACTGGCGCGGCCAGAGCGCGTGGACCTCGACCGGTACGGTGGACAGGTCGGTTAGTACGGCCTCCAGCGTTCCTGCGGCAAAATGGTCGCGGACCATCGATGCCGGCACCTGGCACAGGCCGAGGCCGGCCGCCGCCGCATCGACCATCGCTTCGCCGTCGCTCAGCTGGTGGGTGGTCGGTGGGGTGATCCGCCTAGTCTCCCCGTTCTCGCGCACCACCCAGGCAAGCGGCGGCCCCTTGGGAGAACCGACGATGCAGCAATGCTCGCGAAGATCGAGCAGCGTCGGCGGCCGGCCATGCCGCGCCAGATAGTCGGGCGCGCCGCAGATCACGCGCTCCTGATCGACCAGATGCCGCGCGATCAGGTGGCTGCTGTCCCGCAGCTGGCCGAAGCGGATCGCGAGGTCGACATCGTCCTGGAGCAGGTCGCTGGTCGCGTCGGTGAAGGTGAGCGCGAGGCTGAGGTCAGGATGGGCGCGGGCGATGTCGACCAGGATCGGCAGCAGCACCCGCCGCCCGAACGCCACCGGCATGTCGACCCTCAGCCGCCCGCGCAGCACCCGGTCGGCGGAGGACAGCGCCGCCTGTGCCGCCTCCACCTCGTCGATAGCGGATGCACAGGCGGCGAGATAGGCTTCGCCATCGGCGGTCAGCCGGGTCAGCCGGGTGGTGCGATGGAACAGCTTGGTGCCGACACGCGCCTCCAGCCGCGCGATCGCCTTGCCGACCGCCGACTTCGTGATGCCGAGCCGTTCGGCTGCCAGCGTGAAACTGCCGGTACGGGCCGCCGCGACGAAGACGGACACGCCGGCCAGCGGATCTTGCTCGGCCATGGTAGACATTCCCTCTACTCAGATATGCTCGGGCGCCGCTTTATCGCGCTGAATTCCATCGTACATCGGCACTCACGGCGCGACCCGCGTTTATGAAAGGCTTTCCCATGAAGGACGAAATCTACTCGCTGTACCATCTGTCGATCGATCCGACGAACTTCGACGCGTTCAAGGCGCTCGTCGAGCAGATCGTCGAAGCGACTTCCAAGGAACCCGACACCACCACCTACGAGTACGTCGTCAATGCCGACAAGACGGTGGTGCACATTGTCGAGCGCTACCGCACGCAGGGCTTGCTACCGCATGTGAATGAGACGTTCACGCCGTACGCCAAGCGTTTCCTTGATCTCGCCACGATCGACAAGCTCTACGTCTACGGCGAGACGACGCCGGAGATCCGGGCCAAGCTCGACGGTTTCGGCGCCGAATATCTGACGCCATTCGCCGGCTTCTCGCATTAATCAGGGGCGCCCTTTAAAGGGCGGTACGCTGGCCGCTCGCGTGGATCGCAACGAGGTGCTGTGATGGCGAGATCAAGTCGTACACCTTTCGCGGCAGCGTTCGGCGCGGGGATGCTCGCGCTCGCCAGCGCTCCCGCCGCGGCACAGGCACCATCGACGCCAACTGCGTGCGGTGCGCTGGCAGCGCAGGCTCTGCCCGGCGTGCGGATCGTGTCTGCCCGAGCGGTGGCGGCGGGGGCCTTCAAGGCGCCGCCGCCACCGATTGCGCCCGATCTCGGGGCGCGGATGGCGACGATGCCAGCCTTTTGCCGGGTGCGGGCAGTGGCGATGCCGACGTCGGACAGCCGGATCGGTATCGAGGTCTGGCTACCACTCGCCCGCTGGAACGGACGGCTGCTCGGCACCGGTAATGGCGGCGGGGCCGGGCGGATCGCCTATGAGATGGGAATGGTAGAGGGGCTGAAGCGCGGCTTCGCTGTCGCCAATACCGACCTCGGCACCGCGCCCGACATCAACGCCACGGCGGATCATCCAGAGCGGTGGGTCGACTTCGGCTATCGCGCCACGCACGAGATGACGCGCTTCGCCAAGGCGATGGTCACCGCCTTCTACAAGGTCGCCTCGTTCCGTTCCTTCTTCGAAGGCTGCTCGACCGGCGGCCAGCAGGCGCTGGGAACGGCGCAGCGCTACCCGGGCGACTATGACGGCATCCTCGCAGGTGATCCAGGCAATAATCGCACCCATGTCGCGAGCTATTCCTGTGGAATTATCAGGCGCTCAACGCCTCCCCGGCGGCGAAGCTGTCGGCAGCGCAATGGTCGCTGGTCAGCCGCTCGGTGCTAGGGTCAGGACCCATTGATGTGAGTGTTGCGATCTGATTCAGGCTCCGTGAGGAGACCGGGATGAGCGACCTGTTTTGGCTGACGGACGAGCAGATGGAGCGGTTGCGGCCGTTCTTTCCCAA
>Ga0325401_1002127_pt1 | contig 17366 bp, 11 predicted proteins | sample PopdelMetagenome_FD_205666 | JGI IMG/M metagenome (GOLD analysis project Ga0325401, IMG submission 205666) | Populus deltoides microbial communities from Bellville, Georgia, United States - Xylem-PdKOR-R2 | ecosystem: Host-associated > Plants > Phyllosphere > Stem > Wood/Secondary xylem | place...
CCACCGCGGACCCAAGAACATAGGCGTCAATAAGGAGTTCTTGGATTGGCTCACCGACCCCGTGCAGAACGGCGGCGGGGCGCTCATCGACTTCGGCTGCTACGGCGTCAACCTCATGACGTGGCTGCAAGAGGGCAAACGCCCTACCTCCGTTACGGCCGTCACGCAGCAGTTTCAGCCCGAGAATAACCCTAAAGTAGACGACGAATCGACCATTCTGCTCACCTACGACAAGGCCAAAGCGACCATTCAAGGCTCCTGGAACTGGCCCATCGGTCGTAAGGACATGGAGCTTTATGGTCAAACCGGCGTCATCTACGCTGATAACAAGTATGACCTGCGCGTGCGCCACGCCGAAGGCTACGACCAATTCAAAGAGGAAAAGAGCCACCTCGCCGACCGCAAAGCACCTTACGACGACCCGTTTACGTTCCTAGTTGGCGTAGTGCGCAATGAAATAACGCTTAAGCCCTACGACCTTTCCTCCCTGGAAAACAACGTGCTGGTAGTAGAAATCTTGGAAGCCGCCCGCGAGAGTGCCAAAACGCACAAGAGCGTGCGCCTGTAGAAACACGCATAAGTGTCTCTCCGTTTGGTCGGAAAAAGAACGCCCCATCTTCCCCCATGCATTTCCCCTACCAGGACCTCCCCCCTTCGGCGCGGCTGAGCTACGAGCTCGTTACGTGGTCGAATGTGCGGGCGTACCTGCCTCTCTTTGCCAACGATCCTTCGCCCTTCGTCGATGCTCGGTTCAAGCAGCAAGCCGGCTTGGAGGCATATGCAGAAGAATTACTTATCGAATTGCGCCACTCGTGGAAGCGCGGCGGCTGCGACTGGCTCCTGTTCCGCCACACCGACGCCCAACCCATCGGCGTACTGCACCTGTATAATTTAAGCCACGAGGTAGTTGCCGGGCAGGTTCCTTATTGTGCTGTTGGGTACGCTTTGGCTGCCCCGTTTCGCCGCCAAGGCTACGGGTTGGAGGCCCTGAGTCATTTGCTCACGTACGCCGCTAGCTTGTTTGGCCGTACCGAGGTGCGGGCCTTGTCGGCGGTGGAGAACCTAGCTTCTGAGGCCCTGTTGCAGCGCTGCGGTTTTACGCTGCTCGAAGAGCGCCCAACGGGGCACAGCCAAGGTGCCGTGCGGCTGTGGGGTCGCGGGCTCCTAGACTCGAACTCCCAGCTGGGTCGTTAGCACCCGAATTAGTAGGACAAAGTCTTGCATTCCCTCGGGCATGCTGCAACGTATTACGTCCGCTCGCTTGCCCTTGTACTAAGCAGTGTACCTAGTTCAGTGTCTTCAGCTTGAAGTTCTTATACTCAATTTTCATCGGCGGGCCTACGTGAACCTGCACCCCAATCCAGCCGCTCAGCTTGCGGTTGGCCGCGTCATCATCGGTCACGTCGGCCATGAGCACATCGTTGACGTAATGCTGGAGATGGTTGCCTTTCACGACCAAGTGCACCTGGTTCCAATCGCCAGGCCGGATGTGCGTTTGAAGGGCCGCACGACCGCCACCTAGGCTATCGAGTACTTGCGGCGGTTGGCCCTCGACGAGTCGCACGCGCTGCCCGCGCAGCGCTAAAAATTTGCGGCCCCGCTCCTCATAGTTCTGACCAGTGTAGCGGTTGCGGCCGTCGATATCGGCTTGGTAGCCTTGCAGCGCGTACGGCAGATCGGGCACTTCTTGGCTGCGGTAGTTAATGCCACTATTGCCGAGGGCTGAAATTCGGTAGTCGACCAGTAATTCAAAGTCGCGGGACTGCCCGCCGCGCCAGATGATGAAGGTGTTCCGTTTCACAATGGTAGCTGGCGTGATTTCGCCCACCAGCACGCCGTCGCGCACGTGCCAGTACGTGGTGTCGTATTCCCAGCCGCGCAGCGTTTTGCCATCAAAAATGTTCTGCCATCCCTTGCCCGCCGTTGGCGCATGTTGCGACGAGCGGCAGTTCATGGTTAGCAATAAGCTGCTCGCTATAACCAGATACCTAGGAGCTTTCATTTGGCAGGTGTGCAGTTTTTGGTAGATAGATATAGTAGTCACTTAGAGCTTCGCGTTTGACTATAGGAGTCATTTCTTTCGCTGACTGAAATGACGTACTCTTTGTTGTTCTATCCTACGTGAATAGGCTGTTTGTACCTTGATTCTTGGCAAGCAGCCCGCAGGACCAAATGCTATTTATCGACCAAGTGCCTAAGCTGCATCTAATATCTACTGCGCCGCGGGTCTAGCCTTTACGCACCTACCTGCTTTAGACCTAGGTAGAGTTTAGAGCACCGGCTAGGCACTCCAGGGTTTGCTCTCACGCCTCCTAGCTTTTGCTTAATTGACGATGCAAAAATTCGGTAAGCAGTCGGCGTCGTGCCTTCCATCTGGCGCAAAGGTTCAGATTGCTAATGTTGGTTTTTACGTAGTGCTAACGGGACCTAGCAGGCCCCTAGGTATTCTAGCTTAATAGCAAAGCTTCAGCCATTGGCCGGAGCTTTTTTGGTGGCCTTATAGATCGATGCAACGCCTGAGCGGGTAGCAAGCCTCCTGTGGTAGTTCACCCAACTAGTAGCTGTGTATGCTATATCTCCGGCCTTGGCTTGCTTGCCTGTTTGTCTTCCTTCTATTTATCTTCTCTCCTGCCCGTGCCCAGCCTACTCCAACGGGCAGGATCACAACCTCGGCCGGCACGCCAATAGCCTATGCCTCAGCGGGGGTTAAAGGCAAACCCCTCGGAACGATAGCAGACGCAGACGGCACGTTTTCCCTTTCTGCTTTTGCGCCCGCTGCCGCTACAGATACCGTCGTTGTGTCGTGTGTGGGCTACCAGCCGCGCAGAATGCTACTCAGTCAGTTACGACAGCAGCCGGTGGTGCAGCTGTTGCCCATTGCAACCCAACTTCAGGAAGTAGTAGTGCACAGTAAGCCACCCAAGCGAACCATCCTAGGTCATAATGGCTGGAGTCTGTTTACCAGTCTTAATTTCTACACGGCCAAAGACACTGTACCTCACGACCGCCTCGGCCGGGAAGTAGGCCTGCTTATGAAAGTCAAGCGGCCCGTTCGCCTGGAAAGCTTTCATTTGTTTGTGTTCAACAGTGACTTCTCATTCGTCAAGTTTCGCCTCACCATCTACGCCGTAGCTAACGGTCAGCCGCAAGCTCCTTTATTGCAGAAAGACGTCATTTTCGAGGTAGCAGGGCGGCAGCATGGGTGGCGGGAAGTCGATTTGCGACCTTATGCCATCGAATTGGCCGGCTCCCAGGATGTCGTAGCATCTGTGCAGTGGCTACAAAGTCAGAACGACCAGCCCACCAGCAAATATTTCGGAATCTCTACCCACCTGTCGCCTTTTCACAGTACTTTTTTGCGGGATAAAAGTCAGGAAAGCTGGCAACGAATGGGGGCAAATACCAGCCTTTATTTTACGGCCTTGGCTTATCCGGAATAGAGTCTAACGCGGATTGCCAATTCGCTAGCTTCCAACAGCCGGATTACAAATCCGGCCGAGCAACGGGAAGTTCAGCGCAATTACTAATAGTACGACTAGCAGAATCAATACCCATCCGTTGGTAATCTCGTCACCTAGGTAGTCTGTGTAAGAACGGCGCTTACGTTGTAATAGACCCCGAAAAAAGGCCCAACGGATTGTTCCGCCAATCCATTGGAATAAAATTTCGCAAATAACTTCACCGATAACCTCTGCCATGCTAATTGATTATGCACGGCTAATATAGCTACATATTCAGGCTTTATTAAACTATCTTTATATAGCTAAACAAGATACTTCTCGGTAGAGAACAGACAATTTGAACTGGTAGTTGCTAGCAACGTCGGCTCACGAGACGTTATGAGCTGAGTGCTTCGGGAAAAACATTAAAGGAGAGTGATACTCGCTAATCGAAGTATTCAGAAATGATGCTTCTAAGACGATTGACTTTGCAGCCTTTTACAAAATAGATATTCCTTTTTCGGCCTTGAAAGTTCTTCTGAGTGACTTTCATAGCAATGGAGGCAAAGAATTTCATGACTCTGAGGAAGCATCCTAACTCAAGCTCAAGCTAGGTTGGTTAATATCCCAATAAGCTCCGCACCTACCCAGCGGGGGCTTTTTCGTACCTTGATACTACTGCCACTTGCAACCCAAGTAGCACTCATAGCTCTGTATGCAAATCCGCCTTTCCCGAGCACCATTAGCTGCTCTGAGTTTTGTATTGCCGATTATTATATTCTTTCTCCTATTAATTGCAGGCTACAAACCAGTGACATCTGCTGTCATTGCCTTAATCTGCATTAGTTCATCTTGGTTCGTGCATTGGGGTACCGAAGTGGATACTACCCGAAGGCTTCAACGCACCTATTATACCCTAATGGGTTATTCATTCGGCCATTGGGAACCGTTACCGCCGATTGCAGGAATTACGCTCAAATATTTTTCTACAATTAGTAGCAATAAGACTCCCTCAGCTAGGAACAGCTGGGGCATCTGGAATGATGGAAATAAACGCAATGAAGAAGTTGTTGTAATGATGTCCGTTGCACATTCTAGCACGGGTATTATTATCAAGACTGTGCCATTATCTGAGTTACAGGCAGCGCTAGAGTATGCACAGCTTTTAGCCCAACAGTTAGATGTTCCGCTTAATACTTACTTACCAGCGCACATTGCAGAAAGAGAACTCTAGCTGTCCTTCTGCAAAAGATTAGTCTTCTGTCGAACTAACAAGCCCCGCGCCTACCCAGCCGGGGCTTTTTCGTACCTTCAAACTGTTTACGTTTGTACAGACACCTGAACGCGTGTAGAGATGCAACATTTTGCGTCTCGTCGTTGCTGATGTTCGTTCTGAATGGCGCGACCTAGGTTGTGCAACGACAAAACGCAAAGTATTGCGTCTCTACATCGTTCTAACAGTACCCAAAACCACCCCACCCCACTATGCAACCCACCCCAGTTGCCCCTTACAAACCCCAGAACCACATCCGCATCGTGACGGCGGCCGCTTTGTTCGACGGCCACGACGCGGCCATTAACGTGATGCGCCGCATCATCCAGAGCAGCGGCGCCGAAGTGATTCACCTAGGGCACAACCGCGCCGTGCAGGAAATCGTCGATTGCGCGGTGCAGGAAGATGCTCAGGCCATTGCCATTACCAGCTACCAGGGCGGCCACAACGAGTACTTCAAGTACATGCACGACCTGCTGAAGGAGCGCGGCGCGGGCCACGTGAAGATCTTCGGCGGCGGCGGTGGCGTGATTCTGCCCACCGAAATTGCGGAGCTGCACGCCTACGGCATCGAGCGCCTCTACTCCCCCGACGACGGCCGCGCCCTCGGTCTGCAAGGCATGATCAACGACTTGCTCCAACGCTGCGACTTCCCCACGGGCCAGAACCTGAACGGCGAAGTAACCCACGTAAAAGAGAAAGACGCCCGCAGCATTGGCCGCCTCATTTCGGCCGCCGAAAACTTCCCCGACGAGTTTGAGCGGGTGAAAGGCCAGCTGATTGCCGATTTTCAGCAGTCGGAAAGGGGCGCTGACCAGCGTATTGATTCCGACGACTCGAAGAAAGCGCCCATCCTAGGTATCACCGGCACCGGTGGCGCGGGCAAATCTTCGTTGGTAGATGAACTGGTACGGCGCTTCCTCATGGACTTCCCCGACAAGACCATTGCCATCATCTCCGTCGACCCAAGCAAGCGCAAGACGGGTGGCGCCCTGCTCGGCGACCGAATTCGGATGAACGCCATCAACTCGCCGCGGGTGTACATGCGCAGCCTTGCCACGCGCCAGAGCAACCTAGCCCTGAGCCGCTATGTGCAAGACGCCGTGGACGTGGTGCGCGCCGCCGAGTTCGACCTCATCATTCTGGAAACCAGCGGTATCGGTCAGTCTGACACCGAAATTATTGAGCACTCCGATGCGAGCCTCTATGTGATGACGCCCGAGTACGGCGCGGCCACGCAGCTGGAGAAGATCGACATGCTCGACTTCGCCGACGTCATTGCCCTGAACAAATTCGACAAGCGCGGTGCCCTCGACGCCCTGCGCGACGTACGGAAGCAGTACCAGCGCAACCACCAGCTCTGGGACCAGCCCCTGGACGAGATGCCGGTGTTCGGCACCATCGCTTCGCAGTTCAACGACCCCGGCATGAACCGGCTCTACCGTGCTATCCTGAGCATGCTGGAGCAGAAAACCGGGCTAGCTTTTGCCTCCCACCTCGAAACCAGCAAAGAGGACTCGGAGAAGATCTACATCATTCCACCGCACCGCACGCGGTATTTATCTGAAATCGCCGAAACCAACCGTAGTTATGATCTTTGGGTTCAGAAACAATCCGAGGTTGCCCAGCATCTTTTCGGGCTCTCCCAATCAATTGACGCCGTCCGAAGCCTCCAAACCGGAGGACATGGCAGCGGGAACAGCAGCGACGGACTCCCGGCCGGAGAACTCGTCGCCGGTCTGGAGAAAACCTTCGCGGAAATCAAGCTCCGGCTGGACGGCCAGAACTGGAAACTCCTGGAAACCTGGCCGCAGAAAGTAAAAGCCTACCGCGACCCGGAATTCATCTTTAAGGTGCGCGACAAGGAAATCCGCATCCAAACGCACTCCGAAAGCCTTTCGCACCTCCAGATTCCGAAGGTGAGTCTGCCCCGCTACACGGCCTGGGGCGACTTGCTAAAGTGGCAGTTGCAGGAAAACGTACCCGGCGAGTTTCCTTACACCGCCGGCGTGTTTCCCTTCAAGCGCGAGGGCGAAGACCCCACCCGCATGTTTGCCGGTGAGGGTGGCCCCGAGCGCACCAACCGCCGCTTCCACTACGTATCGGCCGGCTTGCCCGCCAAGCGCCTAAGCACGGCGTTCGACTCCGTGACGCTCTACGGCGAGGACCCCGACGTGCGCCCCGACATCTACGGCAAAATCGGCAACTCCGGCGTGAGTATCGCCTGCCTCGAAGACGCCAAAAAGCTCTACTCCGGCTTCAACCTAGCTGCCCCCGCCACGTCGGTTTCCCTGACGATCAACGGGCCGGCGGCCATGCTCGCGGCGTTTTTCATGAATGCCGCCATCGATCAGCAGTGCGAGCTGTATATCAAGGAGCACGGGCTGGAAGACGAAATCAACCAGAAGATTGACGCCCTGTACCAGCAGTACGGCCAGCCCCGCCCCCGCTACCAGGGCGAGCTGCCCCAGGGTAACGACGGCCTAGGCCTCATGCTGCTCGGCGTGACTGGTGACCAGGTGCTGCCCGCCGAGGTGTACCAGCAGATCAAAGCGCGCACGCTCAGCCAGGTGCGCGGCACCGTGCAAGCCGACATCCTGAAAGAAGACCAGGCCCAAAACACCTGCATCTTCAGTACCGAGTTTGCCCTGCGCCTCATGGGCGACGTGCAGGAGTACTTCATCCAGGAGAAGGTGCGCAACTTCTACTCGGTGAGTATCAGCGGCTACCACATTGCCGAGGCGGGTGCTAATCCCATCACGCAGCTAGCCCTCACGCTCTCCAACGGCTTCACCTTCGTAGAATACTACGTGAGCCGCGGCATGGACGTGAACGACTTCGCGCCCAACCTGTCGTTCTTCTTCTCCAATGGCATTGACCCCGAGTACGCCGTCATTGGTCGGGTGGCGCGGCGCATTTGGGCCAAGGCCATGAAGCTGAAGTACGGCGCCAACGCCCGATCGCAGATGTTGAAGTACCACATCCAGACCAGTGGCCGCAGCCTGCACGCTCAGGAAATCGACTTCAACGACATCCGCACCACGTTGCAGGCGCTCTACGCCATCTACGACAACTGCAACTCCCTGCACACCAATGCCTACGATGAGGCCATCACCACGCCCACCGAAGAATCGGTGCGCCGGGCCATGGCCATTCAGCTCATCATTAACCGCGAGCTAGGTCTGGCCAAAAACGAAAACCCGCTCCAAGGCTCTTTCATCATCGAGGAGCTGACCGACCTAGTGGAAGAAGCGGTATTGCTAGAATTTGACCGCATCACCGACCGCGGCGGCGTGCTGGGCGCCATGGAAACCATGTACCAGCGCGGCAAGATTCAGGAGGAAAGCCTGTACTACGAGACGCTGAAGCATACCGGCGAGTACCCCATCATCGGCGTGAACACCTTCCTCTCCTCCAAAGGCTCGCCCACCATCATCCCCGCCGAGGTAATCCGCGCCACGGAAACCGAAAAGCAGTACCAGATCGACATGCTAGGTCTGCTCCACGCCCGCAACGCCACCGAAGCCCCGCAGCGCCTAAAGCAGCTGCAACAAGTAGCCGTGCAAAACGGCAACCTGTTCGCCGAGCTGATGGAAACCGTGAAGTTCTGCTCGCTAGGGCAGATTACGAATGCGTTGTTTGAGGTTGGCGGGCAGTATCGGCGGAATATGTAATAGCGTTTTCGGTTAATAGCAAAGGGTGCTACCTTGTCGAGGTAGCACCCTTTTACGTTTTATAATAATGAGCAAGAAACCTTTGGTAACCGTTACATACTGGACATACCCACTCAGTGATGGTAAGATGATCGATTTAGAAGGAATAGATGACTTTGAATCAGAGTTGTCTGAAAATTTCAACTCATTTATAAGTGGCAAGCCTTCCGATGCTTTAGGAGGAGGATTATATGAAATGATAATGACCGTTTATCACAATGAGCAAATTCACAATTTACTTGTATTTGGGAGTGGTATGATGGCCGATTCGGTAGGCGATTTAGCTAAAGACACGATTAAAGATGTACTTGTAAAGTACATTGCTAAACCAATAAAAAATGCTTTTTCTAAAATAAGCGAAAAAGATAAAGACAAAGAACCAGACATTGACCAGATAGACATCAAGTTCAAAGACATAGATATTAGCATTTATAATATACAACCAAACGGAATAGCTCAGAATATAGATATAATACTCGACTTATTAAGTATTCGACTCAGAAATCTTATTATCAACAATCAACTTCCTTATCATATTTATATCCCTATTTTCAAAGACGAAGAAGCAAAAAGTAGAGATTGGAAGAAAAAACCAGTATTTCGAACACTTCGAAAAGTCGATGAAACTATTCAAGATGTAACTAATGATGCCTACTTTAATTACTGGGGTTTATTCTACACAAACCAAGAAGATCAATTCAAAGCTTACAATGCTCGAACTAAAGAAATAATAAACATTGATTTTACATTACAGGATTCAAGCACAAATTAATCATAAATACAGCCGCAGCTAGCGCGAGTTATATGCGTTAAACTCGCGTCATTTGGGTAACCCTACTCTCTTTAATCCCGAAAGTAAAACAAATGGATATATTCCTTAGCAAAGCAAAAGCATCGAATGATTTTACCGCAGGCTTGCGAGAGTATTTTTTCGATAATGATGAAGTCGTAATCTTCGATTTAAATTTATTTCACCGCTTTAAGCGAGTTCATCACTTATATGATTCAATTGCCGTAGAAAAAGCATTATCAAGGCCTGATTACGCACTCGTGTTGCTATCATCAGCATATGTAAAAGACGAGTGGTTGATGGCAGAACTCAATAGCCTTTTTACGCTTGAGCAGAGTCGCAAGACACAATTCGTTATTCCGGTTTTGACAGATGATTTAGCTAACAACGAGATACCTAGGTACCTTATAGACTCTAAATCAAAATTGATAGACGTTCGCGACAAAACTAATCAAGAAGGGGTCTCTATAGTTGCAGATTACATATCTAGCTTAGCCCGCAACGACAGAAGGGTCTTTATAGGTCACGGGCGTTCACATCTATGGAAAGATTTAGCTGAGATAATTGAAAAAAGGCTTGGCTTAGTTTATGATGCATTTGAACGAGAAGTATCTGTTGGAAAGACTACCCACTCTAGAATACATGATATGCTAGAATCTGCCAGCTTCGCATTCTTAATCATGACTGCTGAGGATACTCATGCGGATAATAAATTACATGCTCGCGAGAATGTAATTCATGAGATCGGATTATTCCAGGGAAAACTAGGCCCTGAAAAAGCAATTATTTTGCTTGAAGAAGGATGTCAAGAGTTTGGCAATATTATAGGTTTAACACAAATACGCTTTCCTAAAGGAGATATAAACGCTAGTTTTATAAAAATACATGACGTCCTAAAAAACAACAAATTGATTGTTTGAGGTTTTCTGAACAGACGTGAATCAATAGCTTCCTCCAACTGGCGCGAGTTTATAACTCGTGCCTAGCTTTTAGGTGGAGGTTGTACCTCTACTGCCGCACGAGCGGCAAGTTGGTACCTCGCCGCTTGTTCAACCGGCCACAACGAGTTCGATAAGAAGTAGAAAGCGCAGCCGCTTCCAGGAATAGTGTTTGCCCAAAAGCACAAACCTAGCTTTCTAGTAGTCACATATTTATGTGATTGACAGTATCCTGCTATTAGCCGTTCTTTACCTTGAACTGGCGTGTGCTTCCAACTAGCAGAACTCAACTTTTGTGCAGCTAAACGGCAAGGCGTAACCTCTTTGGCGCCGAGCCCGTGCACAGGAAGGTTTCGTATAGAGGAATGTAGCCAATGACCTTGTCCAAATCATTACGCCCCTCCGTATATGAAACTCATTGCGCTGACCGCTCTTTCGAGCCTCTTCCTAGCCCACGGTGCGCTGGGTCAACAACCGCTCGCCGCAACCAAGCCGAAAGTGCCTGCCCCGGTTACTGCTGTAGCCAATGAGCAGCCCGGCGCGGCTGACGAATTTCATAAGATGCTGGCGCGGTCGAACGGCGCGTGGACCGGTCAGGCCACGATGACGTTTTCCCCGGATGCGCCCCCGGTGACCAGTACCTCTACCCTGACGAACCACATGGCAATGGGTGGGCTCTACCAAGTTTCGGAGATTACCTATATAATCATGGGTAAGCCCATCACCGGAGTTCGGGTGACGGGCTACGACGCCAACAAAAAGATCTTCACCCGCGCCATGATCCAAGATGGCGGCAACGGAGTAGCGATGGAAGGTCCCTGGGATGCCGCCTCGAAGACCATGACGTTTCGCTACCAACAGATGAATAACGCCACCGGTAAAGCAGCGGATATGAAGGAAGTCTATACCATCGTAGACGCAAATACGGAGGTACTCGAAATCTATCGAATAGATCCACAGAGCCACCAGGAATCCAAGATCCTAAATGTGAAGTGGACCCGGAACCAGTAGCGCCTAAGAGCGCAAAACCAGTATTCCGTGCATCAAGCGGCGCTGCTATTTCCCGATGCTTCTTGAAATACTCCCTGCATACATCGTTGTCCTTTCCCGTTGGTTGGCGGCACCCACTGGTAGCACGACTACCTAGGTGCCGCCAACTCCGGGTTGCGCCTACTGGCTATTGTAGGAAGTTGAGGACAGCGTCTAGCACTTGGGCGGGCTTTTCTTCGAACATATAATGCCCACTGTCGAGCAGCCCGATTATCTCCACGTTTTCAGCTACATAAGGTAGGCCCATGCGCATATTATTGTAAGCCACGTAGCTCCCGATACCCAATATCGGCATGGTCAGGCGGGGGTAAGTGGTAGCGTCTTCCATGTCTTGGTTGAAGGTTTGGTACCAGGCATTAGCGGCCCGGATGTTCTCGGGGTGGTTGTACGCCGCCGCATACACCTGCCGGTCAAACTCCGTCATGTGGCGCTCATCAATCATGACGTAGCTAAAGAGCCAGTCGAGCACGTAGCGGAAGCGGCCGGCCAGCAGTTGTTCGGGCAACCCTTTGATTTGGTTGAACGACATCCACCACATGTAGGGGTTGTTGCCATCCATTTTGGCCTCGAAGGTGCCGGGGGCGGGCAGCATAGTCATGTGCCGCATGCCTTCGCTGGGGTGGCCCCCATCCCCTAGGATTAACTTGGTGGTGGCGTCGGGATAGTTGAAGGCAAAACTCATAGCCACCATGCCGCCGATGTCATGACCGAGTAACGCTACTTTCGGCAAGCCAAGTAGCTGCGTCAGGGCGTACACGTCCTGCGCCATGGTCTTTTTGTCGTAACCTGAGCTAGGTTTATCCGACGTACCCATGCCCCGGATATCCAGGATAATAACGCGGTAGTGCTGCGCCAATTGGGTGGCTATCGGGTGGTAGGAATACCAGGTTTGGGGCCAGCCGGGCAAGCAAATGAGCGGTTCGCCACTGCCGCCTTCCACGTAGTGAAGCCGGATGCCGTTGACGGTAGCGTAGTGGTTGGTAAAGCCCAGCAGCTTCTTGACCAGTTCCTCATCCGAGTAGAGGTCTGGCGTTTCTACCGACGTAGCGGCACTTGATTGGGCACGCAGGGTGCCATCGGCTTGTGCAATGGGCGTATTCATAAGAAGTAGGTTGTGAGTGAGAGCAGCGCATCACTGCTGATTTGCATGGTGCAAAGTTCCCTGCAACCGCTCCGGCCGCCTGCCTGATTGCTGCTCACTTCTTACAAATTCTTGCTCCTTTCCGATAGAGGTAGCGCGGACTTTGTAGCGCGCATTGCGGAGTAAGATTGATGCTAGAAATGCTAGGGTTAATAATTAGCTCCTCTCCTTTTTCAAATTTCGCGCATCAAGCGGTGTGGGTTGGGGATGGTCCTTGTCATCAAACGGCACTAAAAACTAGAAATCAGAAGCTAGCTTTCTAACTCTAACCGGACCACCCCGGCCTGCGGCCACCTCTCCTTGAAAGAAGGAGGGGAGGTAGCATTAGCATCGGTTTTTGTAAGCTAGGTGCGCTGAAACTCGCGTGGGCTTTGACCTACTGCTCGCTTGAACGCGGCCGAGAAATGGGCGGGCGAGGCAAAGCCTAGCGCGTCGCTGATGGTGGCAAGGGGCAGCTCGCCGGCGCGCAGCAGTTGGCAGGCGCGCTTGATCTTCCAATCGAGCACGTATTGGTAGGGCGAACGACCGGTGGTCAGCTTGAAACGGCGGGCAAAGTGAAAGACACTCAGGTTAGCTAGGTCGGCTAGCGCGGCCAGGGTGATAGTTTGCTCCGCCGAAGCCTCCACGTAGGAATCGATGCGAGCTAGCACCGCCGCCGACAGCCGGGCTGCGGTGCCCACAATGCGCCGCTCATAGGTGGCGTGATGCTCAATGAGATGATACCCCAGCGTGTTGGCCAGCGACTCCGCGTAGAGCTGCCCGAGCGCATGCTCGCGCCCGGCCGCCGCCAGTAGTTGCCGGCCTAGGGCGGGCAGCAGCCCATCTTCGAACTGAAACCGTTCGCGCAAGTTGAAGCGCACCAAGTCGAGGCTTTGGCGGGCTCGGGTTTCCAGCCACTCGGGGTCGAGGTGCACGTGGATGACGTCGGCTGGCCCGTCCCAGGCGGAAGGTCCGTACTCCCCGGCCGGGTACAAACCCACGTCGCCGTGCCGAAAAAGGCCTTCCTCCACCCGGTTACCGTTTGGACGATGGGAGCGCACCGCCTGCGCAGCCTGATGAATAAGCAGCAGGTGCTGGGCATGAAAATGCGCGGGCACTCCTCCGGGCGCCAACTGATAACGCTCCACCCGCAGCCCCGGCCACGCCTGCGCGGCGCTAGTTTCCACGGCTGGCAGGTCGTACAACTCAGAGGTGTAGGTGGAGTAGTTCATAAGAAGCAGGTAATTGTACCCAGTAACTAGGGCGGCCGCTTAGATGTTCTGCTTGTGTAGTTGCGGGCGCTACGATGGCTCCTACCTAGCAGCAAGTTGGGCAACTACGTAAGTTACATAATCGCAAGTACACCGTTGGCGCAAGTAGGGTTTCGGCATGGTTTGAGTGGCGACGCGCTAAGTTCATCGAAAACTCTAAACCGAAGCCCGGTAATTACCTAGCTTTACCTTATGCGTGTAGCTTTTACTAGTTGGAAAATAACTTTACTAGCAGTTTTTCTAGGCCTAGCTGCCTGCTCCTCCCCCGATCAGCAGCAAGGCCAACCCGCGCAGGGCGAAGTTGAGAATTATACCCGGCGCCGCGTAATAGTATCTGACTCGTTATTTCGAGGCCGCGTGCTTGACCGAAACGACTCCGTGTTGGTAGCGACCCGCCCCCAGTACTTGCTCAAGCTACCCCGTCGCCTACTCGACACTCTTGCCTTGGGCCAACTCTTGGGCTGGGATTCGACCACCGTGCGGCAACGCATTGCCGATGCCCTCCCCTACGGCAAAGGTCAGTTTGGCTACCCGGTCCGACTTCGGCTCACAGCTGCCGAGGCCGAGCACGTACGGCGTGACAGCAGCGCCACCGTACCCAACCTTGCCCTTATCACGCGCCGCCAACGCACCTATACCACCGACGCGGGTGCCCCCGTGCTCGGTTACCTAGGTTCGGAGGCCCAGACCTTCTACCGCCAAGCCAAACGCTACCGGCGGGGCCGCTTCTACCGGTTGCGCAATGGAGGCATCGAAAGCTACTACAACGGCTTACTCAACGGGCACCACGGATTTCTGCACCCGCTGGTAGACAAGCAAGGCAAAACGCACGGCACCTGGGCCCGCGACACAGCCTTCTTACAAGGCCAAGACTTACACCTGACCATCGACGTGAAGTTGCAAGCCTACGCCGAAAAGCTAATGGGCGGCCGCAAAGGCTACCTTGTGGCCTTGGACCCGCGCACCGGAGAAATTCTGTGCTCCGTATCGGCGCCCGTGTATAAGGCCAGCACCATCACCGCTTCTGACCAAGCCGGAGTGCGCACCAAGCTGCTAGAAAGCGAAGATATGCCGCTGCTCAACCGGCCGGCCACCCTGGCCAATCCGCCCGGTTCAGTCTTTAAGCTGGTGAATGCCGCGGTAGCCTTACAGCTAGGTGCCATCAGCCCCACTACCGCATTCCGCTGCGACCAGTCGCTGGTCAATTGCGTGCACCGCCACCCCACGGCCAAAAGTCTGACCCTTGGGTTGAAGTACAGCTGCAACCCCTACTTCTACCAGGTGATGCAAAGCCTCATCAACCGCATGCCCGATAGCCTAGCCGTGGACACCGTGGCGGCCCGTCACGAGAACCTAGCTTTATGGCGCCGCTATGTCCGCTCCTTTGGTCTGGATTCGGTGCTGGGTGTCGATGTCCCGCGCGAAGCTCCTGGTTTTCTACCTACTCCGGCTTACTACGACAAGGCCCGCCGCACCCGCAACTGGACGTACCGCTCTATCTACTCGCTCAGCATTGGGCAGGGCGAAATCAACCTGACGGGCCTGCAAATGGCGAACATGGCGGCTATCATTGCCAACCGGGGCTGGTACTACACGCCTCATCTAGTGCGTAGCGTGGGCAAAAGCGGACCGCTCGCACGCTTTACCGAGAAGCACCACACCCTCATCGACAGTGCTAACTTCGCTGCGCTGGTGCCTGGTATGGTAGCCGTGATGCAGCGCGGTGGCACTGCGGATGCGTCTAGCCTCGCCGATGTGGGCATTACCGTGGCTGGCAAAACCGGCACCGTGCAAAACGACGAAGGCGACGACCACGCGGCATTCGTTGGCTTCGCTCCCGCCGATAACCCCAAGATTGCCGTGGCCGTGTACCTCGAAAACGGCGGCTTTGGGGCCACGGCTGCCGCACCTTGCGCCGTGCTGCTGATAGAAAAACATCTACGCGGTAGCATCGCGCCAAAGCGTAAGCGTTGGGAAAAGCGCATCCAAAACCGAGCAAGGGGCGCGTACTAACCTAGATCCATTCGACAACTCTTTGTCAGGCTGCGCAAGCAGCCGCGGCCGGATGTTGCCTTTGCCGAAATCTAACCGCTAAGCTAGCTATTGGCTCTATAGGCTACCGGCGTGGACTATCTACTAGCACCTTCAGTAAAATAATATGACCTAAAAACTACCTCTTTTCTTCCATCGGAAGGGGGTAGATACGAAGTAGTAAAGCTAGGTATTGAGCCGTCGATTTTGGCCAACGCAACAACAAACAGCAGTGAGAGATACTATAGGATTGGTGCGTACTTGTCAAGGTTCATCCGCAGTCCGTTTTGGCGCAGGTATTCTGCCAATTACGCTTGGTGCCAAAACAGGACTTTAGCATTAACAGCTATTCCAATTAAATACTCTTATTGTTGATATACAGCATTTTGCACTAAGTATTTTCGCTTATATTTTCATTATAGCCATAGTCACTCGTACTATCAGCTAGCTCATACGGCTATCTCGCGCGCAACTAGCGCTTATCCGTTACAAGCTTTCTTATCTTATCTCCTCTGACATCTGTTATATATAAAATACAATTAATAGCCTTTTTCATATAAATAGTACTTTTTGAATGTATTAGATATTTTCATTCGCTCTGAGCTAAACAACTAGACCCTTAGATCAGCTATTTACTCAGTAAGCGCAGTCTTATTATTTGCTGGTCCCAAGCCGAATGGCATAAATAATGGTAGTAAGGCAGTAGTATATCTGGGAAAAATGCAAGTCCTGTATTGATCCTATTAGAAGTTGCACTATTCTCCTACAACCTGATGAAACAGCTTTTTACCCCGTTATTACGACAATCTAATGATTCGCCTCACCTTCGCTCGTCGCGTTACCGCATAGGAGCCGTTGCGGGGTTGCTTTCGCTGTTATCGTTACCAGCTTTTGCTCAGTTTCCGCGCTTTGAGTCGTTCAAAGCAAATTCGGCTTCGGGTTTCACACTTGGCGGAACAGCCGTACTGACGGGCAATGGCACTACTGATGCAAACGGCGCGGGCTACTTGCGCCTGACCAGCAACGCCAACAACCAAGCTGGCTATGCCATCGATGACAATGCCTTCCCAGCTCCGCAGGGTTTCCGAATTTCATTCGAGTTCTTTTCATACGGTACAACGTCCACCACAGGGGCGGACGGATTTAGTGTATTCCTGATTGATGGTTCTACCTCTGCCTTTCGCATTGGAGCTTCGGGAGGCTCGTTGGGCTACGCACAAAAAACCGTTGCTCCTGTCGCAGCGGGCGTATCCAATGGCTATATTGGTATTGGTATTGACGAGTTTGGCAACTTTTCTAACCCGACGGAAGGCCGTAGCGGTGGCCCTGGTCAAGTAGCTAACTCGGTTGCTATTCGCGGGGCGGGCAACGGTTCTGCTACAACGGACTACCCCTACTTGACGGGCACAACGAGCAGCCTGCCCTTCAAACTTGCCGTGAATACCGCCCGGGCGCAGAGTGGTAGTACCGACTACCGCCGGGCCTTCATCGACGTAACCCCTGTTACGAACAACGGTACTGTCTCGTACCGTATAACGGTCCGCATTCAACATGGCAACGCTGTTACGACGGCAATCAGTAGCTATACAGTTCAATCTCCGCCTAATACGCTGCGCATTGGCTTTGCTGGTTCCACGGGTAGCTTCAACAACTACCACGAAATCCGCAACTTGTCTATCGTCCAGGTACCTTATGCCAACGATGACCAGTTTGGTACTACCTATCCCCAAACCGCCGCTG
>Ga0325401_1002128_pt1 | contig 17362 bp, 18 predicted proteins | sample PopdelMetagenome_FD_205666 | JGI IMG/M metagenome (GOLD analysis project Ga0325401, IMG submission 205666) | Populus deltoides microbial communities from Bellville, Georgia, United States - Xylem-PdKOR-R2 | ecosystem: Host-associated > Plants > Phyllosphere > Stem > Wood/Secondary xylem | place...
GATCAGGAAGACCCCGATCGTCGTCAACGACAGCCGCGGCTTCTACACCTCGCGCGTCATCGGCTTCATGGTCAACGAGGGCATGGCGATGCTCGCCGAGGGCGTGCACCCGTGGTCGATCGAGCGCGCCACCAGCCAGGCCGGCTACCCCGCGCCGGTGCTGCAGCTCTCCGACGAGCTCAACCTCGAGCTGATGGCCAAGATCGCGAAGGCCACCCGCGAGGCCGCCGGCCCCGGGTACGTCGAGCACCCCGGCTCCGCGGTCGTCGACCGGATGCTCGAGGCGGGCCGCGCCGGCCGCCTGCGCGGCGCCGGCTTCTACGACTACGACGAGTCGGGCAAGCGCCAGTCGCTGTGGGCGGGGCTGGGCGAGCTGTTCCCGGTCGCCGAGGAGCAGATCCCGCTGCGCGACATCGAGGACCGGATGCTGTTCGCCGAGGCGCTCGAGACCGCCAAGTGCTTCGAGGAGGGCGTCATCACCTCGGCCGCGGCGGCCAACATCGGCTCGATCATGGGCATCGGCTTCCCGCCCAACACCGGTGGTGCGGCGCAGTTCATGACCGGCTACCAGGACCCGAGCGACGCCTCCGCGCCCATCGGCCTGCAGGCCTTCGTCGACCGCGCCGACCAGCTCGCCGCGGCCTACGGCGAGCGCTTCGCGCCCACCCCGTGGCTGCGCGACCTGGCCGCCAGCGGCGGGTCGTTCCCGGCCTGAGCCCGCCTGGTCCGGCTTGACGCTGGCCGTAGTCACCGACGTTCGGTCGGTAGTCACCGACGTTCGCGGGCCCTGAGACACCTCTCAGGCCCCCGGAACGTCGGTGACTACCGCCCGGGCCCCCACGCCCGCCCGCCCGGCCCCCGGTTGACCGGTTCGCCAGCGCGACGAGGGGGGCTGCGGGGAGGATCGGGGGCGTGAGTGCCGGGCCCGTGGTCGACGTGCGCAGCCTGCACGTGCGGTTCGGCGAGGTCGAGGCGGTGGCGGGGGTCGACCTCGCGGCGCACGCCGGCCAGGCGACCGGCCTGCTGGGGCGCAACGGCGCCGGCAAGTCGACCACGATGCGGGTGCTGGCGGGCGTCGTGCCGCCCACGGCCGGCACGGTGCTGGTGGCGGGCCACGACGTGCGCACGCACGCCCTCGAGGTCAAGCGCGCGGTCGGCTACTGCCCCGACGTCGGCGGCCTCGTGCCGCGGGCGACGCCCTGGGAGCACCTGCAGCTCGCGGCGCGGCTGCGGCGGCTGCGCGGCTGGGAGACCCGGGCACGCGACCTGCTCGAGCGCTTCGAGCTCGGCGACGTCGCCCACCGGGTCACGACCGGCTTCAGCCACGGCATGGGCCGCCGGCTCTCGGTGGTGCTCGCCGCGCTGCACGAGCCCGAGGTGCTGCTGCTCGACGAGCCGTTCGACGGCGTCGACCCGATCGGCGTCGAGGCGACGTTCGAGGTGATCAGCGACGCCCGCTCGCGCGGTGCCTGCGTGCTGGTCTCGACGCACCTGCGCGAGCTGGCCGTCGAGGCGTGCTCCTCGGTGCTGGTGCTGCGCGGCGGCGCGCAGGTCGCGAGCGCCCCGGCCGGTGAGATGACCGGCGAGGAGGGCGCGCGTGCCTACCGCAGCCTCCTGGACTGAGCTGCGCCGCTCGGTCGACGACGTCGGTGCGCTGCTGGCCTTCCGCGCTGGCGCCGTACGCCGTCCCGCGGCGTTCCGCCTCTCGGCCCTGGCCTTCGTCGTGCTCACCGGAGCGGCTGCGACCCTGCCCGCGCTGCTGCCCGGAGCGGGCTCCGGCTCGGGCTACGCCCTCGATGCCCTGCTGCTGCTGCCCACCGCGATGCTGGGGCTGATCGTCCTCGCGGTCGCCTCGGCCGTCGCCTCCGGAGGCGGCCGCGAGCTGCTGGCCCGCGAGCACGCCGTCGCCTACCCGGTGAGCCCCTCCACCGACCACCTCGGCGCGCTGCTGCTGGCGCCGCTCAACATCGCCTGGATCCTGCAGACGTGGCTGCTGCTCGGCGCGGCGGCTTACGGCGTCCCGAGTGCGCAGCTCGCCCCCGCCCAGATCGGGCTGCTCGTCTGGGTCGCCGTCGCGACCGCCGTGGGCCAGCTCGTCGCCTGGAGCGTCGAGGCCGTGCGGCGCACCCGCCACGGCGTCGCCGTCGTCCGCACCACCGGCGCGGTGGTCGCGCTCGCCGCCGTCGCGCTGCAGGTGAGCGGTCGGCTGACCACGCTCCTCGACGAGCTCGGGGCGACCCGCTGGATGGTGGTGTCGTACGTCGACGGGTTCGGCCTGCGCTGGGCCGGTGCGATCGCGGTCGAGCTCGTCCTGCTGGTGGCCGCCGTCGCGCTGGGGGCCGTGCCGGCGCACCTCGCCGCCCGCCGCGCGGCCCGCGACGAGCTGCGCGTCGAGAGCGGTCGGCACCCCGCACGGCGGCTGCCGCGCACCGTGCTCGGCACCCTGGTGCGCACCGACCGCGGCTCGGTCTGGCGCGCCGTGCCGATGCGCCGCGGCCTCGCCGTGCTGGCGGTCGGGCCGGGACTGGTCGCGCTGGCCGGCGACCTCGACTGGGCCCGGATGACCATCCTGCCGGGGCTCGTGGCCTCCGGTGGCGCGCTGCTCTTCGGCGTCAACGCGTGGTGCCTCGACGAGCGCGGCGGGCTGTGGCGCGAGAGCCTGCCGGTGGGCGCCGGCACCGTGTTCGCGGCGCGGGCCTGGGTGCTGGCGGAATTCCTGCTGATCGCCTCGGCCGTCACCCTCGTGCTCGGCGGGCTGCGCGCCGGTGCGCCCGGGCCGGCGGAGCTGACCGCGCTGCTGTGCACCTGGCTCGTCGTCGTGCTGCAGGTCGTGTCGTCGGCGATGCGGTGGAGCTCGCGGCGCCCCTTCGCCGTCGACCTGCGCTCGGCCCGGGCGACCCCGGCCCCGCCGGTGGTGATGGTCGGCTACTCGACGAAGCTCGCCGTGACCACGACGCTGACCGGTCTCGTCTTCTCGGGCCTGGCCCGGGTGCCGCACGCCGAGGTGTCGGTGCTCGTCGCCGCGCCGTTCGTGGTCTGGTCGCTGGTGCGGCTGCTGCACGCCCGCGACCGGTGGGTCGACCCCGTCGCCCGGGCCCGCGTGGTCACCACGGTCGCCGGCTGACCAGACTGGGCCCGTGGGCATCCTCCTGCTGGTCCGGCACGGGCAGGCGTCGTTCGGCGCCGCCGACTACGACCGGCTCTCCGACCTCGGCCACGAGCAGGCCCGCACCCTGGGTGCCGCGCTCGCCGACCTCGCCCCCGACGGGCTCACCCACGGCAGCCTGCGCCGCCAGGTCGCGACCGCCACCTCGATGGCCGAGGCCGCCGGCTGGGACCTCACGCCCGCCCTCGAGCCGGACTGGGACGAGTTCGACCACCTCGCCGTCCTGGCGGCGTACGGCGAGGACCCGGCGGGGCTCGACCGGCGCGGGTTCCAGGAGCTCTTCGAGCGCGCCACCGCCCACTGGCAGCGGAGCTCGCCCGACTGGCCGGCGTTCCTCGACCGCACGCGCACGGCCCTCGAGGCGGTCGCGGCCCGCGGCGGCACCCAGGTCGTGGTCACCTCCGGCGGGGTCGTCGGCGCGGTCGGCGCCGCGCTGCTCGGTACCCCTCCCGACGCGGTGCCCGCCGTCTGGCAGCGGCTCAACGCCGTCGTGGTCAACTCCTCCGTCACCCGCGTCATCGTCGGCTCCACCGGCACCCGGCTGCTCACCTTCAACGAGCACGAGCACCTCGCCCGGGCGCAGGTGACCTACCGCTAGGTTCTCGAGCCGTGGGCGACCAGGCGACCAACGCGCTGGTGGCGACGGCGCTCGGACTGGTGCTGGCGGTGCTGCTGCTGATCCCGACGGCGGCGGTGCAGTACCGCCTCGACGGGCGCCTCGGCCCGCGCGACCTCGCGGTGCTGGTCGGCGCGGCGGTCTACGCGTTCGCGATCTGGACCTACACGCTGCTCCCGCTGCCCGCGGAGGGCAGCTACGCCTGTCTCGGGGCGCAGACCCGGCTCTTCGGCACGATCGGGGAGATCCGCGTGCCGTCCGGTGGCGGACCCCTCGCGCTGCTGCGCGACCCGGCGGTGCTGCAGGTCGTGCTCAACGTGCTGCTGTTCGTGCCGTTCGGCTGGTTCGTCCGGGTCGTCACCCGGCGCGGGGTCGTGGTGGCGACGGTCGCGGGCGCGGCGGTGTCGCTGCTCGTCGAGCTCACCCAGCGCACCGGCGTGTGGGGGCTCTACGACTGCGCCTACCGGCTCTTCGACGTCGACGACCTGCTCGTCAACACCCTCGGCGCGACGCTCGGCTCGCTGCTCTCGCTCCTCGTCGTGCGCCGCCGCCGCGGCGCCACCGTGATGCCGACGACCGTGACGCTCGGGCGCCGGCTGGTGGCGGCGGTCTGCGACGTGGTGTTCGTGGGGCTGAGCGGCGCGGCGGCGGTGTTGGCGTGGCGCGGCGTCGAGCTCTACGTGCGCGACGTGCCGGTCGACCCCGGTGTCCAGGCCGCGCTGCAGTGGGGCGTGCCGCTCGGGGCGCAGGCGCTCCTCGTGCTGACCCGCGGGGTCACCGTCGGGGAGCTCACGGCGGACCTCCGCACCCGCGCCCGGCGACCGCGACTCCTGCTCCCGGGCCGCCTGGTGAAGCTGGTCACCGGCGTCGGGTCGCTGGGCCTGCTCGCCGTGCCGCCGTACGGCGTCGCGGTGCTGCCGGCGTGGCTGGTCGTGAGCCTCGTCGTGGCGTGGCGCAGCCGCGGTCACCGCGGTCTGGCCAACGCCCTCGGCGGCCTCGACCTCGAGATCGACCAGGACCAGCGCCTCAGACGAGGCGGCGCAGCAGCCCCAGCGGGGCGTGACGCATGACCGGCGCGAGCACCGACCACGGCAGCGTCGGCACGCACGCCTCGGGCCGGCGCTTCTCGATGGCCTCGACCATCGCCCGCACACCGTCCTCGGTGGACGCCATGAAGCGCACCTGCTGAGCGACCTGCTCGTTCATCTCGGAGGCGATGTAGCCGCAGTGCAGCACCGTGACGTCGATGGGGGAGTGCAGCAGCTCGCTGCGCAGCCCCTCGCCGAGGTGGGACAGCGCGGCCTTCGAGGCGGCGTAGACGGTCATCGACTTCGGCATGCCCCGCAGCGCCGACATCGACGACACCAGCACGAGGTGGCCCGCGCCCTGGTCGCGGAAGACCTCCATCGCCGCCTCGGCCTGGCACAGCGCGGCCACGACGTTGGTCATCGCGGTCTCGCGGTTGACGTCGTAGCACCCGGTGCCGATCGGCGCGCCCTTGCCGAGGCCGGCGTTGACCACGACGCGGTCGAGCCCGCCGAAGTCGTCGCGGAACCCGCGCACCACCTCGAACACGCGGTCGTCGTCGGTGACGTCGAGCGCCCGCACCTCGACGCGCACGTCGGGATGGGCTGCAGCGATCTCGGCGCGCAGCTCCTCGAGCCGCTCGACGCGGCGCGCGCAGAGCGCGAGGTCGTGGCCGAGGGCGGCGAACTGGCGGGCCATCTCGGCGCCGAGGCCGCTGCTCGCGCCGGTGATGAGGGTCGTGGTCACCCGGCCGACCCTACCGATGGGTAACCGGACCCACAGGGTGGATACCGGGTATGCATACCTGGTATACAACTGTCCGTGACGGTCAAGAATGCGCTGCTGGCGCTGCTCGAGCAGGGCCCGATGTACGGCTACCAGCTCCGCTCGGAGTTCGAGCGGCGCACCGGGGCCACCTGGCCGCTGAACGTCGGGCAGGTCTACACGACCCTGACCCGCCTCGAGCGCGACGGGCTCGTCGCCGAGGACGGCGCCGACGGTGAGGGCCACGTCGTCTACCGCGTGACCGAGGCCGGGCGGGACGAGGTCGCCGCGTGGTTCACGACCCCGGTGGCGCGCACCCAGCCGCCGCGCGACGAGCTCGCGATCAAGCTCGCGCTCGCGGTCACCGTGCCCGGCGTCGACGTCGGCAGCGTGATCCAGCAGCAGCGCAGCGCCACCGTCGCGGCGCTGCAGGACTACACCCGCCTCAAGCGCAGCGGGCCGGCCCCGTCCGTGCCCCAGGAGCCGCACGACCTGGCCTGGAGCCTGGTCCTGGAGTCCCTGGTCTTTGCCGCCGAGGCCGAGGTGCGCTGGCTCGACCACTGCGAGGCCCGCCTGCGCCGGGCGCAGCTCGAGCGGCCCGACGCCTCACCCTCGACCGCGCCCGCGACCGCCACCACCGCCGAGGAGAGCGCCCGATGAGCGCAGCCACCGCACAGCCCGTCCTGCAGCTGGTCGACGTCACCCGCGTCCACGGCGAGGGCGAGGCGACGGTGCAGGCGCTGCGCGGCGTCTCGTTCGCGGCGTACGCCGGCGAGCTGGTGGCCGTCATGGGCCCGTCGGGCTCCGGCAAGTCGACCCTGCTCACGCTGGCAGGCGGTCTCGACACCCCGACGTCGGGGGTCGTGAGCGTCGAGGGCGTCGACCTTGCTGCCGCCGGCGCGGCCGGTCGGGCCCGAATGCGGCGCACCTCGCTGGGCTACGTCTTCCAGGACTTCAACCTCATCCCGGCGCTCACCGCCGCGGAGAACGTCGCCCTCCCGCTCGAGCTCGACGGGCGCAGCGGCCGGGAGGCGCGCCGACTGGCGCAGGCGGCGCTGGAGGAGGTCGGCATCGCCGAGCTCGCCCACCGCTTCCCGGACCACATGTCGGGAGGGCAGCAGCAGCGAGTGGCGATCGCCCGCGCGGTCGTGGGCGAGCGACGCCTGGTCCTCGCCGACGAGCCGACCGGCGCGCTCGACACCGAGACCGGCGAGGACGTCCTGCGGCTGCTGCGGGCGCGGTGCGACGCCGGCGCGGCCGGGGTGATGGTCACCCACGAGGCCCGCCACGCCGCCTGGGCCGACCGGGTGGTGTTCCTGCGCGACGGCGTGGTCGTCGACGAGACCGGCGCCGACCGGGTCGAGTCCCTCGCCGACACCGCGGCACCGCGGTGAGGGCGCCGCTGGCAGGGTGGCGGCTGCCGCTGCGCCTGGCCCGTCGCGACGCGCTGCGCCACCGGGCCCGCGCGCTGCTGGTGGTGGCGATGATCGCGCTGCCGGTGCTGGCCGTGACCACGGCCGACGTGCTGTTCCAGACCTCGACGGTCTCCGGCACGGAGTCCGTCGACCGCCGGATGGGCGCGAGCCAGGCGCTCGTCACGGCGAGCGCCGAGACCAACGCGGTGCAGCAGGCCCCCGACCCCGACGTCGGCTACCCCGTCTTCGACGGCGACGAGACGCTGGCCGCGCCCTCCGCCGAGCAGGTCTCGTCGCTGCTCGACGGGGCGCGGCTGGTCGAGCTGCGCCGCACCGTCGGGCAGGTCGTCACCGAGGACGGTCGGGTCGAGGCGCAGGCCCTCGAGGTCGACCTGACCGACCCGGTGACGGACGGGCTCGCCCGCCTCACCTCGGGCCGCCTGCCCCGCTCCGACGGCGAGGTCGTGGTCAACGCCGCCCTCGTCGACGACGGGTTCCGCGTCGGCGACCCGCTGGCGTTCGAGGTGGGCTCCGAGGTGGCCGGTGACACCACCACCCCGGTCGTCGTCGGGACCGCCGAGTCCACGACGTTCCGCGACCAGCCGTTCGTGGCGGGCCCTCTCGGCTCGCTCGGCCTCGACTCGAGCGAGCAGTCGCAGTGGCTCGTCGACGGCGGCCCGGTGACGTGGCAGAGCGTGCAGCAGCTGAACCGCCTCGGCGCCCTCGTCGCGTCGCGCGCCGTCATCGACGACCCGCCGCCGACCTCCGAGCAGTACGACGCCGTGCTGAGCCAGGGCGGCGAGGCCGACGAGCAGGTCGTCGCGGTGCTCGCCCTCATCGTGGTGATGGTCGTGCTCGAGGTCGTCCTGCTCGCCGGTCCGGCGTTCGCGGTCGGCGCCCGCAAGCAGCAGCGCAGCCTCGCCCTGATGGCGGCCTCGGGCGGCACCCCCACGCAGTCGCGCCGGGTCGTGCTCGCCGGCGCGGTCGTGCTCGGCGGGACCGGAGCCGTCCTGGGGGTGCTGCTCGGCACCGGCCTCGCGCGGGTCCTCCAGCCGGTCCTCCAGCGCTTCTCGCAGACGTGGTTCGGTCCCTTCGACGTGCCGTGGCTGCACCTGCTCGCCGTCGCGGCGTTCGGCCTGCTCAGCGCCTTCCTCGCCGCTGCCGTGCCGGCCGTGCTGGCCTCGCGGCAGGACGTGGTGGCGGTGCTCGCCGGTCGCCGGGGCGACGCCCCGGCCTCGCGGCGCTCCTCGGTGCTGGGTGCGGTGCTGCTGGCGATCGGCGTCGCGGCGTCGGCGTACGGCGCGCTGCAGCCCGCGGGCGGTGAGCTCGCGATCGCCGTGGGTGCGGTCCCGGCCGTGCTCGGCATGATCCTGCTGGTCCCCGTCGTGCTCTCCCTGGTCGCCCGGGTCGCCGGGCGGCTGCCGCTGACCCTGCGCTACGCCGTGCGCGACGCCCACCGGCACCGCACGCGCACCGTGCCCGCCGTCGCGGCGGTCGCCGCCACGGTCGCGGGAGTCGTCGCGCTCGGGATCGGGCTCTCCTCCGACGAGCGCGAGGCCGAGGAGACCTACACCGCCTCCGTCGCCGACGGCGTCGGCGTGGTGCAGGCGTGGGAGCAGCCGGTGCGCTGGGACGCGCTGCGCGCCGCGGTCGAGCGGGAGGCCACCGGGGTCGAGGTGAGCGAGCAGCTCGGGCTCTCCGACCGCGACGGCTGGCAGGAGGTGCGGCTGCCGTCGGAGGTCCAGACCTACGGCTCCGGGTCGTCGCTCGGCGCCACCGTCCTGGTCTCGGACGGCCCGGTGCCGGTCGGCCTCGTCGGGCTCTCCGACGCCGACGCCGCGCGAGCGGCCCGAGCCCTCGCCGCGGGCCGCGCGGTGGTCTTCACCGGCCCCGACGACCGGGTCGACGACACCGACGTGACCATCGTGAGCCACCGCTACGACCCGGAGACGGGCGCGGACGCCGGGAGCGAGCGCGCCACCCTGCCCGCGGCGTACCTCCCGCTGAGCGACCCGCTCTCCGGTCCCGCGGCGATCCTGCCCGTGACGGGCGCCGAGGAGCTCGGGGTGGAGCCGACGACCGTGGCGCTGGTCGTCACCGGCGGGCTCGACCGCGACCGCGAGGGGGAGGTGCAGGAGGCGCTGAAGGGGGTCGACCCGGACGCGAGCCTCTACGTCGAGCGCGGCTTCCAGCGCGACGACGCGGCCGTGATCGCCCAGCTGGTGCTCCTCGGGCTCGGCGGGGTCCTCATGCTCGGCGGCACGCTGACCGCGACGTTCCTGGCGCTCTCCGACGCCCGTCCCGACCTCGCCACGCTCGCCGCGGTCGGCGCGTCACCGCGCACCCGCCGCGGCGTGGCGGCGGCGTACGCCCTGGTCGTCGGCGGCCTCGGCGCCCTGCTCGGCGCCGTCGTGGGGCTCGTCCCCGGCATCGCGGTCACCTGGCCTCTCACGTCGAGCCCGGGCTTCGACGGCGCGGCGCCGACCGGGCCGTTCCTCCACGTGCCGTGGCTGATGCTGCTCGCCCTGGTCGTGGTGCTGCCGCTGCTCACCGCGCTCCTGGTCGGGGCGACCGCGCGCTCGCGCCTGCCGCTCGTGTCACGGCTCGACTGAGCCGTCCGCGGGGTCGTCGCCCGCCAGCGCCGTGGCCAGGCCCCGCAGGATGCGGCGGGTCTGGTCCTGCTCGTGCTCGTCGAGACCCGAGAGCATCCGCTGCTCCACCCGGCGCACGGCGGCACTCGCCTCGGCGAGCCGCTCACGCCCCAGCGGGGTGAGGCTCACCGGCAGCACCCGGCCCACCGGGGCCTCGTCCGGTCTCGTGACCGACCCGTCCTCCTCGAGGCCGCGCAGCAGGACGTTCATCGACTGGCGCGTCACGAAGGTGCCGCGGGCGAGGTCGGAGTTGGAGAGCCCGGGGCGCTGGGCCAGCAGTTCCAAGCACGAGTAGTGCGTGACGGTCATGCCGAGCGGCTTCAGCACCTCCTCCATCGCGGCGCGCAGGGCGCTCGAGGCCTGTTTGAGCAGGTAGCCGATGGAGGTCGGCAGGTCGACGCGGTCGTCCCCTTGACTCATGTCAGGATTCTGACATAGTGGTTATGTCAGGAACCTGACATCCAACGAGGAGGCACCACCCATGTCCGTCACCGGCCCCGACTTCGTCTCGCTCCAGACCCGCGACCTCGAGCGCGCGGCGGAGTTCTACACCCGCTACCTCGGGCTCACCCGCTCGCAGGCCGGCCCGCCGCACGCCGTCGTCTTCGAGACCCGGCCGATCGCCTTCGCCCTGCGCGACCTCGTGCCCGGCACCGACCTCGACTCCGTCACCCAGCCCGGCCTCGGCATGGCGCTGTGGATGCACGCCAGTGACACCCAGGCCGTGCACGACGCGCTCGCCGCCGACGGGCACACCATCGCGACCGAGCCCTTCGACGGCCCCTTCGGCCGCACCTTCACCTTCGTCGACCTCGACGGCTACCACGTCACGCTGCACGACCGTGCCTGAGCGCTGGACCCACTGGGTCGCCACGGTCAGCCTCGACCACGTGACGGCGGCCGCCGGGGGCGGGTTCACCCAGGCCGACCACGGTGCGTCGACGCGGCTGAGCCTGCTCCGGCCGGGGGACCGGATCGTCTACTACTCCCCGCGCACCGCGCTGCGCGGGGGGAGACCGGTCCGGCGATTCACGGCGCTGGCCACCGTCACCGGCGAGGCGCCGTACCAGGTGGAGGTCAGCGACACTTTCCGCCCCTGGCGTCTCGACGTGACCTTCCACGAGTGCCGTCCGGTCGACGCCGTCGAGCTGGTCGAGCACCTCTCCTTCGTGCGCGACCCCGCCCACTGGGGCCTCCCGTTCCGTCGTGGGCTGTTCGGCGTCCCGCCGGCCGACTTCGACACCATCGCCGCCGGCATGCGCTGGAAAAAGTCAGTCTTGACTGTTTGTTGATCAACCCGGCAGGGTGGGCGCGTGAGCCAGGCGACGGTGCGGGTGCCCCAGGAGGAGCGCACCCGGGCCATGCGGGCCCGGCTGCTCGAGGCGACCGTCGAGCTCCTCGTCGAGCGGGGGTACGCCGGCACGTCGACCACGCTGGTCAGTGAACGGGCCGGGGTCAGCCGCGGGGCGCAGCTCCACCACTTCCCGAGCAAGCAGGACCTCGTGGTGGCCGCCGTGCAGCACGTCACCGAGGTGCGCGGGCGCGAGCTCGAGGAGGCCGCGCGTCGCCTCCCGCGGGGCGCGCGGCGTACCAGGGCCGTGCTGCGGATGCTCGGCGACCACTTCTCCTCGCCGGTCTTCGCCGCCGCGCTCGAGCTGTGGGTCGCGGCGCGCACCGACGGGGCGCTGCTGGCCGAGGTCGCGCCGCTCGAGCGCGAGCTCGGCCGTCACACCCACCGGCTCACCGTCGAGCTGCTCGGCGCCGACGAGTCGGCTCCCGGCGTCCGCGAGCTCGTGCAGGCCACCCTCGACCTGGTCCGCGGGCTGGGGCTGGCCAACACGATCACCGACGACGCGCGCCGGCGCCGGCGGATCCTCGACCAGTGGGCGCTCACCCTCGACGGCGCGCTGAGCACCGACCCGACGACCGACGGGGAGCCCCAGTGACCGACCTGCTGACCGGCCTGCTCGACGACCTGGCCGCCGAGAGCGCCGAGCTCGAGACCGCGCTGGAGACCGTCGACTGGACCGCGCCGACCCCGGCGCCGGGGTGGAGCGTCGCGACCCAGGTCGCCCACCTGCTCTGGACCGACGAGGTGGCCACGCTCGCCGCCCACGCCCACGAGGAGCCCGACGGGAAGGCCGCCTGGGACGCTGTCGTGCTCGAGGCCATCGGCGACCCCGACGGCTACGTCGACGCCCAGGCCCACGCCATCGCCGCGCTGCCCCGCGGCGAGGTCCTCGCCCGCTGGACCCGCTCGCGGGCCGGCCTGCGCAAGGCGCTGCTGGCCCTGCCCGAGGGCGTGAGGATGCCGTGGTTCGGCCCGCCCATGTCGGCGGCGTCGATGGCCACCGCACGGTTCATGGAGACCTGGGCCCACGCGCTCGACGTCCACGACGCGGCCGGGTCCCACCCCGAGCCGACCGACCGGATCCGCCACGTCGCCTACCTCGGCGTGCGCACCCGGGGGTTCGCCTTCGCCACCCGCGGCGAGGAGGTGCCGGGGGCCGAGCTGCGCGTCGAGCTCACCGCCCCCAGCGGCGCCGTGTGGAGCTGGGGCCCCGACGACGCGCCCGAGTCGGTGCGCGGCTCGGCCCACGACTTCTGCCGCCTGGTCACCCAGCGCGTGCACCGCGCCGACACCGACCTCGTCGCCGCCGGTCCCGGTGCCGAGCGCTGGCTCGAGATCGCGCAGGCCTTCGCCGGCCCGCCCGGCCCGGGACGGGAGGCGCTCTCGTGAGCGCCCCGCTGCGGGTCGGCAACTGCTCGGGCTTCTACGGCGACCGCCTCTCGGCGATGCGCGAGATGCTCGAGGGCGGCCCGCTCGACGTGCTCACCGGCGACTACCTCGCCGAGCTCACCATGCTCATCCTCGGCCGCGACACGATGAAGGACGCCTCGCTGGGCTACGCCCGCACCCACCTGCGCCAGCTCGAGGACTGCCTCGGCCTCGCCGTCGAGCGCGGTGTGCGCATCGTCAGCAACGCCGGCGGGCTCAACCCCGCCGGCCTCGCCGACCGCGTGCGCGAGGTCGCCGCCGGGCTCGGCCTCGACGTCGCCGTGGCCCACGTGGAGGGCGACGACCTGCGCCCGCTCGGCCTCTTCGACGGGGCGCTCACCGCCAACGCCTACCTCGGCGCCGCCGGCATCGCCCGTGCCCTCGACGCCGGCGCCCAGGTCGTCGTCACCGGTCGCGTGACCGACGCCAGCCTCGTGGTCGGCCCCGCCTGGCACCACCACGGCTGGGACGCGACCGCGTACGACGCGCTCGCGGGCGCCGTCGTCGCCGGGCACGTCATCGAGTGCGGCACCCAGGCGACGGGGGGCAACTTCTCCGGGTTCCGCTCGCTCGACCTCACCCGGCCACTGGGGTTCCCCCTCGCCGAGGTCGCGGACGACGGCTCGTCCGTCATCACCAAGCACGACGGCACCGGCGGCGCGGTCACCCTCGACACCGTCACCGCGCAGCTGGTCTACGAGATCCAGTCCACCCGTTACCTCGGTCCCGACGTCACCGTCGACCTCGACTCGGTGCGGCTCGCCGACGCCGGCCCCAACCGGGTCGCCATCACCGGCGTGCGCGGCGAGGCGCCGCCCGAGCGGCTCAAGGTCTGCGTCAACGAGCTGGGCGGGTTCCGCAACCAGGTCGAGTTCGTGCTCACCGGGCTCTACGTCGAGGACAAGGCCGCCTGGGTCCGCGCCCAGCTCTCCCCGGCCCTCACCGCCCGTGACGTCGAGTGGTCGCAGGTCTCCGCACCTCCGCCCGACGCTGCGTCCGAGGAGGCCGCCTCCGTGCTGCTGCGCTGCACGGTCCGCGACCCCGAGGCCGGCCCGGTCGGCCGCGCGTTCACGGGTCCGGCGGTCGAGCTCGCGCTGGCGTCGTACCCCGGCTTCACCATGACCACCCCGCCGCAGCAGCCCACGCCCTACGGCGTCTACCGGCCCGAGACCGTCGAGCGCGACCGGGTCCACCAGGTCGTCGTGCACCACGACGGCACCCGGGAGGAGGTCGCGTGAGGGCCCCGCTCGGCACGTTCGTCCACGCCCGCTCCGGCGACAAGGGCGGCGACGCCAACATCGGCCTCTGGGTCGCCCACGACGGCTCCCCGTCGTACGACGCCCGCGTGGCCTGGCTGCTCGACGTCGTGACGCCCGACGCGGTCCGGGCGCTGCTGCCCGAGGCCGCCGACCTCGAGGTCGAGGTGCACCGGCTGCCCGGTCTCGGTGCGGTCAACGTCGTCGTCCACGGCCTGCTCGGCCAGGGCGTCGCCGCGAGCAGCCGCTTCGACCCGCAGGCCAAGGGGCTGGGCGAGTTCCTGCGCTCGCGACACGTGGAGATCCCGGAGGAGCTGCGATGAGTGCGACGGCGAGTGGTTTCGAGACGGTTGCTGCGCAACCTCCTCGACCAGCGGTGAACGAATCCGCCCGGTGGTTGAGGAGGGCCGCCAGGCCCGTCTCGAAACCACATCTCACTTCGGGTGGTTTCGAGACGGTCGCTAGCGCGACCTCCTCAACCACCGGGGGCTGGGTGCTGTCGGTGGGAGGCCATCGATGAGCGCGACCTACGAGCTGGGCGCGGAGTTCGTGCGGCGCGAGGTGGCCCCGCACCTGCAGGAGTGGGAGGACGCCGGGTCGATCCCGCGCGAGCTGCACCGGCGGGCGGGCGAGCAGGGGCTGCTCGGCATCGGCTTCCCCGAGGAGGTCGGCGGCAGCGGCGGCACGCTGGTGGACAGCGTCGACCTCCAGGAGGGGATGTTCGCGGCGGGCGCCTCGAGCGGGCTGATGGCGGGGCTGTTCACCAGCGGCATCGCGCTGCCCCACATCGCGGCGAGCAAGGACGTGGAGCTGATCGACCGGTTCGTGCGCCCCACCCTGGCCGGCGAGCTCATCGGCTCGCTGGGCATCACCGAGCCGGGCGGCGGCTCCGACGTCGCGGGCATCACCACCCGCGCCACCCGCGACGGCGACGCCTGGGTCGTCGACGGCGCCAAGACCTTCATCACCTCCGGGGCGCGCGCCGACTTCGTGACGACGGCGGTCCGTACCGGCGGCCCTGGCCACGGCGGCATCAGCCTGCTCGTCGTCGAGGCCGGCACGCCCGGCTTCACCGTCGACCGCAGCCTGCGCAAGATGGGCTGGCACTGCTCCGACACCGCCGAGCTGTCGTACGCCGGCGCGCGGGTGCCGGCCACCCACCTCGTCGGCGCCGAGGGCAGCGGGTTCTTCCAGATCGCCGCGCAGTTCGTGATCGAGCGGATCGCGCTGGCCGTGCACGGCTACGGCATCGCGGCCCGCGCGCTCGAGCTGGCGGCGGCGTACTGCCGCGAGCGCACGACGTTCGGCAAGCCGCTCGTGGCCAACCAGGTGGTGCGCCACCAGCTCGTCGAGATGCGCCGCCAGGTCGAGGTCGCGCGCACCTACACCCGCGCGGTGGCCGAGCGGCACCTGCGCGGCGAGGACGTCATCGCCGAGGCGTGCCTGGCCAAGAAGACCGCGTGCGACGCGGCGACGCACGTCTGCGACACGGCGGTGCAGCTGCACGGCGGCACCGGCTACATGCACGGGAGCGAGGTGGAGCGGCACTACCGCGACGCCCGTCTCCTGCCCATCGGAGGAGGAGCGACAGAGGTGCTGACGGATCTGGCTGCCAAGCTGCTGGGGTACGCACGATGAGCCTGCTGCGCGACCCGCACCTGGAGGTGTCGCTGCACGTCGACGCGACACCGCAGCAGGTGTGGGAGCTCGTGAGCGACGTGACCCGGATCGGGGAGTTCTCGCCCGAGACCTTCGAGGCGCGGTGGACGCGCGGGTCGACCGGACCCGAGGTGGGCGCGAGCTTCAAGGGCCACGTCAAGCGCAACGGCGTCGGGCCGACGTACTGGTCGCCGTGCCAGGTGACGCGGTGCGTGCCCGGCGAGGTCTTCGAGTTCGCCGTCGGCACCGACTCCACCACCGTGACGACCTGGGGCTACGAGATGGAGCCCGAAGACACGGCACAGGGTCGCGGCACCCGCGTGACGGAGTACTTCACCATGAGCCCCGCCCTGCCGTTCCGCCTCTACTGGCTCGTGATGGGGCCGCTGCGCGGGCGCACCAACGAGCGCGGCATGCGCACCACGCTCGAGCGGATGAAGGCGGTGCTCGAGAAGTGACCCACCGCGCCGCCATGCTCGACAAGCTCGCCTCGCTCGCCGACGAGCAGGCCAAGGCGGTCGCCGGCGGCGGGGAGCGCTACGTCGAGCGCCACCACGCCCGCGGCAAGCTGCTGCCGCGCGAGCGCATCGAGCTGCTGGTCGACGAGGGGTCGGCGTTCCTCGAGCTGAGCCCGCTGGCCGGCTGGGGCAGCGACTTCACGGTCGGCGCGAGCGTGGTCACCGGCATCGGCGTCGTCGAGGGCGTCGAGTGCGTGATCAGCGCCAACGACCCGACGGTGAAGGGCGGCACCAGCAACCCCTGGACCGTGCGCAAGATCTTCCGCGCCGCCCAGATCGCCGAGGAGAACGGCCTGCCGACGATCTCGCTCGTCGAGTCCGGCGGCGCCGACCTGCCGACCCAGAAGGAGATCTTCATCCCGGGCGGCAAGCTGTTCCGCGACCTCACCCGGGCCAGCGCCCGCAAGGAGCCGACGATCGCGGTCGTCTTCGGCAACTCCACCGCCGGCGGTGCCTACGTGCCCGGCATGAGCGACCACGTCGTGATGGTGAAGGAGCAGGCCAAGGTCTTCCTCGGCGGGCCGCCGCTGGTGAAGATGGCGACCGGCGAGGACGCCGACGACGAGTCGCTCGGCGGCGCCGAGATGCACGCCCGCACCTCCGGCCTCGCCGACTTCCTCGCCGAGGACGAGCGCGACGCGCTGCGCATCGCCCGGCGCATCGTCGCGCGGCTCAACTGGCGCAAGGCCGTGGCCGCCCCGACCACGTGGGCCGAGCCCGACGCCGACCCCGAGGAGCTGCTCGACCTGGTGCCGGCCGACCTCAAGGAGCCGTTCGACCCCCGCGAGGTGATCGCCCGCATCTGCGACGGCGCCTCGGCGACCAACGCGGTCGCCTTCGACGAGTTCAAGCCGCTCTACGGCACCTCGCTCGTGACCGGCTGGGCGAAGCTGCACGGCCGTCCGATCGGCGTCCTCGCCAACGCCCAGGGGGTGCTGTTCAGCGAGGAGGCGCAGAAGGCGACGCAGTTCATCCAGCTCGCCAACCAGGTCGACACGCCCCTGCTCTTCCTGCACAACACCACCGGCTACATGGTCGGCGCGGCCTACGAGCAGGGCGGCATCATCAAGCACGGCGCGATGATGATCAACGCCGTCTCCAACTCCACCGTGCCGCACCTGAGCGTGATCATGGGTGCGTCCTACGGCGCCGGCAACTACGGCATGAACGGTCGCGCCTTCGACCCCCGCTTCCTCTTCACCTGGCCCTCGGCCAAGTCGGCCGTCATGGGCCCGGCCCAGCTCGCCGGGGTGATGGAGATCGTCGCGCGCCAGTCGGCCGAGTCGAAGGGCCAGCCGTTCGACGCCGAGGGGTTCCAGGGCATTAAGGACCTCGTCGAGGCCCAGATCGAGGAGCAGTCGCTGCCCTACTTCCTCTCCGGGATGCTCTACGACGACGGCGTCATCGACCCCCGCGACACCCGCACCGTGCTCGCGATCTGCCTCTCGGTGATAGAGAACAAGGCCGTCGTCGGCACCGACCGGTTCGGGGTGTTCCGGCCGTGACCGAGC
>Ga0325401_1002129_pt1 | contig 17361 bp, 9 predicted proteins | sample PopdelMetagenome_FD_205666 | JGI IMG/M metagenome (GOLD analysis project Ga0325401, IMG submission 205666) | Populus deltoides microbial communities from Bellville, Georgia, United States - Xylem-PdKOR-R2 | ecosystem: Host-associated > Plants > Phyllosphere > Stem > Wood/Secondary xylem | place...
TAGCTTTTTTTATTTATCTTTATCATCTCCCTCCTGTTTAGTGTTTTCTATTTTTTCCCGCGCCTAAAAACAAAATAAAAACAATAAAATAAAAATAACCAAATCTCAATTATTAAATGATTAGGTGTTTGGTACAATTTCTTTTTCTACTTTTAGGTAATACTAATTAGCCGTCCAGTTACACAGTTTTTTTTTATCATAAAAAATATATATAAAAAAAATTAAGATTTAAAAATATTATGTTTATATTTAAAACTAAGTTCAAGAGCTTAGAATTTTTCTGAAACACAAAACTCAAGAATTTAAATTTGGATCTAACTGGAATACCAAAACCAAAAATATTGGATCTGTCAACAAAGTATCAAACTTAAAAGTTTTAGGTGTGGATCTGGCTACACTGTCAGATCCAAAAATCTTGAGTCTAAATCTATTTGTAAAGTCAGACCAAAGAACCTTAGGTCCAACACCGAACCCAAGAGCTGCGAGTCTAAATGTCAGACCCTAGAGCTTTGGATCCTGACATCGAACCTAAGAGCCTTGAGTTAGTTTGGCCCAAGTTTTATAGTTTTTAATCTCCTAAAATAAAATTTATGGTTTTTCTTTGATGATAATATATTTTTTTAAATTTATTATTAATAATAATAATAATAATAAATTCACTTGATTCAAGTTCTTATAGTTTTTAATCCCTTCAAATCCAATTTATGGTTTATCTTCAATAGTAATAATACTTTTTATCAAATTTATTAATGATGATAATAATAATAATAATTTTACCCTTCAAATCAAATCTATAGTTGTTTTTCAATATTAATAATATTTTTAAAAATTAATTAATTATTCTATTAATAATATTAATTATAATAATATTAATATTGATTATTATGATACAAATAATAATATTTTTAATATTAATAAAAATATTAAACTTGTCTGATCCAATTTAAATGGGTCTTGCTGCAACGCCAGGTCCAAGAGCTTTGGACCCCTCTTAAACGCCAAACCCAAGAGCTATGGGTCCGGACGTCGAACCCAAGAGCTCCGGGTCCGGGCACCAAACCCCAGAGCCTTGGGTCTTGGGTCTGGCTATCATGCTTGACCCAAACGCCTGAGGTCTGGTTGCTCTCCCTGACTTGGACGCCCAAGTTATGGCAGTCATGTCAGACCCTAATGCCAGGTGTTTGGCAGTCTTGTCATGCCCCAGCGCCTAGGGTTGATAGTCTTGTTATGCCCCAGTATTTTGGGGCCTGATAGTCTTACCATGCCCCTACAAAATCCGAACTGACTATCTTGTCCTCAATCATTCTTTCAATACCATATGCATCTTATAAAAAAGATAATCTCACCACCCTCCACTGCATGCTTAGCAAGTTTTTTTGGCAAGGACAACTTCATTATACTGTTTCAATCCATAATAATTTGTGTCTAGGTAAACAGTGAGAGAGACACTGAGCACTTTTAGTATATTGTATAATTTTAAAATACTTTTTGCTTAAAAAAATATTAAATTGGTATTTTTTTTTTAGTGTTTTTTAATGGTGTTAATATGTTAATGTTAAAAATAAAAGTTAAAAAATAATTTTGAAGCATTTTTAAGTTAAAATCTATTTTGAAAAGTACTTTACACCATAATCTCAAACATTCATGATATCATACCCAATTTAAGAATAAATTTGGGAAAAAATATGGATTATTAGATAAATTTTAGTTCATTGAATCTATTGCACATGTGCAGCATCGCAACAATCATCTTCTTAGATCAGGATTTCTAATGATGGGTAAAAAATTAAGGAATTCTTGTCCTTATCATTAAAAGAGTTTGGAGTTGTCACATAGTATTTTGGTCGCTAAAAACCTTAACTAGTTTTCAGAGTCCAGACAGGAGGACTAATTGTATATAAGAAGGATGTATCACTTCTAGTACACTTTATTTAGGGTAAATTGTATTGTTCATTTGTCTAATTACCAATGCAGTGTTGTGTTTTTCTAACCGTTGGTCTGTGTATTGGTTAAAGTCGGCTCATCTCGGTAGAGTGGACAATGACTTTACGAGTATAACCTAATCATTCTAAAGTCAAAACAAAAATTATGCATTTTATTTTGATATTGTGAACACGTCTTATGTATAAGTTTGTAAACTCTGATATCACAATAGAAACAAAATAATTTTTTTGGTATTTTAAAATTTTAGGCCAAGTTCGCAATGAACTTAATAAATTTGTTATTAAATCCATGATGTGTGCAAAAAAATATGAAACTATGTTTTTGTTTTTGAATTTTTGATGTTTTTTCAAGAATGCAAGTAAAACACAATTTGGGATCGACTCAAGGTAAAGTCCAAGTCATGACTCAACCACATAAAACAAGTTGATGGGCTAAGGATTGGGTTTTGATCGAGTTAGCTCATGTCAGGAGCGCGCGGGTTTTGTCCTATGTTGTATTTTTCTTTTTTATTTGTGTTTTTTGCCCCTCGAAAAAAATATCATATTCACTTATTCTTTAATTTTAATATAGTTCTTAAATACTATTATAATTTGAATTTTAATCTTTTTCTAAATAATTGAGTATCTAACATGAAAAATAATAATACTAATAATAAATTATTCATGAAATTTTGATTCAAATTGTTTGTTTTTAGTCTTAAAAATTTTAAATAGATTTTGAAAAAGATTTTATCACATTTATGTTTTTTTCTAGCTTTTAACCACGCATAAAATATGGATATACTATTTTAATATTTTTTATTAACTTGTTTTAATGATCATAAATTTTTTTTTAAGAAGACCAATAATTCTTGTTAAAAAATATTGTGTTTGCTAACATAAACAAGAGATTTTTTGATAGAAAAATTGATCTTAATGGAAAACAAAGTTCAAGATGATTATATCTTTTAGTTTAATAACAATTTCAAACCATTTTCTAAAACATGAACATTTTTTTAGGTTTGAAAAATTTTTGGTCTCCTCGTTACATAATGTTAGTCCATAAACTAATAATTTCTAAATACACTAAACAATACATGTATAAACAACATTCTTACGGAGTAGGATGACATAATTGCTTAAAGTTTGATTAAGTGTGTGTTTGATATTATGATGCAATGTGTTTTTTTTTTTATAGAGTGCACTATAGATGTATACTCATTTTATTGTGGATCGTGGTAGTGTAGTGACACTTTAACCCCTGATGTGTTAGCAAATTCAATCATGTTAGAAATGTGTTTTCAATTTGCTACCTTGTTTTTTTTCTCTTTATTTTATGGAGACGTTGCTAAATGACATCCACGTCTTTTCTATAATACAAAAAAAAAATTCTCTCTTTCCTTTCCTTAGCCAAAAAGACTACAAGAATGACAAACAAAGGAGGCAAGAAATTAAAGAGAAAAGCTATGGATACAACATCAAAGGAGGAGGTATGATGAGAAGACCCCTTACATAATTTTCTAGACCCGGTCCGTCCTGTTGGTTTGACCCGGGGGCATGGCTGGGTCTGAATCTGGCAAAACTCAGGCTTGCACTAGGCCTGGAGAAAACTATCTAACCTACCGGGTCAACCTGAAACCTGAGTGATCTGGCAAAATCTGGAAGAGACCTATTTTTTTTCCTTTCATGTCCATTTTTTTATAAGTTGAGACCCCCCTCCTTTTCGTTGACATGTCCACATTGCAACATGTAATAATTGTTTTTCTCAGTGTCACCATTTATTTTAACAAACTGAAACATTAAATCTATAATTGTTGTTTTTAGCATGCTAACAAACATTTTTACGTGCAACATTGCCAGGTAAACTATGTGGTTCTCGTTGGGGATGTAAAATAATAAAAAACTATAAATCAAGACCGAAAAGCATGGGTGTTGCCTCACACGTATAGAGGGAGCAATAAGAGATTTTCCACTTGCTCAGCTCAACCATATGCGCGTGAACCTACCATCATTTCCTTGTTGGTTCCTAACTCATATCAAAGTTCATTATATAAACACTTGAATAATGTTTTATTTTTTTGAATATGGTATTGGAAGCCCATTACTATATATATTCCATGTCATAAGAAGAAAGTTATGTTTTTTCAATGTGTAAAAGGATAAGATATTATCTTTCCAACGTGAGATAAAAACACTTATATTAAAACCTTAAACAATTTTTAAAAATTTTCCCAGGTTGACCCGATTCAATCCAAGCAACCTAGGACTCGGCCTCTTGGCCGGGTCAACCCCTAGGGCAGGTTTAATAACTATACTTTGAAATTATTAATATTTTTAATTCATCCCTATTATTTGTTTGGTTATGCCCTTTTAATCTCAACATTTTCTTAACTTTATTGTTTTACCTTTTGATGCTTAGGAATCCTCATCTTCTAGATCTGAAAATTCTTCTCCACTCTCATAAGTGTTTGTTTATATTGAATGTGTTATGTTCTTGGAATTCTTTAAATAAGTAATTGGATTTCTTTCCATTGGATAAAAGATTTGACCACGAGTTATAGATTTCGGAAGAGTACTTGGATTTTTGTTTTATTATTTCCATTTGGCTATAGGAACATACAAATTTAAAATTTAATGGTCTTAAATGTATAGTTATAAGTTGCATAGCTCGGAGTTCTTCAAAAGATTTTATATGTGTTAGCAATGGAACAATTTCTAACACAATCTTTCATGTTGTAGTTGATCATTTAGGCTTGTTCTGTCAATATTTTTTCCTTATTGGTCTTTTTAACTTTTGTAAATAAGAATTGCAGCTACCTCATCAATTTTCAGTAGCTATTGATTTCTAATCTAGGCATTTGACTTTAATGCTTACAGGTTCTTTTTTAGTTTTTTTTTTACATAATATTATTTTTAGTTTCGAAACAAGAAAGTAAGAAAAATGTCAATATGTTGAAGCATTCCTTTTAGGTTTAATGCTTATGTACGTGGTTTTTTTATAGCTTAATTTTGTTGTCTTTCATATGCTTTGAGAAAATCTTTGGTTGTTGTATTTTCCAATCAATTTGTATTTGATTCGCGTTCAACTGTTGTTTTTTTTTCTTTTGACTTTTTTATATTAAATGATGACTTGTTCATGATAAGAGTATGCATAATGCCCTACCACACCATCAAAAAATTCCTTTAATGGTGTTCCCCCTTTAACATTTGGTTTTGTTACAGTTTTATTTTTTTATTAGTGTTAAGATGCTCGAACATCCGTCTTGAGATTTTTTTATTGTATGCAATCTATTATCTATCTCGAATGTGATTGATTTTCAGTCATTTTAGAATCTCTTTGCACCGCTATGAACTAACAACTATTCAAGAAATGAGTTGTTTTCACCAAATCATTACACATGTTCATGAGACGATGATGACTGATTTATATTACTTTTTATTACTACTGTTTGAATTTTTTTTGTTTTATTTTCCATTTTCTCTCACTATTATTGGCTATTTTTTCCAACAAAACCACAGCTCGGGCCTACCACCTAATGATTGATTAATACTTTGGTTATTGTTCGCCATTCTCCAACTTGTGTCAAATAAGGGAAACGTATGCCATGCAATAAGAACTTTAGTTTGTGTATTTATTCCTTTCCTTTCTAAATTTCAAACAACAAAGTTGGCATCATTTTGTTGTCTTTTTTTTTATCCTGGTTTATCATTCATAAACATGTTTTTACCATCTAACAACCACATCATCGTTCTTTAATTTAATACCAATTGTCAAAACACATTTTTGTCATGCCACAAGTAAATTGATTTTAGTTCTTGATGATTCTTACAATTTGTTATAGCCTACATCATATTTTGAATTCATTTGCTTGATATCAAGATATATTAGATATATAGTTATGTAACTTTGTTTTCGATTAATCTTTAAATATATTCGATATATGGCTATGTAACTTTTTAAAAGCTCTTGCTTTCTTTCGGTCTTGAAGTGATTATAACATAAGTTTTACATGTGCATTCACAAATTAATACTTTTTTTCATTTTATTCTTTGCATTATTATTAATTCTTGATTCATTGGTTTTATGCTTATTTTTATCCAAGATTGTGCTTTGATCCAAACTTTATCTGAAAAGAAATTAAGAAATTGCATGTAACATCCCGCATGCATCATAGTTAGTAGAAAATACTATACGCGGACCCGTGTAATTCCAAGTGGCTGATTTGTTTTGCATAATAAATGTTCAGGTGTTATAAGCACGTTTAAAATAAGGATGAAAAATCTGCAATCTGGATTATAAACTCAATTGGGTAAAATAAGTTGGTTTTATTCTAATTAAATGATAAAAAATAGAAAATAATAGTGAATATACCTAATAAAAAAAGTAATCACTATAACATGGAAAACAAAATTTCAAAAAAATAGCTCAATTTTTAGTCAATTATATATTAAAAAGGGGGTTAAATTGAGTAAAAAATGACAAAAAACAATGTGTCAACTCGCGTTGGCATAACAAACCTATAAACCATGTAATATTGGTCGGGTCAATCTGGGTTAACCAGTCAAACTCATGGTCCAGGTCATGAGATTATGATAACCTAATAGAAAAGAAAATGAAGAAAACCACAATACTTTTTTAAAAAAGAACCAATGTCTAATGATGAAATTGAAAAAGAAAATAAGTAAAGCAAAAAAATGATTTTAACCCGCTTTAACTTTTCAAACTCATGACCTGGGTTATTAAATCAGAAGCACCCTACCTGAAAAAACAATGAAGCTTAATCCCCAATCAATTAAATATTGAAGGATGAAATTGAAAAAAAAATCAATTATACAAAAGGACCTAAAACCAAAAATATAAATTGAAATTATAAGGATCAAAATCAAAATAAAAAATAAATTAAAGGACAACTGCAGATTTTTTTATTGAATGGTAAGGAAAAAACATAAATTTAACAAAATGACAAAAAAAAACCACTAAAAAGAATAAGGACCAGATCAGAGAAACTACCATATCATGCAAACAAATCAAAATTTTGCAAAAGGATCAAAGAAAAAAATAGAAATAAAAATAATAAAGATCGAAGTTGAAATCTCTATAAATAAGAGGATAACTCTGAAATTTTGAATGTCCAGTGAAAATTTCAAGTAGAGGAAAGAGAATATATAAGGAAAAGAAATAAAGAATCTCTAGCAACAAACCGCCCCACCTTCGATGCCATGTGTCGCTCCACACAAGAATAAGACTTCACGATGATATTAATGACATAATGAAAGGGATTTTTTAGGAGTCAAGAAATGTTGCACATACCAACCATTTTTGGTTTTTTAGGTTGTATTTTGTATTGGAAAAATTACCATGACCCTTCTACAGTTTAGCTATTTTTTTTAATTTACCTCAATTCTTTTAAAAATTATAGTTTACACCTTAGATCAAAGTAATTTTTAGACATGGACAAAAGACTAATCAACCCTCATATACAGTAACTCATCATAAAATGAACATAGAAAAAAAATAATTGAACTTTAGACAAGATTTCTCTATCTTTTTGCCAATAACACAATCATAAACCCAAACCAAAACCTAATATGGTGTTTTAATAGATTTGTTTAATCACTTCACCCAAATTTGCACATGATTATGTTATTGGCAAAAGGATAGAGAAATCTTGCTTCTAGTTTGGTGATTTTAGGGTTCATGAAATTAGAAAAACATGGTAATTTCAGGCAAATTTAAGAAGAGAAAAAATGAAGAGATTTTAATAGTGCATACTTAACAAATCTATGACATGAGTTTGATTTGCTTCTAGGCCTAACGCCCCGGGGTGTGGCTATAAGCCAAATCCAAATGGGCATAAATCTAGTAAGTTGTCATACACAACATCTTTAGGTCCAGCTACGCACTGAACCTAAATAGATATAGGTATGTATGAGCTGTCAGACCTAATTTTCTTAGATTCAGCTAAACAATAAGCCCAAACGGATATGGGTATGGTAAGCTGTCAGACCCTACATTATTGGATCCAGCTACGCATTGAGCGTAATTGAGCACAAGTCTAGCGAGCTACTAGACCCGTCACCTTTGGGCTTGGCAATATGCCAAGTGCAAAGAGCGTAATGTTACCATGTGTTTGATAAAAATCCAAAACAAAATGGGCAATCTTATAATTATGGTAGTTTTGTAATTCGAACACCAAAAATAATAAAAAGGTAATTTTTAATTGTATGGCAATTTTGTGATTTAACATAGCAAAAGTTTTTTAATCATTAATTGAAATATAATGGCAATATTGTATATAATTTGATATTTTTTATTGATTTTTTTAGCACTCGTATAAAGTGTTATCGAATTATAGTTTATAGGATATAAAACGTAATTTATAAAAGAATGGAGGTAGGGTGAAAAAAAGACTAAAATGCGAAAGGGTTAGAGTAATCTTTCCTTTTATATTTATTAAAATAGCAAATTACTCCTTAACCAACTTGGTTATAACTAAAAAAAAATTGAAAATACAATAAAAAAAACAGTTATTCTATATATTAGTATGTAAATATATCTTTTTAAGTATTACTAATGTGACGAAGAATTATAGCCATGTTCCCTTAAAGACTTCTCCTTAAAAATTTTAAGCGCTCTGCCACCAAACTAATGGAATCCACAATATTCCAACCTGATCTGAAAGCTACCTAGAAAGCATTAAAACCATCACCTTAAAAATGGTTGGACATGGTTAGTTTAAGATGTAAATCAAGAGGTTGATTGTCCTTCCCCCTTATGATTGATACAATATACTAATACATTGGCCCGCGCTCGGCCGCGAGTCGGACCAATTTTTTTTTAGTGTAAAAAAATATCAAGAGCATGAAGAATTTTTTATCCGTGTTATTAAACCTGACCAAGTGGATTAATTTTGAAACATCTCAATTTAGCTCTTTACCTAACTCAAGCATTCAATTAAACCATGTAGGACCTAAGTCGACTTCAATCAATCTATTTGATAGTTCCAAATATAACATTGATGATCAATAAAAATATGATTTAGCTTTTAAACAAATTTCAAGATGACAATTTTTAAAAAATATTAAGACAATGAAAGATTGGATCAACCTCGGTCCCCTAGCGACCCAGGTCATGGACTTTATTGGGTTTAATAAATTTTTTAATTTAATTATATGATAAAAATAGATGCTCACAAAATTGAGCACTAACTTAAAAATAAATATTTATTTGAGACAATTATCCCTATAGAAAGCAAACAAAAATCCATAATGCAGTATATTTCCCAATCAATCCAATACTAAAGGATGAAAACAAAAAATAATAAATGAAAAACAATTAAAATACCAAAAGCAAAAAAAAAAAAACATATCCTATCAGCGGGTAAATTAATCAAATCTGTGAATCAGGTAAACCAGGCTAGTACGTCAAACCTGTGAACTAGGTTATAGACTCCACTGGGATTAAAATTTTGTTTTTCAAAACTATTTTTATTTACTTATATGCTAATAAAAATAGACAATTGTGAAATTAAACATCAACCTAATATCAAGATGTTTTTTTTAGATCGTGATAACCTTATAAAAGGCAAACGAAACCAATTATGAAACTGAATTTCAAATTAACCCAGTATCTAAGGTTGAAATAAAAAAAACTAGTTAAAAAAAGAGTTAAATTTGCCAGACTCGCGAACCAAGTCAACTAGCCAAACATGTGAATAGATTCATGGACTTTTATAAAGTTTAATAACATATCTTTTTCTGAAACTATTTTTTTAACTATATGAGAGAAAATAGAAGATAAAAAAGACAAGTTCAATTAAAAAAAAGATACCCCACCAAATTTTTAAATCAAGGCAACTCGAGTTACTCCGTCAAACCCGCAAACCATGTTTACCTTATAGAAAGGTAAAATAAAAGGAAACAAATTAGGAAGCCAAATTTTCAACCATTCCAATAGTAAAATATGAAATTGACAAAAACAAATTTGAAAAAAAATCATAACAAAAATTCAAAACAAAAACAAACAGAAAAAAAATAAAACAAAACACTATGGATTACTATTGTCATTCACAATGCAACGTGTGTGGGTGAATAATAGTTGCCTCACACACTTTAAATTTTGTTACTTTATAAAGTTTAATAACACGTTTTTTCTCTAAATTTTTTTAACTATATGAGAAAAAATAGACTATAAAAAAATCAAATTCAATAATAATAAAAAAAAACAACCCACCAAACTTGTAAACCGGGCAACCTTGATTACCTTGGCAAACCTGGAAACCATATTAACCTTATATAAAGGCAAAATAAAAATAAAAAGTAAATTAAAAAGCTAAATTCTCAACAATTTTAATTTTAAAAGATGAAATCGACAAAAACATATTTTAAAAAAATCATAACAAAAATTCAAGAAAAAATAAAAAAAAGCAAAATATTTTATATTACTATTGTAATCCACAGTGCAATGGTTGTTGGGTGAACAATGGTTGTCCCATATCCTTTAATTTTTGTTACTTTCTAAAGTTTAACAACATGATTTTTCTCTAAAACTATTTTTTAACTATATGAGAAAAAAATAAACTATAAAAAGTCAATTTCAATTAAAAAAAAGCCCCACCAAACCCATTAACTGGGGCAACTAGAAAAACTTGTGCTACCTTGACAAACCCTCAAACCTCACAGAAAAATAAAATAAAAAGAAAATGTTTTGACAAAAATAAATTTGAAAAAAAAAACAAAAAGGAAAGGAAAAGGAAAAAAAGTGTTCAAGTAGAGGAAAAAAACCAATGGGTGGAGATACTGTAACAATATGCAATGTTTTGTGAGAAAAGTTACAATATTTTCTCCATATAGTTTAATTTATGTTAATTAATTAATATGTTAGAAACGAGACTTTCAAAAACTAGAATATTGAGGGAGGAAAAGATTTCATTTTAAATACACGAGAAATAAGTTAACTAGAGATCAAATAACTTTTCTTAACAAAAAGAAAAACTAGAAAGAAAAAAAAAGGTTGAATCACTCATAAATGAAGTCTTGATCCTCTTAACATGCAAAAACGAAGAGCAAGAGAAACCTTTAGATTGTTAGTTTTAAAAATTATACTTTTAAAGGATTTTTAGTTGTTTTACTATGTTTTAGAAATATAAAAAGAGTGAGTTGTTTTTTTTTATCAATCCTAATAATTAATTAACATTGTGAAAAGATTACATTGATACTAATAAGCAATTTAATAATTGTTTTTGTATGAAAAGGTAAAATCATCACTACATTATTCTAGTAAACAATGATTCCTCTCACAATGAATGGTATTTCCCCCTCTCAAATTAGCTTTTATCAATGAGAAAAAATTTGGACTAAGTCTTGAATCACAATTTGAAATCTCATATTATAAACTCTGGTTTAGAATGCATGTTTAATATCTTTTGATGAGGTGTAAAAGAAAAAAAATATAAAATTAAAAAGTGTCCAATACTAGATTAAAATTCTTTTTAATTGTTTAAAAGTTTGGAATAAATTATTAATTTAATTATATACCTTTTGTATGTTTATTATTTTTTAATTAAGTTCATTATCGTGATAAAAAAATACTAAATAAAGTGATGCCATGACATTTATTTCAAAAATCATATGTAATTAAGTATTTAAATTCAATATGCACCAAGAATATAAAATATAATTTTTTGAAATTTTTATTACCTTTACATTTGAGTTTAAAGACTAGCCTTGTTACACGTGCTTCGTTGCAAGGCTGAAATATTTTTTTGATGCATAAAATGATGTTTAACCATTGCAATCGTGTTTTAAAAAAGAAAAAAAATATGATTCAGGTCATAGATCAAATTGAATTGAATAAACTGTCTTTATTTTAATTAGAAGGAAAGGATAGTAAACGATAGTAGATGAATCAACTTTAAAAATAAAAATGATTGAGATAACATGAGAATTTTTTTTAAAGGGCAAGAGATGTATCTTAATCCATATCCCATTAAATATAGAGGTACAAAAAAGGGTAAAAAAAGACATAAAAATTAGTTTTAGTTAATTCGAGTTAGCATGACAAACATGTAACTCGGTAATCTAGGCTGAGCCAGCCTGAGATATCCTACCAAACTCGTGGTCTAGGTCATGAGATTGAAGTAACTCGATAAAAAAAAATTATAAAATCCTTTTAAAAAATAATGTTAGTTTTTCAAACTCATGACTCGAGTCATTGGATCTAAACACCCTAATTGAAAAAATCATAAAGTTTAATTCTCAATCAATCAAATATTGAATGATAATTTTTTTTTAAATCAATTATACAAAAAGATTAAAAATATATCAATTAAAAGAACAAGGATCAAAATTAATATAAAAAAATAAATCTTATATTTGATTATAGGGTAAAATTAAAAAGAAAAATCAATTTAGCAAAAGAACTAAAAAAACATTAAAAGAATAAGGATCATAATTGACGTGAAAAATAAAAATAAGTTTTTGATTGATTGGTGAAATTAAAAAGAATAATAACTTTTCCATAATGGCAAAGAATTTTTTTGAAAACAAAATAATGAAGGCCAAATTGAAAAACGTACTACCATTATTTTGGATTGAAAGATTAAATTAAAAACCAATAAAACTTTTATAAAATGACCTAGAAAAAAAATAGAAATCAAAAGAATAAGGATCAAATTGAAAAATATAATAAAAGTATATTGAGATTAAAGGATGAAATTGAAAACAAGTAAAACTTTTACAAAGAGAATGAGAAAAAAAAATAAAAAGAAAAGGAGCAAGGGTCAAATTGAAAAATATAATTTTTGGTTAATCGAGATTGAATGATGAAATTGAAAGTAAGTAAAACTTATACAAAAAGGCCAAGAACAAAATATAGAAATAAAAAAATAAAAACTAAAGTTGAAATATCAACAATAAAGATGGCTAAATTATAATTTTTAGGGGAGGAAAGAGTGAGACAAAAAAAGGCTCACCGGTGACAACCAGATCACTAACCCCAACACACTCTGCTCTACATGGAAGAGGACATGTCACATGACAATGTTTCAACTACACGGCGGGAGGGTAGTTTTGGACACATGGAGGCACTACACATGCCTCTTAAAGTGTGTGGAGGTCTCCAATATATCTTTTGTTGTAGTGCTTGCACCTGTCTTTTTTTGTTCGTTTGTTTTATTTAGCCAAATACCAAATCGCTAATGAGTTGACACGAAAAAATCACTATGAAAAGATGAAAAAGTCATTTGACTTTGGTTTTAATTTTTTTTAAGGGCATTTTGGTTGATTCACTGTATTTTTGAATTATTTATTATTTTTTATATTTGGTCAAGTAACAAATTATTTTTGAACTGACATTATAATAATGAAAAAACCAATGTGAAAATACAAAAATTCCCTTGAAACAAGTTTTTTTTTTGTTTTTAATGGTATTTGAGTTATTTTATTATGTAATTGAGATGATTAAAAACTTATTTATCATCGATCAATTTAATAATAACTAATGGGTATTGTGAAAAGACTTTAATGTCCTTGAAAGCTATTGTTTTTAGTGAGTAATGTGAATGAGGCTATAGCTACAATATTTTCTCAAGGCTAATTAGTTCTTTTTAATTTGATTTTCTTATAACTTATTTATTAATTATACTTATCTTCACGTGTCACGGTTATACATGAAGTTAGATATAATTTATTTTTTTATTTATAATTTAGCAAAAATAATTAAGTAGTCGTTATTATTTAAGAAGTTATTATTTAATCTACATGAATGTATGTATATTCATTCATAACTCCATCATCTTTATTAGTTTCATCTTTTATGTCTTTTTTGCAATTTATTTTTATTTTTTATTTTGATAAATACAAAGGGTAAAGGTATAAGTAGATAGGATGGAAAGTTTGACGAGAGAAAAAAAGCGTTTTTTGAACAATATATCAAATTAAATTAATCATGGCGAGCTTTGATCAAAAGACTATTTTTGATACTATAAGAATTAATAAATTTATTTTGATAAATGGGATGAAACTTTATAAACTACAATGGAATGCCAAGATAGTTATAATGCCATGAAAAAAAAAACCGTAACATAGTTGTCAAATCCAATTTAGGGTTTGACTCGGAAAAAAATTCAAGTTATTATGTTACCAGGTCAATTAGTAAGTCATGAGATTTATTCGAGTTAGTTATTTTTATTAAAAAAATAATGTTTTATTTGTTTTAAAAATAAAATTTTGTTGTTGATGCGGCCAAGTTAGACATTATCAACAAAATCATTAAAATCTCAGCTGCATCAACCAAGTTTTATAGAGCGAATATCCTTTATGATTTAATTTAAAATCCAATTCATTTCGGACTTTGTGTCATGATTTTTTCAAACTAGTTCACTTATCAAAACGAGTTTAACAACTATAGTTTTGAGTCATTAAAATAAATTCTGTAAAGATTTGTTGTAAGATTTAGGGGTCTCATCGACGTAAAATTTTATGACATACATGAATTAATTAGTGATATCCTTTTAATTACTCTATTAAGCTCACCTTAAAAAAAAACACATGTAAAAAAGAAAAAATCAAATTCACGACTCATAAAAAATAATAAATATATCTCTACCTATGTTATTTTCTCTCTATACATGTACATTACAAGAAAAACTAAACGAGTTCAGTCTTTTTATCGTGGTTTTAGATACAAAAAACTTTGGATTGAAACAATGTAAATATGATTTTGCCCTTGCCAAAAAACCGAATCAAGCCCGTAATTGGGGTAAAAATATTTTTTTCATCATTGCAAAATTGATTAGGGACAAAATAATCTAAACATGTTTTTTTTGCTATGGTGTAATGATTATTTTGCCCTCAAAAGAAAAAAAAATCTTTGGATGAGGAGCTCTTTTGTATTTTTTTATATAAAAAGAACACTAGAGATGAGGTCATGTCCTTGAAAAAGAAAAAATATACATGCATACAGGAGTTTCTTCATCTTTTTTTTTTAAATAGTAAAATAGTGAAATTAACCTTGCAATACAAAAAAAACAAAGGTTATTTCAATTGTTTTGTTGTTATTTTTAGGTCTTGATAGGAGTGGTTTAGTAATTTTAAGTTTTTAAGTGTTATTAAAAAAAAATTGCTTGCACGCGTTAGTGGGTCATGGCCTCTGCGCCATTCGAGTGGTGCGTAAGAGACCATGCGATGGCCAGAGTCTTGCTTCTGTTGTGGCGTTATGAGTGGTGCATCGTCCTTTTCTAGCTATGTGGCACATGCTCACGGAAGAGGTCTAGTTGGGCTGTGATGAAGGCCTTTTCTTTCTTCTATCCTTTCTCTCTCATTTTCTATAAAAATGCGTTTCAACTTTCAAAAAAACAATTGTGTCCTCCATTTATAATCTCATTGATTTGATTATCTTTCTTTTAATTACTATTTATTTGACTTTAAATGCATTTTTAAGTTTGGAGTTTTTTCAATCTCGTCCACGAGCATTTTATTCAATTTGATTTTGTTTTTCCGATTTGGTCTCTCTACTTTCAATTGCTCTATTTCTATGCTTTATTTTTTTCTTGATTATTTGTTTTGCAATTTCATCCATTTTATTTTTATTACATTTGTTTTTTAATTTATTTTTTGTTCTCATCTTTTTGATTGCTATATTTCATATCCCTTTCTTGATTTATATATATTTTAAAAAATTTGTCCCTTAATATTTAATTTCATTTTGTTTTTTTAATCCAGTTTTGGTTCTCATTCTTTTAATAACCTTGTTTTATCTTTTTTTTTTGTTTTATAATCTAGCCTTTAATTATTTTCTCTCAATTTTTATACCATGTTTGGTTTGCATTGTTTGGGTTTTAAATTGTTTCATGATTAGATATTTTATTTTGTTATTTTTTCATGGTTGCCTTTCAATAGAGCAATCCTTTATTGATTTTTTTTTTCAAATTCATCATTTGATATTTGGTTATTGACCACTTGGCTTTTTTTTTGCGTTTTTTTTGTTGAGTTATCATGATTTTATATTCCGGGTACTAAATTAGTCAAGGTAACCATGGTTACCCCTTATTTATTTCCCTTGGTTTTTTTATGAAACTAGTTTTTTTTTTTAATAATTTCATACTTTGAAATTAAATTATTGGCTTTTGAGCTATATAATTTTTTTACTTTTCTTTATGTCTGGTTATCTTGAGTGCGAGTTAATCAAGTTAACCAGGGTTAACTTGCATTTTCTTACTCGATGTTTTTGTATTTAATTTCGGTGTTTGTTGATAGGTCATTCTCTTGAGAGTCTATTTTTTTTATCTCAATCTCACGTCATAAGTGGTAGGTCAATCGAGTTGACTCGTTTTTTCCTTAATTTTTTATGATTTTTTTTTTCAATTTCATTATTCTGCATCGAATTATTTACCCTTGAGCTTTGTCTTTTTTTCACTTTTTTTTTATATTTCGTTATTTTGAGAGCAGGTTGGTTAAGCTAACTCAAGTAAGCTTGCATTTTTGTTCACAATGTTTTTTTATTTAACTTGGGCCTTTTTTGCTAGGCCCTTTTTTTGGAGGTCATTTTTTTTTATCTCGATCTCATGTTATGTGTGGCGAGTTAGTCGAGTTAACTCAAGTTAATTAAGATTTTTTTTCTTTGATTTTTTATGATTTTTTTTCAATTTCATCATTTTGCATTAAATTATTTGTCCTTGAGCTTCATCATTTTTTTCATTTTTTTTACTGTTTGGTTATTCCGAGAGTGGGTTGGTAAAGTTGATCTAGATTGGCTTAGGGTTTTGTTGACGTTTTTTAATTGAACTTTGGTTTTTTTACTAGGTCATCATTTTGATTTTTTTTTATCCCGATCTCATATCATGAGTCGTTGATTCGTCAAGTTATCCCAAGTTGACTTGAGTTTTTTCTTCTATGTTGTATTTTTTGAAGTTATTTTTTTATTTTCATCTTTGACATTAGGTTATTAGTCCTCAAACTTTATAATTTTGTTTTGTTTTTTTACAAGGTCTTTTGATCCCATATCTAAGGTTGTGTTTTAGTTAATTTAACATGAGTTGTCTCGGATTATCATAGCTTGGATATCATTTTTTTAGCGTTGGAAAAAGTTTGGTCCGGCCAGGCATAAAGCGGGACACCTATCTAGTGAGATTTATATTCCGTTTGTTTTTGCGTTTTAAAAATATTTTTTTAAAAATTATTTTTTTATTACTTCAAATCAATTTTTTTAATATTTTTAGATTATTTTGATGTGGTAAAATAAAAATAATTTTTTAAAAATAAAAATATTATTTTAATATATTTCTAAATAATCCACTCTAAAAATAACTAATGAATAACAGGAGAGGATGCAACAAACACCATAAAATTACTCCTCCAGAAGGACCGATTAGCCATGTTTTCATTCGTGTCAAACTATCAACTATACGGAACCAAGCAAGGGCAGGGTGCGATAGGCCGA
>Ga0325401_1002130_pt1 | contig 17358 bp, 15 predicted proteins | sample PopdelMetagenome_FD_205666 | JGI IMG/M metagenome (GOLD analysis project Ga0325401, IMG submission 205666) | Populus deltoides microbial communities from Bellville, Georgia, United States - Xylem-PdKOR-R2 | ecosystem: Host-associated > Plants > Phyllosphere > Stem > Wood/Secondary xylem | place...
TTTTGATAGATCTAACAAAAATAATGATGATTTAATTTACATGTTCATATGAGTTCCTTACTAAAATATCAGTATTATATTAGTTTTAAAAGATTGGTATGATGGTTAAGCAGATATATTTCCTTTTTCTTTTTTAAAAAAAAAACTTAAATTATGGAGCTAGCACTCAGTGAAATTTATTAAATTTTTTAAAATATACTAGACTGATATAAAAAATATATCTAAAAAACTATTAAAATAAAGCTTTATCTCGATTATTTCACCTCAAAAATTTCTTTAAATGTACTAAACCGTATAAAATGGTTTGAAGATATGTACATTGAATATAAAAAAGTTACTATATAGACCACGCCTAGCTAGCCTAACTGATCGGATTCACCAACGCACGAGCCAAATAGCAGCCACCTTGTACAATGAAGAAACAAAGATGGATCCTATTTTACAAGAAATCAGAAATTTTTTTATCCAAAGATTGGGAAGTTCACCGCACGAAGGAAACTGCTGTGCGAATTGGCTAGCTAATTATAGTCATGGTTTGGAGCTAGGAGCTCACCCTTTCAGCAACTTTCCAGAGGGCATTTTCTTCTTTGATTTTTGCTGATATGGTGTGGGTATCCTTACCCAGTAGTAGCTTGTTGTCCATTTCTGTTGCATCCTCGATAGAAATCAACGCATGATTTTTCATAGAAAGGTCACTTAACAATAAAACAGAGAGGTTAATTATTGATACGAATAACAGAGTGACGATTTCAGTATGAGAAATGGTGCAGTTTTCATGAGAAAAGCTTGGACACGGACAAAGTAAGAATTTCAGCTTCAACAATTAAATTGTCATTCCTAACATAACCCTTGGAGACTTCACGGAGATCTCCCAGTGGCATGAACTTGTGGAAACCACGTGTATGGTCGGAGGAGGTTAACCAACGTGACGCTGCAAGAAAATAATTTGTGAGAAACTTTAGTCAATAAGTTCAATAACTAAAACTGGCAAAGATGGAAAACTTTTCATGCCTCTATGTTCACCAAGAAGCCACGGAGTTCACAAATACTGTAGCCACGAGTAATGTTAATTTTTCAAATAATTCAACTCTTTAGAGTTTAATATAGAGAATATTTAGTCTGAAGGAGTTGGTTTCTTATGATTTGTTTATTCTCTCTTTTATTGCTCTCCTTTATTTCTTGCAACAGTTTTTATGCTTTCCTTTCTTTTACTTGTTCATCTAATATAAGTTAGGTTATTATTTTTGTAGTTTTTTTCTTAATACGATTTTGACTATTAAAAAAAAAATTTGGAGAAATGATAAAAATATACAACTGTTTTGTTAGGCATTTCCAGTACTATATATGCATCTATCTGTTCTGTCCTTTCTTCAATTGGGATTTTAAGAGTAGGGTGAACATGTTATATCTGGTCTTATGGGGTGGTTTAATTACTTGTTTTTTCGACATGTTTGTCATGGCGTTGGTCCAAAACTCGTAGCTTGTATTCTGCCCACACAGTTTTCTTTGGTGGAAGTTTATCACCATCAACTAGTTCCAGCCTTCCAGGTATACAGATAGTGAATCTCCCTTTGCTTCAGCATTTCCTTTGGGATAAACTTTTATTCTCCTGAAACGATGGGAAGAGCCAAACTTACAACAAAACTCAAGAGTGGTTCTCGAATAGAAACGTTTGTGATTATAAGGCAGCATACCAACTTCTCCCTCCAGCAGTAAAGGCTTTGGATACATATGAGCTCTTATGTAATTTAGAGAAATCTTTGATCTTCATGTTAGAGAACCATTTGCAGGTTTTTTAACCATAGAATGTAATTCCCATTTTCGAGTTGGTTTGATAACAAAAATCTCAGCTCCAAAAACACAGCAGTCCTTGACAAGGTATCCTTTAGAAGCATCATTGAATGTTTCAAGGGAAAGCAATTGATCGAAACCCCATTCGGTCTTCATCTCATGGAAACGTTTTACTGATCCATCCGATTCCACAAAACAGTAGTTCTCCATTTAAATTCAAGAATATAAAGACAAGAAAGTAAAAACATTTGCAGTGTTGTACATATTATTAGTAAGAGAATCCACCTTGGACAGTCAAATATTTGTTATTTATCTGATCAAACACAAACAATTTGAATTCGGCGTTGACCTCCCACCGACGAGGAAGATTGCTTGTTTTTTCTATTTCCAAGTAAAGGGAAACAAAGCCTTTCCCTTACCCCTTTTTGTTTCCTTTAGGGTAAAGACACAACCTCCTGGAAACAAGAAAAATGATCACTTGAGGAAGAGCCTAATTATCACTTGAGGAATCAGGTATTGGTCAAAGGAAGGTCGTACTTTTCGACTTTTGTCTTCAGAAGTAAGGAGAATGCCTCTATCTTAAGGGAGTAATGCATTGGAGGTATATCTCTTTTCGATCTTGTGACTCCTGGAAAAGAAAGGGAAATATTGATACGCCTGGGCTGGGCATCATCATTTTTATTTATTTTTTTAATTTTTTTTTTTTTTGCCAGATTCAGTTTTTATTGATGCTATGCAAATCATATAGATAGATTCAACATTCTGGAGGCTGAAAATTCGGCTATGACTTGCATATCAGAATTACTTGTATATATCCAGCCACATAACTAATAACGATAGCATCGACTTTTTTAGGTCACGGTAAACAAAGTTGAGAAGCAACATATACAGGACAGGACTCACAACAGACTGAAAAAGAGAGTTCCAAGATAAAAAGAAGAAGCATACCAGAATCGCAGAACTTATGCTTGTTCTCCATTGCAGAATACGTAATGTGACTCCTGACCAAAGCGATCAATTAGACAGAGAGCCTGAGAACTATAAGGATGAGCAAACCAAATTGGTTATAGCATTACCTGGTCGACGGGTTAGATAAGGAATTTTGTAAGATCAAGTTGATACGTTTTATAGTTGATTACTAGCAACTCAATCCTTTTCCCTCAAAAGATCTAAACTTAACCGGCAAGCATGGCATATATAGTGGTTGACGGGTGTGGATAAAAATTTTAATGACTACAATTTTGGTACTGCTTTCCACCTGGATTAAAAAAAAAAAAGGGTTTTGGATCTTTGTCAGATTAATGGGAATAATAATGAGTTTTGAATCTATAATCACTTTTTCATTAAGGTTCTGATACTATGTTAAATAGTTTAAGCTATTAGGTAATTAAGGTTTCAAGATATGATTTAAGATTTAATTATTTTCTAACAAACTATCTCAAGTGAAAATCCTTTGGACTTAAATTTATTAAAGAACCATCTCAACTCAAAGTTTAAGTTGTTAGTTGAGGTCTCAATATATGATTTATATATTCTCTAACATACCCCTTTAAATAAAAAGTCCTGAAGGCTTGAAACTTGCACAAATCCATATTACTTTTTATTTAATTTTTATCAAATAAATAGGGATTGTGAGATTCGAACTCGTTACCGCTTGGTCATTAAAACTCTGATATTATGTCAAAGAATCAATTCAATCTAAAAACTTATTATTAAATAAAATTTCAAGATATAATTTATATTATTTTTTAATATCTGGAGTCACTCACCAACCTTCCACATGCGTGTCTGATCAATTTTACCCACCGGAAAAGCTGTAGACCTGCCTTCCCATAAAAGCGACGTCGAGCCAGTACAACACTGCGAATCTCACTTCCAGAGGCTACATCTTCATAGCACTCATACAAGATATCCATGCAGGGATAATACGAGGCACTGTAAGCAGTCTCGAATTCCTTTTTGCCTTCTGCAGACAAGGAGTTGTGAACAGCCAGCATGCCCATGGTTGATATGGTTCCAGTAATGCACTCAACAGTATTCTTGTAGGCCTCGTCTTCACTCATTCCATTTTCGGTGTACCGTCTAAACATGGACTCCACAATTCCATGAACAGCACCAATCAAAATGCCCCTCTCCCCAAAGATATCACTCTTGTATTCCTGCTCTAGTGTAGTGGCAAATGTGAAAGGACCATCCCAAGGCAACGTCAGTGGCTCTACCATATCAACATCCTGGTGGACTGCGAAACTGGAATTAATTCCAGCACCATTGACCTCTTTGCCTTGAAGCACACAGCAATGACACTGATGTTCTTTGGAAAATCAAGTCCCGTTGACTGCAAATGCCCAAGAAGAAATCCATGCGAATACCCAAGAATGCTGTTTGGCTTCATGTGGGAGAAGACTTTCTCATAGTTATCTGCCTGTGCAGCATCAGAAATCAGTAGCAATACCAGATCGCTGCCAGAAACGGTTTCCCATATATTACCTAAAGTCCTATTCTCTTCTGTAAAACCAGCACCACGAGCTTCAGCAAAAGAACGGGAGCCCTTCCTCAGTCCAATCTTGACTTTAATATCAGACTTTGCTTCAGCAAGAGAATCCCTCAGATTCTGAGCTTGAGCAGGACCTTGGGAACCCCAACCGATAACGCCAATCTGCTTAATCCCCTTAAATGCATCAGGCAGCAAGTGGAACAAATCCCTCCCTCCTCTCACAATGTACTCATCGTGACCAGCAAGAGAGACCTCATCCTTCTTAAACACAGATTGGCGTTATCGTGACCAGCAAGAGAGACCTCTTAAACAAAGAGGTTTCAAAATCATGAGAGATCATGGGTTTCACACTGGGAACCGACGAGACCATCTTAGCACCCTAAAACTCCAGCAGAGATGTTACCATTGCTGGCTTTGAGTGGTTTGAAGGTCTTAGGAGTGATGATGAAAACCCTAAATTGCCGTTACATAGCAGCGATCTTGAAGATGCAGGTTTTAGGGTTTTTGAAGGGGTTGAGTGGTGAGGGTATTGGAGAGGGATGTAGCCGCCGCCATGTGTTTTCAGTGAGAGAGTTGGAGAAGGGAAATGTGGAAAAGAAGAGCACGTGGAAGGTCTACCAGCTTTTCCAATAAGTAAAATTGATCAAATATCGAAGGTTGGTGAGCGAGTCCGGCCTGCCCGGCCACCTGGGGACTTCGGTCCATTGCATCCATTCACTGCTGGTGTTTATCGGCATAAATGATAATGATGATTATGATATTATCTCATACAAATTTAATCTAAAAAATTAATTTAATTAAAATTTTAAAATATAATTTATATTATTCTCTTAATTTTTTTTTCCAGGAAAAAAAAAACATTTTTGAGGCTAAAAACTCATCTATGATTAACGAGAACCCAGCGGCATGCATATTATAATTCATGTATGATAAGATCAACTTTTGTAGGTCATGATATACAAAAGTGAAAAGCATCATATACATGACAGATCACTAACAATAGACTGAAAGAAAAGAGTTCCAAAATATGAATAAGAAGCATACCATGTCCTCTGGAGCTCATAGAATCGCAGTTCTCTTTCTCGTTCTGATCCATTGCAGAATACGTAATGTGACTCGTGGCCAAAGTGATCAATTAGACAGAGAGCCTGAACCCGAGGATGAGCAAACTAAATTGGTGATAGCATTGCCTGATAGAGTTTACTTGTATAGAAAATTGACAGATGTAGACATTAGACTAATAAAATGATCAACTTGAAAATTTTGACAGTTGAAGAAGACCGTAGCTTAAACATTGATTAATTAACAAGTCATTTTAAGGTCCAGTTGAAACAAGTTCACATGGCTATAGGGATTAATTAACAAGTAATTTTAAAGTCAGCCTGAGCCAAGTTCACAGGGCTATAGGATATTCAGAGAATAAAATGGAATGGTCTGAAACATTGACAAATAAATAAAATTCGTTTCACAAAGCAGATGAACAATAATCGATTAAACAAAGATTGTGAAGAGCTGGAAGGAATTTTTTAATTAGATCAAGTTGTTGGCAGGTTCTATAGTTGATTACTAGCAAGTCGATTCGTTTAAGTGCTTCATCGATGATTGATTATAAGGGAGTGAATAGAGGACTAATGTCATAGAATATTAAGTTTCACACCAGGCAAGTATCCAGGCGCATTTCACCCGAAGAACATAGGAGAAAAAAGGATTAGATAGGGAAAGTCGACCGCTCAAAACGAACTGTCCAATCTTGTCCAAAATAAAAACAAGAAGCATACCAAGTCCGCTGGAGCTCATGAATCGCAGAACTTGTTCTTGTTCTCCATTGTAGAGTACGTACTGTGACTCGTGGCCACAGTGATCAATTTGACAGAGATCCTGAACCTAATTAAGGATGAGCAAACCACATGGGTGATTGCATGCATTGCCTGATAGAGTTTACTTTTATAAAAACAGACAAGTCTAGACATCAGACATAAAATGATCAACCAGTTCAGAAAAGTTGCAAAATTACTTTTCCTGATTAAATTAAGTTATTTTTTAGTTAGTTTAATTCTGAATTATCTAGTAATTTAAACCTATAAATAATCTCGTAATCAAAAACTTAGAATATAAATATAATAGAGAAAAAAGATGTATAAAAGAGTTTCAAACATTTTTTTTGTTCTTTAATTTTGCCTTCTTTTTTTTTTTTTTGTTAATAAACTCATACCACAGTAATTTTCTTCCAATAGTTGATACATTCTATATTTGATTACTAGCGTGTCAATTTTATTAAGGTCTTCGATCGTCATTGATTGATTATAAGGTATTGGATAGATGATTAATGTTAACTTGGAAGAAAAACAAATAAGATTTCACAGGAAAAGTTCAAATGTTTATATATACGACGTCTCAAAATTAACTGTGGCATCAACTCAAGTTCAGGAAATGATTTGTAAAAGGGTGTAAGTTGTTATGTAACTGTACAATTATTTTTATTAAAACAAGAGTGTTTTATTTATTTATTTACAAATTATTAATCTAGCCAGCTTCGGAACAAAATCTTCAAACTAAACTACTTCCAAGACTTTAAAGGCCTGGAGGTATAGTTTTGAAACCCGATTCGATCATCGATTCTTTTCAGTGATCAGATCACGAGTTAGATAGGTTAAACCCGGGTCAACCCAAAATACAATACCTATATAAAACATCTAATTAGTTACAAATCCTTGCACAACCTCAATTATATATACCGGTAAAGCAGCAGCGAGGCAGAAGATCGCAACAGTACCCCCCATCTACCATGCATGTTGCCCTTGGACTCCAAGGCTTGGAGGCTATCTACTTTGAAAGATTTCACAAACATGTCTTCTTTCAAATCTGAGGATTTCTAGCTAGCATCTTCAGTTGAATGTTTCAAATTACTATATATAATTATATAATACAGGGGCTAGTACCAAGTTGTGTATCTTAAAGGGATAACTGGATAAGGAGCAGAGAGACGAAGAATTCAAGAAAGAGAGGAGCTTTCAAAGATTCCATTAATAGACTAAAAATAAGTGAATTAGCTAAATTATGATTACTAAACTGACTAACTGTGGTATCTGCATCAGCAATGGTGACCCGAGCAATTGGAGCAATTGCAGCAATTCTACATCAATGCATTAGTGCATCGTTCATCTCGTTGTTTTGGTCTTTTAGTCAAAACGACATCGTGTAACCTTTATATATATGTATATAATAGAAAACCGGGTTTCAGCCGGGTTTACCCAGATCAGCCGAGTCCCGAGTCGACCAGGTTTCGCCGGGCCAACTTCCAGGCGAGTTTTTGCTTCGACCCGGACCGGTCCCATGTCGACCTGCCGGGTTGGTCCGGGTCTCAAAACTATGCCCGGAGATTTTACTTTTAATGAAAGGAGAGTCATTTGAGGAGAAATTTTATGGTATTCTATAAATAAAATAAAAAAGCATAATTAATGTATCTAACTCAAAGAAGATAGAAAGAAAATCAAGATGGATGACGTTCATTAATTACATAATGTGGTGCATCTTCATTAGGAAGTTATAATGATGCTCTAGAATCCAGTATACTAGGAAACTTGCATCTCGTTGTGTTTGGAACCCAAACGAAATTGAGCTTCCCGACCTTAAGACATGACCAACAAACTCAAAATTCTAGCTTGCCAGCAACCATCTAGATGGTGGTCCAGTGATAAGAATTTGGGATCAAGAGATTTGTTCTCTCTGTGGTCTCAGGTTCGAGCCCTGTGGTTACTCATATGATGGCTACTGGAGGCTTATATGGTCGTTAACTTCAGGGCCCGTGGGATTAGTCGAGGTGCGCGCAAGCTGGCCCGGACATCCACATTAAACTAAAAAAAAAAAATTCTAGGTTACAAGCAGCCTTCCAATCCAAGCACTCCACACACAAAAACTGTCTGATATTTCCCATCTAATGGCTGCGATGACAGACATCTCTAGTCAGACTCTTGAATCTATATCTTTATCATGGTTATAAAATTAATGTGACTCAAAATCTAAATCATGGGTCAGGTTGATACAAGAAAATTGAACCGGTTTTTAATTTTAAAAAAATACAAAAAATATCCAATTAGCTTGTTTGTTTATGCGTTTTGAGTTGTTTTGAGTTATGATTAAAATAAAAGGCAGTTAAAGTAATATTTTTAGTTTAAATTGTAATTTAAAATGCATAAAAATTAAACGCATACGTAAACACATTTTAAATTTTTATAAAAAAATAATCGGATTTTTCACTAATCTAAGATGATTGTAAAGTCTAAAATCTTGTTTGGCATTGTAGTTTATTCATGTTTTTTTTTTAAATAGTTTTAAATTAATTATTTTTTATGTTTTTGAATTATTTTAATGTTGTGATATCAAAAATAAATTTTAAAAAATTAAAAAATATATATTATTTTAATATATTTTAAAAATAACTTTAAAAAATTATATGTATTATACTATCCACGAAAGTTAAGTCTTACAATGAGACTTCACACGTGACCAAATACAAACACAACCATGTCAATGATAAAATTAGTATATTGGTCCGTGTTTCACAACGGGTCAATATCATTTTTTTTCAAATTTATTAATAATTATATTAATAATATTAACAACAACAACAACAACAACAACAACAACAATAATTTTACCATTTAAATCAAATTTATAATTTTTTTCGATAATAATAATATTTTTAAAATTTTTTATTAATAATAATAAATATAATAATATCAATAATAATATTAAACATGTCCGACCCAAGTTTAAGTGGGTATGATATGCTTTCAAATCAAATTTATAGTTTTTTTCGATAGTAATATTATTTTTTTCAAATATATTAATAATTATACTAATAATAAATATATTAAGTCTAATAACATTATTAAACATGTGTGACCCAAGTTTAAGTGGGTTTAGTATGCTTGTCAGACTCATGGTGGTTGGATTTGACCAACACGCCAGACTCACGAATATTTGATTTGACAAGAATATCCCATCCGCTTTCCTTTTCCTCTTTTTTATTTTTTTTCTACCCGTCTCAAAAATCACACTGACCATTCAAATAATTAAACTATTTCAATAAAAAAATAAAACTTCTAATCCAAAGAATAAAATTTTATACCCTGAATAATTAGCTAATCAGTATATCCTACAGCCCAGAAAATCCAAACAAATTATTAAATCTTTAATTATTCTTTTAATATCAAATATATTCAATAAAAAAAAATAATTACACCCTCAACAACATAATTATCTCAGTTTTGGTGAAGAATAAAAAGATAAAAGTTTTAGCTTTCTTCATAATTATCTTCCCGCGTGCCAACATTGCCATCCTATTCTAGAAAGGAAACACTAATTATAACGACTTCCCTCGCTCCCGGTCCTTTCTGGTTTCCCAAGTTCTTTCTTATAGTAGTCAGCATCAGCAACACATGGAGAGAGAAGTTAAAAAGCTCTGCGATTCGTAAGGAGAGAAGAAGAGGAAGTAGCAACGACTCTAGCGAGGGACCTTATAAATTCCCCTCTCTTTCGCTTAACTCTTTCCACTTTCTCTCTCTACCTGAAGTAAACGAAGCGACAACGTCCTCTTGCGTTTAACTGGTAATTTATAATTTATCTACAATCTTCTTTTCTTTTCTTTTCTTTTGATATGTTCTAGTTGGATATTTGTGTGTTGATAATCGATTCTGTCGTTTCGTGTCTCAATTTCTGATTTCCGATGCTGGAAAGTTAAAAAGTTATTTTTTTTGTTGTTGTTAGGTTTTGGTAATGGTTAGTTTTGGCTAATCGAGGCTAGATTGTTTGCATTCAGTAACAAAAGCAGTAATTTTGAATGCAGCATAATGAATTTCGAGCTAAAAAGGGGGTTAATTTTGTTAAGTTTTGGCTAACAGAGGCTAGATTGTTTGCATTCAGTAACAAAAGCAGCAATTTTGAGTGCAGCACAGCAAATTTCGAGCTAAAAAGAGGGTTTGTTTTTGTTAATTTTGTTAAGTTTTGGCTAATTGAGGGTTATTAATTTTGTGTATTGGTTAGAGAACTTTAAGTTAGGATGTCTAAAAGATATTGGCAACTGAAAGTGATTGGAGTGTACGACTGAAGTGCAAGGTTTATAGCGCATACATGTGTTCTTCTGCGTGTACGATTAAGTATCGCTAGTTGGTGAGGGCTTGGCCTTTATTTTTTTCTCCCTCGGAACATGAGTTTTTTTATGTTAGTCTAGAGTTTGATGATTTCATGTGTGGATGATTATTCTTGATGTCCTGACTTGACCTAGCTTTGGAACAGCATTGTTGAGGTGTTGTAATCATGTATGGGCGTAGTGTTCCTAGGATGTGTAAAAACACCAAGTATTATGAGGTTCTTGGCGTGTCAAAAGGTGCAAGTCAAGATGAACTGAAGAGGGCTTATAGGAAAGCTGCCATAAAGAATCATCCTGATAAAGGTGGAGATCCTGAATAGGTAGTTTATTAAAAACCGCTTTATTTGAGTTGTGTAAGGAGTATGTGATGCCCATTCGGCTCTGAACCATATTTGAATTGTGCCTGGTAGCCAAGTGCTAGAGGCGCTCACATCTGCGTCTGGCCGAGGCAAGGGTGCATTGGAGTCATGACTTGTCAATCACATCATGATGATTCTAAATGAATAGTTGCTGTCATGGTTTTTCAGTTCTTTCTTTTTAAACCTCTGGGTGCTTGTTTGCTATGGTTGTGGATGCTATTTACTTTTAGGAAGTAATAACTTTTATTTCGTATTATAACTAAAACTAGGTTGCAAAAATATCGATTTCACTTTAGGAAAGTCTGAATGTCTACGATCCATGTACAAGAAATATGTGACATGTAAAGATTAAAAATTTGGTTGAAGACCATGCATGGATCTCTGGGTGTTGAATTTCCTTCATTATCAAGATAAAAACACAGTGCTAACAAGTTTGCAATGGTTTGTGTTTTGTTACAATCATCTATTTATCAACTTCTAGTGTTATTGTTGCAAAATCTGAAAGAAAAGGTGTTCATTAGCATAGTGTGATTGATCTAGTTTGTTTATGTGTGCCTTATGACGCTCATCTATTGATAATTTTTTACCGGTTCAAGGAGTTATCTCAAGCTTATGAAGTCCTTAGTGATCCAGATAAAAGAGAAATTTATGATCAATATGGGGTAGATGCATTTAAGGAGGGAATGGGAGGAGGTGGTGGTGGTCATAGTCCATTTGATCTTTTTAAATCATTTTTTAGCAGAGGTGGTTTTGGCGGTGAGGCTGAGAGACTCCTTGATGCATTTTGCTTTTTATTGACTAATTTTCTTAGATAAAGGTTCTCAAGTATCTGTATTTTTCAGGTGGTGGCAGCTCAATAGGAAGAAGGCTGAAGCAAGGTGAAGATAGAGTGCACTCTCTGAGGGTTTCCTTAGAGGACTCGTACAATGGAACATCCATGAAACTCTCTTTCTAGAAACATTTTGTGTGCCAAATGTAAAGGGTATGTTCTTTTACCTTAACTTTATTAGTTCACTTGAAAGTTGTTTTTGCCTGTGTGGCCCTCACCAGTTCTCTTTTAATAGTTTGCGAGTTGCAGTTTCATTGATGAGATTGTTTGTATTTTTCTTCATACCTCACCACCCTGTTTTTTTTTTTTTTTTTTTTTATACCAGCCTGGGTTTGTTTTAAACCTTTTTGTCTAGTGTGTAGGTGGATGGACTTTTGTTTTTATATGTATGCTAATATTTCAGGAAAGGTTCAAAGAGTGGAGCCTCTGGTACATGTCATGGCTGCCAAGATTCCGGAATGAAAGTTCCAATTCAACAGATCGGATTGGGCATGGTCCAACAAATGCAGCAGCATGTGTGCCCTGAATGCAGAGGTTCAGGTTATTAACTGAAACAGATTTCTTCCCCTTTCTTCATTTTTTGCTCTATTTCCATTCTGAAATGCATCTATCATGGTTGCAGGTGAGCTCATTAGTGAGAAGGATAAATGCCCCCTATGCAGAGGGAACAAGGTGACACAAGAAAAGATGGTGCTGGGGGGGGGGGGGGTACCATAGGATGCCCTTGGACAAGATTTTAGTTTTTAAGAGTTCCCAAGAACCAGCATTCTTGAGGTTTTTGTTTTCTGTTCCTGCTAACTGGTGCAAGAATTGGCACATTTTATTATCAATTTTCTGAATGCCCACATTGATGTGGTTACGACCCTTCAGAATCAATTTTGCGAATGCATTTGAAGATAGTGGGTTGATCTGCAATTTAATTCTTGCCATTAGACTTTAATATAAATTTTAGTTCTATGTTGTTCCAATAATGTCAATAGTTTAACAGAATTTTCTCTTATGCAATTGCATTAAACAAAATCTTGTTTTTCATCATGTCATTTGCAGCCTGACTCAATTACAAGGGGATGTTGTTGCTGTACTGCAATTGAAAGAGCACCCCAATTTTGAACGGAAATTGGATGACCTCTATGTGAAACGCACTATCAGTTTAACAGAGGCTCTTTGTGGGTATCAGTTTTCCCTTACTCATCTTGATGGTCGGCAGCTTCTTATCAAACCAAATCCTGGCAAGATCATAAAACCTGGTGTTACTTGTAAATTTATTCTTTGAATTTCATTCTTAGCTCCTCACTCTTGATCACTTGACATCCTTCTGAATTCAGGTCAGTACAAAGCAATTAATGATGAAGGAATGCCACATTATATCAGGCCCTTCATGAAGGGCAAGCCTTATATCCGTTTTAATGTGGAGTTCGCTGACTCTGGGAGTCTATCCCCCCTCAGCAGTGCGAAGAGACAATTATGCATGATGTCAATTTGGAGGAGGAGAAAAGGCAGCACCAGCAGCAGGAGGCATATGATGAGGATGAAGAACCATCCACGTCCTGAGTGCAGTGTACCCAACAGGAAGCCATATATCACAGTTTGTCTGTCAAGCTGAATCCTGCAATGATGGGTTAGCATCGATTTATAATCTGTAGTGTGAAGACATAATTTGTTCTACATATTCGTCTTCTCAAGTTAATTATATTCGATTTATAATCTGTAGTGTTTCTAGTTAGATTCTTTACCCTCACTTTATGTTGCGTATTTATGGTTTGTGTTATCTATCTCGGTTAGTCTCATGTTTTTGACAATAAAATTAAGATGTACCAATATTCATAATAGACATAAAAAGATTCATAGATGTTTTATTGCGTGTACTATCCCAAAATTTTGGCTCATCATAATTATCATCATCTTGCCCAATCAAAACATGTGCTATGCAGTTGCGGAGTTGCAACTTATTTGTGTTCAAGAGAGTGAGTTCTGGATATCTTCCCCTCAAATAATAAAGTGTTAGCTTGTTTTTGCTATGTCTGGAAATGAATTTGTGAGACCAACTAGCTAAAGACTGGTGGGATCTTCTCAAAATTCTGTTTTCTTAGTTCATTTTATCTTGGCATGCATGCCAGTGCGGAGAGAGGAGCACTCCCGGTTGATCTTTTCGTATATCTGTTTTCCTGGCTTCGTCATTTTGGTCCTGTTGTCAAGACATTTCACTGATCTTCACTATTATTTAAATTGCCTAAAGCCTGCTTCTAAGGGATTTTCCATCATCTCGAGGAAACATTTATATCATGTTTACTTGTGGAATATTTTTCAGTTTTGAAGAAAACAATTTCTAGTAAATCGAAAATTATAGAGAATACATCAAGTAGTTTAAAATGAGATCATGCCTGGCTAGCCTACCTGATGGGATCACCAACGCCCGAGCCAAATAGCAGCCACCTTGTAAAAATGCGTTCATTCACTTAACTCAAAGGACGTAAATGAAGAAACAAAGATGGATCCTATTTTACAAGAAATAAGAAAGTTTTGTATCCAAAGATTGGGAAGTTCACTGCACGAAGGCAGCTGCTGTGCGAATTGGCTAGCTAATTATAGTCATTGTTTGGAGCTAGGAGCTCACCCTCTTAGCAACTTTCCAGAGCGCATTTTCTTCTTTGATTTTTGCTGATATGGTGTGGGTATCCTTAACCAGTAGTAGCGTGTTGTTTTCTTAGTTACGGCCCGTTTACTACGACAAAAAGAAAGGATAAAGATAAAGATGGACAATGTCCATTTCTGTTGCATCCTTGATAGAAATCAACGCATGGTGTGAATTGAAAAGAGAGAATAGAATTTGCTGGAATGAATTATATTATTGATCACATCACGTATTTATACAAGAGCATTTACAGTCATTCCAATAGATTAGGAATCAATTACTGTCCTGCAGTTTATCATCCAATAGATTCTTATTCTTAACACATGGTTTTTCATAGAAAGGTCACTTAAAAATAAAACAGAGAGGTTAATTATTGATACGAATAACAGAGTGACGATTTCAGTATGAGAAATCGTGCAATTTTCATGAGAAAAGCTTGGACACGGACAAGGTAAGAATTTCAGCTTCAACAATTAAAGTGTCATTCCCAACATAACCCTTGGAGACATCACGGAGATCTCCCAGTGGCATGAACTTGTGGAAACCACGTGTATGACTGGAGGAGGTAAACCAACGTGACACTGCAAGAAAAAAAAATTAGAAACTTTAGTCAATAAGAAGTTCAACAACTAAAACTGGCAAAGACGGAAAACTTTTCATGCCTGTAAGCAACCGTAGAGAACACAACTACTGTAGGCAGCATAAGTAATGTTAATTTTCCAAATATTTTTCTCGACATTACTTCTTATAAAAAAATCTCATGCATTCAAGTATATCTAACAAAAAACCTATATGGTTACTTGTTTTTTCGACATGGTTGTCATGGCTTTGGTTCAAAACTCGTAGCTTGTATTCTGCCCACACAGTTTTCTTTGGAGGAAGTTTGCAACCACCAACTAGTTCCAGGAATACAGATAGTGAATTTCCCTTTCCCTCACCATATCCTTCGGGACTAACGTCTATTCTCCTGAAAGAATTTGGAGAGCCAAAATTAACGTCAAAACTCAAGAAAGGTTCTGAAATAGAAACGTTTGTGATTACATGGCAGCATACCAACTTCTGCCTCCGGCAGTAAAGGCTTTGGATAAATGTGACTTCCTATCTAATTTAGAGAAATCTTTGATCTTCCATGTTAAAGAACCATTTGCAGGTTTTTTAACCATAGAAAGCAATTCCCCTTTTCCAGTTGGTTTGATAACAAAAATCTCAGCTCCAAAAACACAGCCATCATTGAAAAGATATCCTTTAGAAGCATCATTGAATGTTTCAAGGGAAAGCAATTGATCAAAACCCCATTCGGTCTTCATCTCATGAAAACGTTTTACTGATGCATCCGATTCTACAAAACAGTGGTTCTCCATTTAAATTCAAGAACATAAAGACAAGAAAGTAAAAACATTTGCAGCGTTGCACATATTATTAGTAAAAGAATCCACCTCGGACAGTCAAATATTTGTCATTTATATGATCACGCACAAACAATTTGAATTCGGTGGTGACCTCCCACCGATGACGAAGATTGCTTGTATTTTCTATTTGCAGGTAAAGGGAAACAAAGCCTTTCCCTTTTCCTTTTGTGTTTCCATTTGGGTAAAGACACAACCTCCTGGAAACAAGAAAAATTAATTATCAGTTGATGAATAGCCTACTTTGTTAAATAATACATTTGTTTTTGTTTTATTTATTAAAAGTAGAATAGTATTTTCAGTATATAATCTCTTTGTATTTAGATTAACACTTCAGAATAAACAGATTAAAGAGAATTCTAGTCTTTTTCTCTTTTATGTTAGTTTTTAATTTATGTTAATCTTAATTAATAATTATCTTTCAACTGGACATTTATTTTGCACATATAGAATCAAGTATTAGTCAAAGGAAGGTGGTGAGGATCAACAAACCATTTGTAGCCTCCGGCCTCAAAAACATCAGATTCATACTTTTCGACTTTTGTCTTCAGAAGTAAGGAGAATGACTCTATCTTAAGGGTGTAATGCATTGGAGGTAGATCTCTTTTGGATCTTGTGACTCCTGAAAAAGAAAAGGAAACATTTTGGAGGTTGAAAACTCATCTATGATTAACGAGAAACCAGCGGCATGCATATCAGAATTCATGTATGATAGGATCAACTTTTGTAGGTCATGCTATACAAAAGTGAAAAGCATCATATACATGACAGATCACTAACAGCAGACTGGAAGAAAAGAGTTCCAAAATATGAATAAGAAGCATACCTCCGGAGCTCATAGAATCGCACTTCTCTTTCTTGTTCTCCATTGCAGAATACGTAATCTGATCAATTAGACAGGGAGTCTGAACCTAAGGATGAGCAAACTAAATTGGTGATCGCATTAGCTGATAGAGTTTACTCATATATAGAGTCAATTAGTGGCTTGAAAATTTTGACAGTTAAAAAGACCATAACTTAGTCGTGATTAATTAACAAGTCATTTTAAATTTCTTATATTTCACTTTTATAAAGAATCACTTTATACCATATAAAAAGATAAGCACGGAAAGAACCAGGACCGCCCATTTGGAGAACCTAATAGATAAGCTCAAGTTACACTATTGACCATTGACGTGGGTTTAGCAGGTTGCAAAATTTGCAATTGGAAAATTAGATTAATAAATTTAATATTTAATTTATGAATTTAGAGTAAAGATGAAGTTTACAGGAAAAACATGTTTTGTAAAAATAATTATAAAGTTGTTATAATCATGAGATTCATATTGCATCAAACCATTATTTCTAAAATGTTCATGGTTGATGCTATTTTAAATACTGGATATTTATTTAAGTTTTAGAGACTGATACATATTAATTATGTTCTTTTATATATATATATATATATATATATATATATATATATATATGAAATGAAGTATTTATTCTTATAAGTTGAGGTATAAGAAATATCTAGAACTAATATTTAGATACTTGTCATAAAACATATATACTAAATTGATCCGCATAAGAATTCTACATGAACAGATCATCTATGTCTATGGAAAGACTTACATGACAGTTGTATAAATGATACTTAGACTTGAGATCACTAAACTATATTATATAGAGAATATTATGCTTTGATTCTGTTACA
>Ga0325401_1002132_pt1 | contig 17353 bp, 8 predicted proteins | sample PopdelMetagenome_FD_205666 | JGI IMG/M metagenome (GOLD analysis project Ga0325401, IMG submission 205666) | Populus deltoides microbial communities from Bellville, Georgia, United States - Xylem-PdKOR-R2 | ecosystem: Host-associated > Plants > Phyllosphere > Stem > Wood/Secondary xylem | place...
ATGGACACCTAATACCGCCATCAGTAAAATTCCTCGAAATAGATGTTGCGAAATTAATAAAACCCTGGACACCGTTACAATAATCCATCCTCCGCAATCCTTGGGGTGAGTCCCGATACATCCATGAACGATCATCCATGACTTCTATTGAACCTCTATAAAACATAACAAAAATATTGGTTTTCCCCGACATTATCCAACAAACTAAAACAACACTTATGTTAAATATTCATTATCAATTATCAACTATCAACGTTCATACATACAAATTTATACATATATAAATTTACAGAAATCACAACTTCGAAATAGAATTGATAATAATTAAACAAGACTCGTTAAACAAGTTATTAATTATTTATTTCATCACAACGACACATTTAATTCGGTGTAATTCAAACAAAATTTCAACAATTTAATTACAAACAAATATAATTTGACAAAATCTAAAACAAACTATAACAACTACAAAATTATACATTTATACTACAAGTTTCTTTGACAAATAACAATTAAACAAGTACAAACATTAACAAAATACATATACTAAAACAATAAAATTCACAATTAAATATTAAAACTAAAAAGGATAGATTTACTTACAAAAAAATGATAAAATCTACAAGAAACGGATATTGTGACCACGTACAAGATATAAGAAACTTGAGTGCTCGTGTTGAGAATAGTGGAGAGTTGGGATGGGTGTTTGACAGCAGTTTGGGAGGGGAGGTGCAGTTTGGGAGGGGAGAGATGGGATGGGAAAGAAGAAGAAGAAGAAACAGTGGAAGAGAGTGTCGGTATATAATGGTTTTTCCGATGGAATCACCGACGGATTACTTCCGTCGGTGATTCCATCGGCGATTCCGTCGGTGAAAGTGCCACGTCACTATACAGCTATCTCAGTTTGAATCCCTCGGTAATTCCGTCGGTAAAATCGTCTGACGTCACCACGCCGTTGCATATTTCCAGACAAACTGTATACCCTGTCGGCGACACGGTCGGTATATACCGACAGAAATAGGCGACACGGTCGGTATATACCGACGGAATATTTTCGTCGGTATATACCGACCATGTTGCCGACGGATTTATGCCGTCAGTATATACCGATAGATTTTGAAATGAAATAATTTCCGACGGAAAAATTCCGTCGGTAATTCCGTTAGTTTTCTCCGGTTTTCTGGTAGTGACACTTAACTCATATTCATCGACCAATTAGCATAGCAGTTATCTTTACTTATAAAGCTCGTCTTGCTCATAATTATCAGATTTAGCTTGGTGTTTGACCCAAAAAAATCTAGGTTATTGGTTTCTTGAGAATGATTTTTATTTTATTATTAAAAGGGCATTGCTTCAATTTTCTATATGTTTGGTGTTCTTAAGCCAAATTTAAATTGGGTTTAGTCGAATTAATTTAGTCATGGGTTAATTGATTTAGCCAAATCAATATATTTTTATTTAAATTAAAATTTAACTCAGATTAAGCTACATAAATTAGATATTTTTTAATTTTAAATTTAATAACTATGATTGAAAACTTTCAACACTTGATAAAGGTACGTAATAGGTTGGATTTTATAACTATTATATGAATTTTTTAACAAAAAAAATAATAACTAAAAGGTATTAGTAATACATTATAGTATATAAGTGAAAGCACTATATATTTGCACAGTGCTTTCCTCTTTTCAAATCTTTTATTTTTTTTATTTTTTTTTTTAATATGATCTATTGATATTTTGTTTATTTGGAATTAAACTTGATAGTTTGTTTTGGTTAACTTGATTTGGGATTCTTGCAATATTAAAAAAATGTTCTTGCATTAATTTGATGCTTGATTTGGCCAAAAACAATTATTGATTAAAAATAATTAAAATTTTAGGGACCGAAATTGATTTTGAAACAAACATTCATTCTCTCTTTTTTTACCCTATACATTAGGTCATTTTTAAGTATTTTGGTCTCCAAAGTCTTATTATTTTGCCTTTTTCATTCTTTTTTCCCAAGGTTTTGAAACCACAATAATCCTATAGAAAACAAACCAAAATAAATTATGAAACTCAATTTAAAATAAATAAAATATTGAAGGATAAATATTGAAAAAGAAAGGTCAATAAAAAAAATCAAAGGCAAAAAAGAAAAGAAAAGGGCCAAACAAGATTTATTTTATTATTTTATAACATGTCGTACGCCTTTTTTTTCTCTAAAAAAAGTTTATAGCAAACACACATCTTCCGCCTATCAAAAATCTAGTCATCATCGTGGTTGTTGTAATTTCAATAATGTTTTTTAACATAAAAATTTATTTTTAATCTATTTTCACCTAAAAATATATAATACCTCAAAAAACTAATTTATCAACCCAAAAAGATTCTAAAACATAAAATCAAATTGGACAATATTTTCGCTCTTGATCCCGATCTATTTTTTCATATAAGATGAATCAAAAACACATTAATGAAATCCTTTTTTAAAATGAAACTTGTTGACATTTATATTAATCTTTTTTATCGACAGAAAATGGCCAAATCCATTGAAGAGAATGATTTTTAAAACCAAAATTAAAATTACAAAAACTATAGGGATAATAAAGGAAAAAAAAGGAAAAGTACGTGGATTACACATAATTTTTTCTAATGAAATTGAGATTGATCAAGAGATTTTTTTTAATTTACACTTTGATTATTTTTTGTTGAGTTTATTTTTTTCTAACAAATCATAACCAATTGATCAATAATTTGGTCTAGAAAGCTATAAATAAAAAAAATAAATTGAGTATGAAAATAAATAAAAAAAATATTATGCAATGTTACACCTTATAATTTCAGAATATTTTGTAATGTAAATCATTTTTATTTACTTCATTTACTCAATAGACGTCAAACAATCAAATGTATTCCCAAATGTGATTAAAAAAAGCCCAAAACATTTGGGCCATTTTTCAAATTACAAAGTACCGCTTTACGCCTTTGCAGCAACATGTAAAACTCCAACTTGTTCTAAGCTTAAAGTAAATAGTTGTATATATCATTTGGGAACAGTATGAGATATGATATGTGAATAGGACTGCGTTGTGATGTGAGCTGACTAAAATGTTTTTTAATGTAAAAAAAATATTCAAATACTACTAAAGCATTTCTAATCAAGCAAAAAAAATAAAAATAAAAAAACTTAAATCATTGTCCCACTATATTCAATAAGCTCGACTGATTTAAATAACATAAATAAAAAAAATATAACTACAATAAACAAATTAAAAAATATATTAACAATGAAAAAGGGATGTTCAGGAGAAACCAAAGCTTTTAAAGAATCAAGAAAAAATTGAGAGCCAAAGTCATTAATTTGACTGGGTTTAATAAACTTAATTAACTTAATAATATGATTAAAAAATAGACATCAATAATAAATAAAGTGAAAAAATAGCAATAATTAGCTATGAAAAATGAGTTGCTAATATAATACACGAGAGGAGAAAAAAGAAAAGACTATTTGGAGACTCATCGTTACTCTATAATAGATACCGCCTTATCATTAGAAAGAGCTCACCGAGATGGTTTCAATATCATTGCGAGAGGCTAGATAATGACATTGAAAAAGGTCACATTGTAAGAGCAATGACCTATAAAGCAAACTAAACAAAATATCATAAAACAAACATCTCATACTTATATTTAATCAATTAATTTAATTTAACAAAACAAATCTATAAAAAGCTAAATTTAACAACGAACGACAAATAAAAAGACTTCAGATAACTCAGGTCTTTTCAAAACCAGTGAAAATTCTTATAGAAAGCGAATAAAAAAATAACAGAGCCTAATCTTCAATTAAATAAATGTCAAATGATTAAACTAAAAAAAACATGAATTTTAAAAAAGGAAAAAACAATAAGCAAATTCAAATGAATCTTATAGGCTTAGGTTAATCTTCCAAGATCGCAACTTGTAAAATTCTAGAGTAAGGTTCAATCAAGAAGCTCACTTTCTAACAAATTTAATTTTCAAAGATGAAATCAGAAAACAAATATCAATCTAAAAAAAATTGCTAAAGTAAAAAAAAAAAGAAAACAATAAAAAGAATAAGGATTAAATCTAATAAGAAAAAAAATAGGAGGATAAAATTATATTAAAAAAATCAATTTAAAAACTATCTCAAATAGAACAAATAACAATTAAAATAATAGAGACCAAATCTTACAGATGAAATAAATTAAAAAAGGATGCAATTAAAAAAAAATCAATTAAAAAATTATTTTAAATTAAACAAATAGTAATCAAAAGATCATGGACCAAATCTGAAGAAAAAAAATTAAAGGGTTGCTTTGAAAATTTTAAGGGTCAAACGCGAATCAAGAAGGAGAGAGAGAGAGAAAAATCATCGATATAAAACCGGTAGTCCGTTGGCCACATGTGCTGCTTAAGTGTATATTTTGAATGACTAAATTATCCCTAAATCAACTTGATTATAATAAAAAAAAAAACCATGATGAAAATTAAAAAAAAACCTTAAATATTAGTTAAAGATTTTTTTCTTTTAAGATTATATAAGTTATTTTACTGTGCTTGCAAAAAAAAAAAGACAAATAAATTTCTAGAAGCGAGTTTAATAATTTTTGCTTTTAAGAGATTTTAAGTTATTTTACTGTGTAAAAATAATACGAGATGATCCTGATCAATTTTATATAATCAATGGATCATAATGAAAAGACTTCATTACCCCTAATTGCCAGGTCAAAGTTTTAACGGTGTAAAGGAAAATCTGTCATTACATATAAATATATGAATAGCAATTTGTGTATGTGTGCATAGTAACTTCGCTAAGAGATTTAGTTTTTTGTTAATTTATTTTAATGGTGTTTTTATAATAATTGATGATAAAAAAAAATGTGTTGTATAATATATTGACCCATTAACCCAAAAATGTATAATTTGATGGGATTTAATACTTCCATGACAAGGATACAATATTTATGATCTATACTTCCATGCAAAAAGAGTGAACTATAACAATAACTTCTTAATGAAATATCAATCAATCTCCTTATATTTTTTGCATTAAATTCTTAGTAGTAAAATTAATAGAACAAATAGTAGTTTTACTACTAAATTATACCTATTATGATGCAATTATTGTATATAAACAAACTTTTTATTCAGTAAAAAATCAATAAAATCATAAAATAAAAACTATTATGAAAATTAAAGCGTTGAAGTATTGTATTTCTTTATGAAACCTAATTAGGATTATAAAAAAAAAAATCTCATTGTGTTGATTCTATATTAGAGATAAAATAATGGAAAGAATCCTATTTTTTTAAATAATAAATTATTTTTTTATCTTATATAATTTGTTGGAACAAAACGTGGATTGTGACTCGGTTAGGATGCATAAATAAATAAAATTCAGATAAAATGTAGAAAAATTAAAAAAAAAACATAATTCTAATCTTAAAACTAGCATATTATATGTATAAAAATATATATTTTTTACAAGAAAAATATAAATTTAAAAGAACTATACATGCATCAAAGTATATATGTGTTGAATAAGATATGCATTGAGCATGCTAGACGTGTTATATGTCATATTCTATTACCCTTGTGAGTTCTATTCAACAGTTCTAATCATTTCCCATAGAAGAAATAATGCGAATAGTACCTCTAAACATAAATACTTGCCTTTAACGAATAATTCAAATTTATAAAATTCTCTTTCGTTCAAAAGAAGGTCAATGAGTAGAAATTTAAAATACTTAATTAGCGACCACCAATAATTATTTAAAAGGTCATTTTAAAGATAGAAACAAGTATAAAAATAAAAGAAAAATAATATTCATACTCGTTAAAAATATCTTTATCTAGCCATAAAATAACCTTTTCAATTCTCTCTTTTATTTCTCTTTTCTCTTTGTATTTATCTCTCTCATGTTAAATAAGTATTGATAATTATTTTTTGATAAAATTTCTCCGTCCACAAGTAACATGACTTATGTCATGTGGTTGAGGGAAAAATTAATTTTCTTTCCATTATAAATTCCATTCAACCTCTTAAAAATTTAAAAATTAGGTAAAAATCCCAAGTTCTAATTTGTTTCCTTTGAAATAAACTCAAGACATTTCTTTTAAAAAAAAAATGTCAACTTAAATTAATGACATTCTTCTCGATTCAAGCATTTTCTTTCGAAATAAAAGAAACCAACCATGGGCACTTAAAGATAGGTAGCCCATCAGTCACCCCTACTAAAAATTGGGCTCATGATATGGAAAAGGTAGCGAAATCAAAGGCAACGGTCACCAACTCCCATTTCCTACCAACCAATTAGAGAATACTATAGGTGGCCAAACTTGACCCGCTTACTAATTCTGACAAGTGAAGAGCAGATCATTATCAAGTCTTTTTTGTTATTTCCACCCGGTAAGCAATTGCTACTCTTATGTACCTTCCCTTCTTTCTTTCTTTTTTTAACATTATTGTTGTCAACTATCAATAATTTCCCTTGTCTTTTCGATTCCCAGATCTTTGATTTTCCTGGGTTTTCCTTAATTTCTCCGGAATCCATTTCCAAGGTGCGTACTTTTTTTGTTTGCTGTATGACAAAGATGGTACTTTCTTAGTATATTCTTGTCTTGTATTTTTTTTTTCGCTTTAGAGATCTGAGTGGAGAATTCAAAATCAGAAGGGTTTTTATAATTGTCAGTATTTAGTTTATAACAACTCCTATTAGCTTCCAAGTTTGGCTTTTGATTTTTTAATGTTTCTAGGATTTATTAAGGAATTGGTGATCTGGGATTTGCAGGTCTCTGCATGATCTTGCTAGTGAATTTGGTTTTGTTGTGATCATAGTACAGTTTGAAAAGTCAAAGTTTGTAATGATTTCTTTGATGAGCTTGGGAAATTCTTGATCAGATTCTTGTTGAACAGCTTCGTTGGTTCTTCTCATTTTTTTAAAGTTGATTACTTTCAAATTAAACGGATTGATCCATTGTTTTTTTCTGATTCTGGCCTTCTGAGTAGCAGCTTGAATTAAGTTTCATTTGAAAATCTTACCGTCATTTGTTTTGATCTTTAACTTTAGGCCTCACAATATGTTCCAAAATTGAAAGGAATGTGAAAGAAATATGTTTGCTAGCCTTTATTTAAGAATCCAAACTCTTTATTGATTTGTTTATTTAAATTTTTTTGCCAAGATTCTTGAATTGCTTTTAGCGTTTCACAAACTTCTGGAATTTATCTCATTAGAGATCATATTGTCAGGCTAACTATGGCTGCTCCCACAAAGCCAACAAGAATAGGCCTCGCTGGTCTGGCTGTCATGGGCCAGAATCTAGCCCTTAATATTGCAGAGAAAGGCTTCCCCATTTCGGTTTATAATCGGTCTACCTCCAAAGTTGATGAGACTGTTGAGAGGGCTAAAAAAGAGGGAGATCTTCCCTTATATGGCTTCCATGATCCTGAATCTTTTGTGAAGTCAATCCAAAAGCCTCGAGTGATAATTATGCTTGTCAAGGCAGGGTCACCTGTTGATCAAACCATAAAGACTCTTTCTGCCTACTTGGAGAAGGGAGATTGTATCATTGATGGTGGAAATGAGTGGTATGAGAACACTGAGAGGAGAGAAAAGGCTATGGCTGAATTGGGCTTGCTCTACCTTGGAATGGGAGTTTCAGGTGGTGAAGAGGGTGCACGTAATGGACCTTCAATGATGCCTGGAGGTTCCTTTGAGGCTTTCAAGTACATTGAAGACATTCTTCTTAAAGTGGCAGCTCAAGTTCCTGATAGTGGCCCTTGCGTGACTTACATCGGCAAAGGCGGTTCTGGTAATTTTGTCAAGATGGTTCATAATGGAATTGAATATGGTGATATGCAGTTGATTGCTGAAGCTTATGATGTACTCAAATCAGTTGGAAAGTTGTCAAATGAAGAACTCCATAGTGTTTTTGCAGAATGGAACAAGGGTGAGCTTCTTAGCTTCTTGATTGAAATCACAGCAGATATATTTAGAATTAAAGATGATAAGGGGGAAGGATATCTGGTTGACAAGGTTTTGGACAAAACTGGCATGAAGGGTACAGGTAAATGGACTGTGCAGCAAGCTGCTGATCTATCCGTAGCAGCTCCTACAATTGCATCTTCTTTGGATGCAAGGTTCCTCAGTGGTTTGAAGGAGGAACGCGTTGAGGCTGCTAAAGTCTTCAAAGCAGGTGGTTTTGGGGATATTTTAACTGGCCAAGTGGTGGATAAGAAGCAGTTGATTGATGATGTCAGACAAGCTCTTTATGCATCCAAGATTTGTAGTTATGCACAGGGGATGAATCTGATCCGTGCAAAGAGTATTGAGAAGGGATGGGACTTGAAATTGGGAGAACTGGCTAGGATTTGGAAGGGTGGTTGTATTATCCGAGCTGTATTTCTGGACTGGATCAAGAAGGCATATGATAGGAATCCTGATCTTGCTAACCTTCTAGTGGATCCAGAGTTTGCAAAGGAAATTATTGAGCGCCAGTCTGCATGGCGCAGGGTTGTGTGTCTTGCAATCAACTCCGGTATTAGCACTCCTGGTATGTCATCCAGTCTCGCTTATTTTGACACCTACCGGAGGGGAAGGTTGCCTGCTAATTTGGTCCAAGCTCAAAGAGATTATTTTGGTGCTCATACATATGAAAGGGTTGATGTGGAAGGATCTTTCCATACTGAATGGTTCAAGATTGCCAGGCAGTTGAAGAATTAGACCTTTCCTTAGTTCTATCAAGCTTAATCAAGACTTTCAATAAGACAATAACTTCTCCCCTGGACTCTATGCTGGGTACAACTTTCGCCACCCCTATTTCATGAGATTCATCTCGATCCATTTGAATATTTAGACACTTTTTCGTTCTTCTATAAGTTGTGGTTTTTCTTGGCGGTTCTACTGCTTTGTATTTTAGCGCCACCAGGTTCCTCGTTTAAGCTTCGTGGCAGTTTTCTGGTTTTAAGATATGTAATGGTGCTTTTGAGGAGTAGTTTGAAATCAGATATTCGAGCAATAATTTCTCTTTCGGTGGTATTCCTTGCTTTGCTATTCTTCAGCAATTTATTTACATTACAATATTGCCATACAATGGATGTTGGTTTATACTTTTCCGACTTTACGTTTGAATTTATTATTTATAAGGCGGGGAAAATGTTTGAATGCTGCAACAATTACTTGATTTCAATAGTTATACAGCCAGATAAACCCATGCTATGCTAACTTTTCACCAAGTAACAATCTTATCTTGAAAACATACCTTGCATCAGGGTTTTTGTTCTTTCTTTTTCCAGAAACAGAGCTGAAGATGAGGCTCATGGCATTTCTGTTTAACTATATTGATTTTAAAAATAATTTTTTAAAATAAAAAATATTATTTATTTTAATATATCATAGATTAAAAAAAAAAAAAAACGGAGGTTGGCGTGATCGCGATTATCAAGTTTATTTTTATCCAAAAATCAGAAGAATTCGAAGCTCGAACATCTTTGCATTCAACCTTTTACAAGATTTAAAGGTAGGTAAAAACCCCAAGGTCGCAATCCAACTCCCAATTCCTACCTGCCAATCAGCTCATGGTACAGAGAATTAAAATAATATATAAATTCAGACAAATGAAAAGCTCCATCATCAAGTCTTACGTTTCTGACTATCACTTCTACCCGGTAAGCAACTGCTGCTCTTACGTGCACCTTCCCTTCTTTCTTTTTCTTTAATATTATTGTTGTCAGCTATCTACTAATTTACCCTTCTTTTCTTATCAATCTGTTTTCCTCTAAAACAAATATAGCTTTTCTGTGCTACGAGCTTTATTTGATAAAAACAAAAAACAATTAGAATAAATATCAAATAAAACTTGTACTCTTTTGGTGCTCATAGATATGAAAGGGTTGATGTGGAAGGAGCTTTCGATACTGAGTGGTTCAAAGATTGCAAGGCATGCAGTTGAAGAATTAAACCTTTCTTTCTCTGGTGCTAGCAAGCTTGATCAAGACTCTCAATAACTTCTGCCGGTGGATGCTTCTATATATAGATAGTACAATTAATAGTCGGTGGATGCTTCTATAATTTATAACCAGCTAGTTGGCCCGCTGCGGCTACATCAAAAAATTTGTATAAATGTAATGAAAAGAACGTGAAACAATGTGTTTCCTAGCACCATAATTTATTATATATATTTGTTAACACTCACATGAAGCTATAAAGTATTTTTTTTAAATTAATCATATGGTAATAAGTTTTTTTTTTGTTGTAAAAAATAGTAATAACTTCATTAAAACAAAAGGAAGTTATATTTTCTTATCAATATATTTTTTTCCACAAAAAATACAACTTTTTTGTACAATATTATTTATTTTAAAAAATAAAAAATAAGAACAAGTTAAAAAAAAATTGACTATTTAAAATAAGGATAAGAAATGTATCTCTCTATTTAAAACCCTTTTTTATCTTATTAACCCAATCCATTTTTTCCAACATTTATTTACAAAAATATATATTTGTTTGGCAGATAACATCTTACCATAATTATAAAAGAAAGTTTTAACTAAAAAAATTATTTTTTGTTTTTAAATTTTGACTTGCATGTATTAAAAAAAAAATAAGAACAACACATTGTGTATGTGTTGTTATGAGAAACTTTTTGACAGGGTTACTAAACTTGTCTTGACTTAGCGGGTCAACTTAAAAGATCCCCCAATAAATCCTTTGTTTAGTCTAGCTTTCAAATCAAAGTGGGAGGGAGCTGACACAATGTGACTTAATTGGTTGACCTTTTCGATTTAATTATGTCTCGATCAAATCCTAATTTGACTTCAAAAAAATAAAACCAAATTAAGACATCATCTTTTATATATATATATATGATATGATAACATTTTGGATTTGACCAACTTGAGTTAACCAACCAAACCCACTACTCGAGGAGTAGATGTTGTTGTGATGTATAACTTTGGTTTTTGAAATCTATTTTTGATTTAATAATGAAATAACCAAAATAGATATTTGCATAAAAGCCACCGCATAAATGTTTTTTTAAAAGCATTGTGAATGGATGTATAAAAAAAACACTTATTAATATTACAAAAAGAATGCTATAATCTTCTTGAAAAACAAAGTTAAAATTGAACAATATTTAATAAAATAATATCTAAAATAATTTTTTAATTAATTTATAGTAATAAATTGAAGGAGTTAACCAACTAAACTCATTACTCGAGGAGTGGATGTGGTTGTGTTGTATAACTTTGGTTTTTGAAATTTATTTTTGATTTAATAATGAAATAATCAAAATAGATATTTGCAGAAAGCCACCACATCAATGCTTTTAAATTATGAATGGTTGTATGAAAAAAAAAACACTTACTAATGTTACAAAAAGAATGCTATATTAATCTTCTTGAAAAAAAAGTCATAATTAAACAATATCCAAAATAATTTTTTAATTAATTTATAGTAATAAATTATAATCAAAATTGAACAATATTTAATAATAACAATATCAAAATTAAAGAAAAAAAGGCAAAGGCTAAAAAGAGTTCAGGCGCGTGGGCCTATAAGGTGAGTTCTAGCATCTAGCTTTTTTTTTTCCTTTTTCTCAAAATGGAGATGAGGTATTATCCATCTATTTAAAAAAAAAAAAACAGAGAGCAAATGATGTTTCGTCTGCAATTACAGGTAACACATCATCTACTTTCCACATTTTAACCATTGAAAAGGTGATCAAAAAATCATGTTGGGTTTTTCCATCTATAAAACAATTTTCAATTTATTTTCACCAAAACACCTAATAAATACTCTTAGAACTAAATAAATACATTTCTCTACTCAAAACACCCTCTAAATCGGTGAAAGAACATAAAATTAAATAATAAAAAAATTATTTCTCAAGCCTGATATACTTTTTTATGACAATACGGAAGTTTAAAAACACCTCAACGACACTTTTTTTTTTTAAAAAAAACATATTGACATCAAATTTAGCTTTATTTTGTTCTCTATATCTCATCAACCAAGCGCTTTTTTTCTTTTCCGTTGGTTTTAAGCGACTCTCTCTTTTCTATTAGATTCGAAGGTTAAAATCTAAACAAAATAAAATCTTAGACTAAAAGATAAATGCTTCGAACTAAAGAAACAAAAAAGGAATCTGGAAGATTTATGGAGGCAAAAATCTTTAAAAAGGCGTTATGTGAACAATAGTTTTTTTAAAAAACTCTGTATATTTTTCTTCTTATTAATTTTGGTCCTTATATTTTTAATTTTTTGCAATAATAAAATCGATTTGTTTTTATAAAATCAAGTATTAAAAAAAATATTAGGATTGATAACTTTATAGGAAACAAATCGAAATAAATTGTCACTATAATAAGGTTATAGGAAAAAATAGATAATTTTGTTAAAAAAATTAATTTTAATGAGGATGATCTAATTGGATAAAACCTTTATGCAGATTGCTTTAATAATTTGATAAAACCTTGATGCAAAAACAAAAAAAGTGATTAGACTAGAGAACTCCAATTAATTTTAATAATTGGATAAAACCTTGATGCAAATTTGACCTTAGCCCTTTGTATAAGTGGAGCTCTCTAGTCTAATCTCACCTTTTTTTTTTTCTATTCGTTCTTGTCTCTCTTTCATAAAATATGCTAATTCTTTATTTTATTTTTCTCTCTTTGTTTTCATTTGAAGAATAGAGGCTTCCTGAATTAAGTGTTCTATTATAGTGTCCTTTTGTAATATTGCTTTGCTTTTGAAGGACAGCCCATACTCTGTAGTTTCCTAGCTGTTGCTCTTGCATCCCTTGTTTGAAGGTTTGGTTATGTAAGGAACCATTATTCTGTCACTGGAAATGTGCACGTTGCTTCTCATGGTTGGCATTTGTCCTTCTAGGTCGATCACTCTTCTTTCCAGCACAACATCCTCTGTTCATTCATCGCACGCACCCACAAAGACATGACAGAAACAATATACAATGCATTGTATCGAGAAGTTTTTGCCGAAAAATTATTGTTTTCTTGTAAGCTAACTTGGAATCATTTTATCCTTGAATCTCAATCAACCAAACCAATATTCAATACTCGCCATGCTGATCTCTCTTCTTTCCTCCTGCCAGAAGGGAAAAAAGAAAAAAGAAAAACTTATTTCCTTCCAGAAGAGCACGCACTATAGGTTAAATGGATGGAATTTGATGCAATGATCAATATGTACTGATTGTAGTCAGACAGTAAATCAGATTTATAAACAGTGTATGCTGTTAAATTGAATAGGTGAGAAATAGTTTCTATATTTTGTATCATTTGAATGTGCAGGTCTTAGATTAATTTCATCGAGCCAATGAATCTTGAACATAAATATTTTGGAGATAATATCTGGAGTATGTTGCCACTCTTTAAGAGTATCCATGATAAAAATTACATTGTTCCCATCTGTCTGTGTGCTTCAAATTTTGTGAATCTTGCTCTCTGCTAAAGGAACCACTACTTGTGTTGTCTGTGAGCATCAAGTTTCCGGCTCTTTTTGGCACTGTTCTTATCACACTTCTTGTCTTTTTTCTCTGGTTTGGCTAAGGAGGAAAGGAGGTTGAAAAGACCACCCTTGCTGAACTTAAAATGTACTGCCCCATGACCATTCTCATGGGTGTTTTGATGATGGGGACCAGAGGAAGCATCAGAAGCCATGGAGTCATCACTGTCTCCATCAGCAGCAGAGCGATAATTTTTACTCACATCGTGAGCATTGTAGTCATTAACATCATAACTGCGTTGATCATCATCTTCTTCCATGGGAGAGGCGAGGTACATTGTCCACCCAGATTCGCTGCTGCTGCACCCTTCAGAGCCTAAAATATGTTTGGATGAATCCATTCTGCCGAGGGCAGAGTTGAATGAAGCTGAGAAATTCTTGCTGGGAATATTACTTCTGCTGTCTTTGTGCTTGGGATGGCCAAAGAAGGGAGGTAGAGACAGACTTGAGAAACAAAGTTGTATTTTGAGGACTACACAAAACCCCTTTTTATGGTGAGCTAGAGTGAGCTTTAACACACATTCATGCCTCCTATTTTTTTTTCCCTTCATTATTGACAAAAGCTATCCTTTTTAACAGCCAAAATACAGGTTATCATAACTAAAAAATAAAGTTCTGAAACAAATGAGGTTCTCTGTTGGTCTTTATTTAATTAAAAAACTAAAAAAATAAAAGCATTTTCATTTTGTCACTGTCCTCCTAAATGTGAAGCCAGCTTTTAGCGCAGAACTGGTGAGCCCATTTCATAAACATAAGAATATCTCTTTTAATCAGTTCTGTCTTGTAATCAGAACGCAGAAAAACCCATTCCTCAGCTCTGGAAGAATATGAGACCCATGTCCTTAAGCATGTTAGGGCATAGCCTCCACACTTCTTATTTTCCTTTCATGCCTTTAATTCTCTGTCTTGTCAGAAAGAAAGGTCATATCGCAGAGAGGTACCTAACAGGGTTATTGATATTCTAGATTAGAAATATGGGAGGCTACCTAAGATCTGCTTGCTTTTGTTCTGTCATTTCTTGTTTTCTGCTTTTAAAGCTGGCTTGTGTCTTTTAGTTACCTGGATAAGAATGGAGCTCAAGTTTCTTGTTGGTCTCACTGGATCATAGTTAAAAAGTGAAATTAATCAAACAATCCTACTGTAAGAATATTTACGTTACACTTTTCAGTTTTGTTCAGATGTAAGAAAGTTGGAAGAAAATAAATGGGAAATGCTTGATAGCGGCTTTTTTACATCAGGATGACTTGTTTTTTTGTGCTCTTATTCTCTGTTTCCACCAGGGACTGAACAAAAACTTTGCGGTAGAACTGGAATGGAAGATGACTCTTGTGCTGATTGGTCGGCCAATTTGGTGTGCTTGGTAGTTGGCAGGTTTATGGTCCTTTAGACTAATAATTCAAATGGAAAAAAAAAGCCAAAAAAATTGTATTTTTTATTTTATTTTTTAATATTAGTTTGCTTAGAAAATAGATTTCGTTTCTTTTTAATTTATTTTTTACAAGGTTATCCCAATCTCATAACTAAAATCATGAATTTTATAAATTGACTAAAGTTAACTTTATTTATTTATTGGGTTTTTTTTAATTAAATATTTTTTTATTGGAGTTCGTAATTTTCTTCGATTTGCTTTTTATGAGATTATCTCAATTTGATGACTCAAATCGCGAGGTTGACAAATTAATCAAGGTTGACTCAGTTCATTTTTTGGGTCTTTTTATATTGATTTTTTTTTCAATTTCACCATGTAACAACTCAATCTTCTTATTTTTTAATTTAGTTTTTTTTTTCAATTTCATCCTTCAATATTAAATTATTTGGGAATTAGGCTTAATATTTTTTTTCAATTTGTTTTTTGTGGAGTTATCCCAGTCTCATGGATTTAGTTTTTTTTTCTCGATTTTAACTTTAAACATTAGATCTGTTGGAAATTGAGTCTCATAATTTTTATATTTGCTTTTTATGAAATTATCATGATCTCATGATTTGAATCACGAGTTTAACAGATTAGCTTGGTTGACTATCCCAATATATCACAAAATCAATATTTAAAAAAAATTATCTAAATATGTATCATATCTTCAATTCATAATTATTTTTATTAGAGTGCCAATAATCTGGTACTAACTTGTCCCATTCATATTTTTCAGTATAGATGATAGACGGTCCTAGCATAAGTCATAGCTTCTGTGATCAATTTTTTCTCTACAGGAATTCCTTTGAAGAGTTTACAAAATTAAAGTATGAGATTAATCATTTCATGCCAAAGACAATAGGTGAATCCCATGATTTGTTACTTTCTTTTTTTGTTTTGGTTTTTTCCTCTTGATTTGTTATAATTCTAGTTTTTGGGAAACCATATTCTTGTATTTGTATTTATTGATTTCACTGTAACTTTTCTCATATTGCATTATTCATTAAAATAATATAGTATATTTTTTTATTCATTTAGCAATTTTTATTATTAGTCGTCAATTTATTTATAAATTTTATCTTTATAAATTAAATTAAATAAGATTTCAAGCTCATAATTTATTTTGAAATATCTTTCTATAGGATTTTTAAGATGTCAAAATGATATTTTAACATTAAATTAATGTTTGATTTGATAAGATAAAATTTAATTATATTGATTAATAAAATTAAAACTTAATTTGAGGATAAAAACTAACTATAAAAAATTGATTTAATAGCCTTTTATAGTTTGTTTTTTTCTCTCTTGGTCTTTATTCTTTTAAAAATTACACTTTATATTCTGAAGCTTATAAATTCATAGCACTTCATATTTTTACATTGTCATGCCAAAAAAATAAAATTCAATAAAAAATATCAAATTATTTATAAGAGTATCATTATATTTTATTAAATGACTAAATAGCCATTGCAATATTAATATTATAATTTTGCCATTAAATACTAAAACCCTAACCTGCATGGTTAACTCCTTCTCCTCCTTCATTTCAATCTCTAGCAAGCCCATAAAAATTAATTGAAGTAATTTTTTTCCTTCCTTCAATTATGCAAAAAACTTGGGTGGTAGGTACACAATGGCAACCAATTCAATCCCAAATCCACCAAGAAATTCCAGCAACCTATCACACCCCTTAACAACCTAAATTAACTGTGCAATCCCTCTTCATCTTCCCCTCTTTCCAACCATATCCACCATAAAATCAATTATTTTAATTCTAACCAAAATTATAGCCACGAAATAAATCAAATATTTTGGTGCTCATTTTCCAACCATATCCAACCAAATTTTACTGTTACATTTTTTGAAAAAATACTTTAAATACAGGTTAGTTGATAATCCACTAACTCGATATCTAATCTAGACTGGATATCATATTAAATCAGGTGGGATTCGATCCGGTTAAACCCGTGTAAAACTAATTTGATTGTTTAGAAATATTTTTTAAAATAATATTATTTTATTTTTTAAAAAATTAAAATAATATCATTTTAAAATTATCTATATATAAATTGAGTGGAATCGAGCTGATATAATGATGAATCATGGTACTATGATTGCCTCTCGGCCCACTCCAACTTGATAGCTATAGCGCGGGCCAGCAACAAACGACCTTGTCTTCTATTTTCCATTTGTGTAAACGACTTGTCTTCTATGTTCAGTAAAGCAAATGACTTGTCTTCACTCTTCACCAGTTTGTCTAGTGCTACCACCAAACATGTTTTATTTTTTTAAATAACTTATCACTGCTGTATCCAACCATTTTATTTACTAAAATAATCTAATATATTAACTCAAATTGATTTAATAATCGGTTCATTGTATTTTCTTTTAAAATCATACTGTTCAGTCTC
>Ga0325401_1002133_pt1 | contig 17349 bp, 6 predicted proteins | sample PopdelMetagenome_FD_205666 | JGI IMG/M metagenome (GOLD analysis project Ga0325401, IMG submission 205666) | Populus deltoides microbial communities from Bellville, Georgia, United States - Xylem-PdKOR-R2 | ecosystem: Host-associated > Plants > Phyllosphere > Stem > Wood/Secondary xylem | place...
CTTCACTTCAGGGAATCAATTCACTGTCTTCAATCTTCACAAATCACAACGCACAAAATACTCTTTCCAACCGAACAAATCCCTAATCGGCAACCACAAAAGCGGCGACAACGATCTCCATCCTCCATAAAAGCAGTCAGTGACAGTGCTCGCGGTCAGTGACTCCAGTCTTCACTCCTTTTCTTTCGTCAGTGCTCATGGTCGCGACTTCCTTTTCTGTTTATCGTGATTTTAACAGCGACGAGCCGACGACAATCTCCTCAACAACTCACGGCTTCGGGCTTCCTCTGCAATCTTCATTAACAGCGGCATGCCGGCAACGATCTCCTTTCTTTCCCATCTTCAACAACAGCAGGCGACATCGGGCCTCTTCACCAGCAGTCGTTCAGCTCATCATCATCATCTTCAACAGCAGCAGGCGACACCGTAAGTTCATTTTGCCTTCATCATCATCACTGCAGTAGTAGATTTTGCCCCTGTAATAGATTTGTATTTTGCCCTGTTAAGTGTTAATTGTCCGGTGATTAGTTAGTCTGTTACCCTGTAATTCATTTTGCCCGGTCCTGTAATTTGTATATGTATAATGTTGAATTGAATGGAATTGATCGGGTGAGAAAATTGTTGAATTGAATGCCACAGTATATACTATATATCTTGACTGAATTGGACTAAATATTACTCGGGTGAAAATTGAATTGAAAACTGTTGAATTGGACTAAATTGAATCTCATTTCAGTATTATAGGACTGAATTAATTGGACTGAATTAAATTAAATTAATGGGGTGAAAATTGGACTGAAAAATGTTGAATTGGACTAAATTTAAAGCCATTTCAGTATTATAGGACTGAATTAATCGAAATTTTTTTTTATGTATTTTAAAATTCCTTACGATTTTACGATTTTACGATTCGAGTTTGTTTAGTACTTTCCGTGCCGTGTCAAAATCGCGATTTTAACAACCTTGGCCACCCCTTTCCTTTCACAAAGTATGTGCGTGATCACTGGAAAATCCATATTTTTCTCCAATTCTCGACTTCAACTTTATGCCCGGAAAAAAGAAAATAAGAAAGAAAATTGAATCTTCAGGGTAAAGAGGTGATGGTAAACCAATCTAAAAATCATATTGTCTCATATTCCGTACATCTTAGGGTAATAATCATATGAATGTGTTCACATGCTTTCAATCAATCAATGGAGCCAACAAGAGGTAAAGAAAGCAGAATCTGTCACCAATAAGGCAAGATATCATGCAAAAAATCAAGGGAAATATTCTATCATTGTACATTAGCATATCAATAGACATTTATGCATGTTATAGATTACCTCGGATAGTTTTCTTCCCTATATATAATTTCTGTGTGCAGAGAGGTAATAATATTACTGGAAACCATCTTTTGATTTACTTATTATCAACACCATTTTTCTCATACTTAACCATAATGACGCGCAAATTAATCAACAAATATGAAATAAAGTTATGATTTTATATTAGAACAAAATCAAGTGATATAATTTTTTATCCACCACATCATTGAAAGATAACCCACAATTTTGTAAAGTAATATAACTCAGTCATTGCCTAAAAGAATAAAAGATATAATGTAATTCTCTCTGTATTTTTTTTGGTGCTGCTAGAAAACAAAGATATAATTATTTTTTTTAATCATAGATGATACATACAACTTGTTAAATTATATTATTTATTTTCTATTTTTTTATGCTAAATAAAAAATAAATCTCCACAAAATAACCATAATAAACCTACAATATGGTAGTAAGCAATTGCCTCTCTAGTCCCTTACCAACCAAATGGCAGAAACTTCCACAAACAAAAGCTTTTTGTGGGGACGCAACTCTACTAAAATGCTAGTACACGAGAGAATACACACACACTTGTTAGATGACCCGCGTGATGCCGCGAGTTAAGTTTAAGTGGATCTAGCTGCAATACCAGACCCAATAGTCTTAGATGTGGGTCTGGCTGCAAAGTAATGTCATAAAAGTGTGATAATTAAATAGATTAATTAAAAAGAAAAAATAAAGAAAAAAATCTGAATTAACTGGGTTAACCCTTCAAATCAGGTTAACCCGTCAAACCTTGGATTCGTATCGTGAAAGTTTAATAACTAAATAGAAAAAAAAAATTGACGGATTAACCTAGAATTAACTGGGCTAACTTGTCAAACCTAGGATCCATGTCATAAAGTTTGATAACTAAATAGAAAAAAAAATTGAACATATCAGTTTTTTAAAAAAAAACAATTAAAAAACAAAAAAACAATGAAAAAAGATATAAAAAATAAACTAAAGGCATCAACTTTTTTACTGTGGACTGCACTGTGCAGTCCATAGTAAAAGGCTTAAAAAAGAAAAAAAAAACAAAAACATACGCCACGGGTTAATTTTTTTTTCTTTCATAAAAAATATCAAAAAAATGCTAAGATCTAAGAGTGTTAGGTCTTTATGCAAAGATATACCCAAGAGCCTTGGGTCTAGCTGCAACGCTTAACCCAAGAGTAATATTTATAATATTAATAATAATTTTAAACTTCCATGACTCAAGTTTAAGTGAGTCTGGCTGCAACACTGAACCCAAGAGCCTTGGAAGTGGGTCTAGTTGCAAGGTCGTGTCATAAAAGTGTGATAATTAAATAAATTAATTTAAAAGAAAAAAAACAAAGAAAAAAAACCAACAAGAAGAAAAAAACTAATGAAGAAAAAGAAAAAAAATTCTGAATTAACTGGGTTAACCCTTTAAACCAGGTTAACCCGTCAAACCTGGGATTCGCGTCATGAAAGTTTGATAACTAAATAGAAAAAAAATGCTAACCCAGAATTAACTGGATTAACCCATCAAACCAGGTTAACCCATCAAGCCTGGGATATGTGTCATGAAAATTTGATAATTAAATAGAAAGAAATGTAACATTAACAAACTAAACTAAATGAAAAAAAATTAATTAAAAAGAAAAAAAAGCAAAAAACAAAATTTCGGGTTAACTCGTCAAACCAGGTTAACTCGTCAAAACCAGGATCCGTGTTATGAAAGTCTAATAACTAAATAAAAAAATTTAACATTAACAAACTAAATTAAACAAAAAAAAATTATTAAAGAAAAAAAACACAAAGAAAAAGGCAAAACAAAAACCCTTAAAGGCATAAAAAACGAAAAAAAAAAACAAAGAAAAAAAAGATAGTTCAACATTTCACTGTGGACTGCACAGTGGACTGCACAGTGAAACACTGAGTAGTTTTAGTATATATATATATATCCAACACATAAACAGGGAAGTGAACGCTATTAGGCAACTAGTACCATTAATTAAAATAAAAGCTTGAACATACGCAGCAAGGACTATAAATTTATTTTACCCAAGTGTTTTTTTTTCCTTTTAAATTTTTGTTATGATTTTGTTTTACATATATATTTTTATAGATTTCATCTTTTAATATTAAAATAATTAAAATTTTAGCTTTATAATTCGTTTCGTTTTATTTTACCTTTCTATAAGATTAATATGGTTTTGCAAGTATCAAGGTAAGTCGGGTTGCACTGATTTATAAGTTTCGTGGGGTATCTTTTTTTATGGATTTCGTGGGTTTTTTTTATTCATCTTGCCTTTTTCATAGTCTATTTTTTTCTCATATAGTTAAAAAAAATAGTTTTAGAGACAAATTAGTTTATTAAACTTTATGAAGAAAGAAAAATTAAAGGATATGGGGAAAACCATTGTTCACAAATTATTTTAATAATCCACAGTGTTTTGCTTTCTTTAAAAAAAAAATTTGTTACGATTTTTTTTTGTCTATTTCATCTTTTAAAATTGAGATTGTTGAGAATTTAACTTTGTAATTTGCTTCCTTTTATTTTACCTTTATATGAGGTTAACATGGTTTATGGGTTTTATCAAGGTAACTCAAGTTGCCTCAACATGGTAGGTTGTTTTCTTTTCTTTAATTGAACTTGACTTTTTTTTATAGTCTATTTTTTTCTCATATAGTTTTAAAAAATATTTTTAGAAAAAAATCATGTTATTAATGTAAACCCCCGGTTAAAATTTTTCTGGGTTATTAAAATATGATAAATTTAAGCAATAGTAAAATGGATTAAATTAAATTAAAGAAACCTAAATTAAGATAAAAATAGTGAAATTAATGAAATGAAAAGTGAATATAGTACTAAATTGTTGAAAAGAAAAATATTTGTGGGGACAAAATGAATACGTAAGACCAAAAGAGGTTAATATTCAAAGAACAGAAGGTTAGGAGTTTATGTACAAATGATAAAAAGGGGTGGGGATAAATGTGCATTTAATAAGATGATAGTACTATAAATATCATTCTATTTTCTATCTTAGAGTGACTTGCAAGAGCAAGAGAGAGTTTAGAGAGAGGCTGGAGAGAAGACATATTGATGGCAAAAAATCCGACAACTATAACTTCATCTTCCACCGTTGGATCAAAACGATATTTAGATATGTTGTTCTCCTCCATGTCATGTACATTGTCACCGGAGGGATCTTCTATATCAGTCCCCGTTTGAGAGATATCACGGGAGGAAAATTTCTGGGAAAATACCCTTCTAGATAGTTTTCGTTGCCGACAGTTTTCTCCTCCGGCCACCGTTGAAAATACACTTTTGGCTTGGGCACTCCCCAATGCGCACGTGGCGCTTTGGGCACTCCCCAGCACACATGTGGTGCTTGGGCTGCGTCGGGTTGGAGACAAGTGGCGCTTAGGTCAGGGCTTCAGACTCAAGGGGAATGGGTCGGTCATCTGGACCCATGATCAATGGGTCTAGCGTAAGGACCCAATTCTATTGGGTCTTTCATCAAGACTCAATGTTCATGAGTCCCAAGATTCTAAATATTATTATTTCTTTTAGAAATATTTTTTTATAATTAATATTATTAATAAAATAATTAATAAATTTGAAATAAAATATTATTATTTATATTATAATTTTTTATAAAAATAAAAAGTGAGCCCACGGCGTAGTATTATTAAAAATATTCAACAATTCTAAGTATTAATATAAAAAAATATTATAATTTGCGTTGTCAATATTATTATTTTTCCTAGAATACAAAGTATTCATCTCAAAGATATTATTATTTTTGTCCTAATATTATTATTTTTATAATAATTCAAATTTTTAATATAAAAAAATATTGTTATTTATGTTCTAAATATTCTTGGTATTAAAAATAGTATTATTTGGGTTATGAATATTATTATTTTTACTATAATCAAAAGTATTAATATTAAAAATTTTATTTTTTTGTGTCATAAATATTATTATTTTTATAATAATCAATATTATTAATAAAATAATTACTAAATTAGAAAAAAATTATTTTTAATATTGAAAACAACCAAAGATTTGATTTGAAAGGTAAAATTAAAAATTACTATTAGTATTATTATTATCATCATTAATAAATTTTAAAAAATTGTTATTATTATCGAAGAAAATCACGTAGGGACACGAGGCGCTTGGCTCCTGCCTGGGGGATGGGCACACCCAGCGCACACGTGGTGCTTGGGCTCTGCCTTTGGGTTGGGCACTCCCCAGCGCACACGTGGCACTTGGGCTCCTGCCTTTGGCTTGGGCACTCCCCGCTACACACGTGGCGCTTGGGCTGTGTTGGGTTGATGACAAGTGACGCTTGGGTCAGGGCACCGGACTCAAAGGGAAGGGGTCGGTCATCTGGACCCATGATCAATGGGTCTAGCGTAAGGACCCAATTCTATTGGGTCCTTCATCAAAACTCAATGTTCATGGGTCCTCATATTCTAAATATTATTATTTCTTTTAGAAATATTTTTTTATAATTAATATTACTAATAAAATATTTAATAAATTTGAAAGAAAATATTATTATTTATATTATAATTTGTTATGGCATTTTTTTATAAAAATAAAAAGTGAACCCGTGGCGTAATATTATTAAAAATATTCAACAATTCTAAGTATTAATATAAAAAAATATTATAATTTGCGTTGTCAATATTATTATTTTTCCTAAAATACAAATTATTCATCTCAAAGATATTATTATTTTAATAATAATTCAAAGTTGTAATATAAAAAATATTGTTATTTATGTTCTAAATAGTCTTGGTATTAAAAATAGTATTGTTTGTGTTATGAATAGTATTATTTTTACTATAATCAAAAGTATTAATATAAAAATTATTACTTTTTTGTGGTATAAATATTATTATTTTTATAATAATCAATATTATTAATAAAATAATTATTAAAGTAGAAAAAAATTATTCTTAATATTGAAAACAACCAAATATTTGATTTGAAAGGTAAAATTAAAAATTACTATTAGTATTATTATTATCATCATTAATAAATTTAAAAAATTGTTATTATTATCGAAGAAAAAAGCACGTGGGGACACGTGGTGCTTGGCTCCTGCCTGGGGGTTGGGCACACCCTACGCACACGTGGCGCTTGGGCTCTGCCTTTGGGTTGGGCACTCCCTAGCGTACACGTGGCCCTTGGGCTCTCACTTTTGGTTGGTGACAAGTTGAGCTTGGGTCATGGCTTTGGACTCAACGGGAATGGGTTGGTCGTCAGGATCCATGATCAATGGGTCTAGTGTAAGGACCCAATTTTATTGGGTCCTTTATCAAGACTCAATATTCATGGGTATTAAGATTCAAAATATTATTATTATTTTTATAATTAATATTATTAATAAAATTATTAATAAATTTAAAAGAAATTATTATTATTTATATTATAATTTTTTATGACATTTTTTATGAAAATAAAAAGTGAGCCTACGGTGTAGTATTATTAAAAATATTCAACAATTTTAAGTATTAATATAAAAAAATATTATAATTTGTGATGTCAATATTATTATTTTTCCTAGAATACAAAGTATTCATCTCAAAGATATTATTATTTTTGTCCTAATTTTATTATTTTTATAATAATTCAAAGTTTTACTATAATCAAAAGTATTAATATTAAAAATTTTACTTTTTTGTATTATAAATATTAATATTTTATAATAATCAATATTATTAATAAAATAATTACTAAATTAGAAAAAAATTATTCTTAATATTGAAAATAACCAAAGATTTGATTTAAAGGTAAAATTAAAAATTACTATTAGTATTATTATTATTATTATTATCATTAATAAATTTTAAAAAAATGTTATTACTATCAAAGAAAAACCACGTGGGGACACGTGGCTCTTGGCTCCTTCCTGGGGGCTGGCACACCCCTGCGCCCACGTGGCGCGTGGGCTGTACCTCAGTGTTGGGCACACGTGGCGCTTGGGCTCCAGCCTTTGGGTGGGCACTCCTCAGCACACACGTGGAGCTTAGGCTGTCTGCCTGGGAGCTGGCCACACCCCCAGCGTGCATGTGGCGCTTGAACACGCCAAGACCCAACTATCCTTGGGCCCCGCATGCTGCAGAACCCAAGATAGCCTTAGATCATTAACTGTGCAGGGCTCAAAATAGATTTGGATCCTGCATGTGTAGGATCCAAATAGCCTTGGGTCCTGTTATTATTAGAACCCAATGTTCTATGAAAATAAAAGGTGAGCCCGCGGCGTAACACGGGCCACCTAACTAATATAATCTATAAAAAAAAAATCATTTGAATTTTGACCAGTCCAAGCCTTTACCTCCTGATAGATGGATTTAGAGTTTAGTCTAATTTTACCACGCAAATGATTTTAAAAATATATTTATCAATATCAATACAATAATTTTTAATAAAAATTCATTTTAAAAGAATTTTTTTTAACAAAGACGATAGCATGAATTCAAAAAGATTTGAGAAAATCTCATAAAAAGTCCCCATTCGATAATCTTAATTAAATTTCTATTCCTCATTCCTTCTCTTTTTGGCCACCTTAATAGGTACCTAATATATCAATAAATTCTAAATCATATCATTTTTTTAGCCAATAAAATTATTAAGTAATCAAGTCAAGTTGACATGGTTTTTATTTTCCCATAAAAAATAGCCTATATATATTATATATATTTCTTCCTACAATATATTTTTTCACGTGTAGTGAGAAATTTTAATAAATTTATGAAGTTTTAATATATTACAATGTTGTCTTAATTTTATTTTTTAAAACCAAACTAGGTTTAATTGAGTCATATTTAGATGACATTAAGTTACCTACCACCCGGTTTAGTTTGAAACTCAATCTTCGTCTAGCCTCGGTTAAATTAAATAAAATTACCAAAATGCTTCTCACAACAACTCGTGAGTTGTTTATATTTTTGTATTTTTAATATATTAATAGAAATTATCACACGGTTATATTTTTTAATTTAATCTTGCTTTTATATTTATTATGAGATGTTGTCTTGAAAAACATATATTTTGGTCAAAGAATTCTCAAAGAAAAAGCAGCATGTTAATAAAATGATGGGGGTTTTAATTTGAAAGATGACTTTGTTATCCTTGTTTCAAATTCTCTAAATTTCTTTGATGATTGCTCTAATTGTTTTTATTTTTGTTTAATTAAAATCATAGAAAGAAAAAAAATTATATAAGAAAAAAAGAAATTATGCTGGCAAATGATTTTGTTTCAATAGAATTAGAATTATTATTTTTCTTAAAAGATATTGACATGTAACTAAATAAATAGAATAGAATTGTTCATCTCTTAATTTATATTTATCTCTCATCCTGGATTTAGTTTTTATTTTTTTTTAATTTTAATATTTATTAGCAATTAATTAATTTTATTAAACATGTGAAGAATCACGAGTTGATTAAGAAATTGCCGCTATGCATGCATGTTAAGAAATTGCGGTCGTAAATCAGTTTCTTTCTTTTCTTTTCTTATTTTGCAAATTGCCGTCGCAAGTGTTTTTATTCTCCATTTGTTAGCTAATAATTGTATTAAAGATTTAACACAGAATTAGGCTGCATTTAAAAATCTAGAGATAAAATACTAAGGGAATAGGATTTAAAAGTAAAGTATTATAGATATAAAAAAAGCCAGGGGATAGAATATTTGATAGGATTTGAAATTTTTTAAAATAAATGTGGATCTGATATAAATCAAATCAACATTTAAAATAAACTATACTATAAAAAAAACTAAATAATATTATACTTATAGTCCAAAGTAAGAGATGTAAGATAATAAAAATTAAATCAATGTTTGATTTTTTTTTTAAAAAAAATAGTCCAGAGTTCAAGAAATTAAAACAGAAAAAAATTAAATTCTATATGACAAATTGCCATTGGGTTATGAATGGATATTGACCACTTTTATAATAACAGGACCATGTGGTTTCCTGATACCGTCTAAACAAATCCAACAAAACGATACGCTGGCACAGGACTCGTGCACAGCTCACGCGCTTCTCGTAGTAATTCTTGTTTTTTGTTTGATAAATTTTAAATTAATATTTTTAAATAGTTTTGATGTAATGATATTAAGATTATTTATTTTTTTTAAAATATTATTTTGATATATTTTAAATTAAAAAGCATGTTTAAAAAGAATTTTATACCATATTACCAAACATATAATTAGTATTGTAGGTGTAAAAAAAATTGAAAATGAGAAATTTTCTACTTCTCAGGTCACAAGTTGAGTAAGTCAACCAAGATTGACTTGAGTTAATACTAAATAACATCATTTTAGATTTTTTTAGATCATGTCTGGCAACGTGGTTGGCCGTGCTTTTGCAAAAAAAAATGATTTTTTTCTTCAAATTAATTGTTTTTTGGTGTTTTTGAATCGTTTTAAAGTGCTGATGTCAAAATAAGTTTTAGAAAATAAAAAAATATATTATTATGATACATTTTCAAGCGAAACATTTTAATAAATAATTATTGTCACAGCGTCAAACACTATCTTAGCCAAGTTAGGTCTCACTTGAGTTTTAACCGCGTTCACTAATTCATATATTTATATGATTTATTGGTTGCCCATTCAATTTTCATCAAATTTGATATGAAACCTGATTTAGATTGAATCCCAAGTTATTGGATTATTGAATCAACTTTATACTGGTTTTATAAAATTGATATCAATGCCAAAATTTGAAAAATTTTAACTACTAAGAGTTTGTTTAGTATTGTGATAATGATTGTTTTTCAAAGTATTTTTTATTTAAAAATATATTAAAATAATATATTTTTTTATTTTTCTAAATTTATTTTTGATACCAAAATATTAAAATGATATAAAAACAAAAAAATATTTTTTTTTAAAATATTTTAAATATAAAAACAAATATGCTAACCCCGAACCAATTCCAGCAGTAGGGTAAACCGGAAAAGAAAAAAAAAATCTCTACCTTTCTCTTTCTTTATTTGTCTCACTCACAATCATACTCACATTTAAATAAACAAATAACCCCTTCTTCCTTCATTGCAAATATCAGTTTCTCTTTCACAGTCATACTTGGTCAAAAATATCACCGAAACCCATTGACAACGCTCGTCTACTGCCACCAGAAACTATCAAATTGGGTGTAAATGAAGAAAACAAGACAGCTGAATCATTGCCTCCTTCTGCAGATCCGATTATTGATTACATCTCTTCTGAGAATCTTGAACCCATTTCAGATCCTGAATCCAAGATCAATGTAAATGTTTTTTGGATCTTTTCGTTAATTTTAGACCAAACCCAGATGCCATTTTACTTTAGACTTTGAGGGTTTTTGTTTGTGTGTGTATCAATAAATTTGGGTTTTTTTTTGTGTTTTTTGCTTTATTTTTTTCAGGGTTTAGTAGAAGAGTTAGATTCAAAGGATTGGATAAAAGGTTTGCGAGTCATTGAATGATGTTAGGAGATTTGCACTCTATCATTCGTTGCTCTTGCTGCCAATCTTGTATGTATTATTATTGTTTTTTTTTTGAATCGTTTTGGCATATTTGACAGTTTTTCAAGTGTTCTGATAATGGGGTTGTGGCTACATATGTTATTATAGGGAAAAGGTAATGTTAGTAGCGGTGAAAGCTATGAAGAATCCAAGAAGTGCTTTGTGCAAGACATCTATCATGGCTTCATCTGATATTTTCAAGGTCTTTGGTGACCAGTTGCTTGACTCTACTATTAATGCATTTGATAACTTGGTGAGGACTGGGGACCTTTTGTTCTTCGATTCGTAATTTGTTGCCTAATTTGCATTTTAATTTTATTATGTTCATGAGGGTTCTGTTTAGAATTATGGTTAATGTGCTTGAATTTTAATGTGGTTGCACAGTTGTTGCAACTACTACTGAAAGCTTCTCAAGACAAGAGGTTTGTGTGTGAAGAAGCAGATAGAGCACTGAATGCAATGGTGAAATCCGTGACTCCTCTGCCTTTGCTCAATAAGCTCCGTCCTTATGTTAGCCATTCCAACCCCAGAGTCAGGGCCAAAGCTGCCATAACTATCTCTAAATCTGTCTCCAAGATGGTAAAACTTGTATAAGGCTATTTCTTTTGTGTTTGATATTGCCAAGTTTAGCTTGTAAAGGGGAGAATGATATTAATTGGTGGGAATTTATGTGGGTAAATTTCAGGGCCTGGAAGGAATGAATGAGTTTGGATTGGTTTCGCTGGTTCAAATGGCTGCAGATTTCTAAAAACTATGCTTATGTGTCTTGTTTTGTTTTATATGTATAAAGAAATCTAATGTGATTGATGTTTTGACAATTTGAAAAGCTCTTCAATTAAATATTAATTATTTCTATACATCTTATAAAGGTTGAATTGTGGAATATTTAATGTCATTACTTACTTGAATTAAGGAAAAACAATATCATGAGACTTGCTTACAAGGTGATTTTAATTACATTTTAAATGTTTGTAATATTATTTTTTCTATAAACTTTACACATATTTTTATAAGAAGATGAATGATGTCGCAAATCATTTGAATGAATTTAGTTTTTTTAATTTTATACTCTTGATTATGCTCATGGGTTAATATAGAAGTTTTTAAAATTTTGTTTGATTCATGTTTTATTTGATACTATATTTATTGCTCGTCTTTCTCATCTTATTTAGCCATTTTATTAATGGCTATAAACACCTCTTAAGTGTCTTGAGCCTATAACTTACATAGATTTATTAAAAAAAAAATTATATCATCGAGATTTTGCAACTCTTTCAATGTTTATAATGAAGTCCCCAAATAAAAATCCACTAGTTGTTTTATGGAAAAGTTATGTAAACTTCATGTGATCACTCATTTGTTGACTAAAAGCGAAAGAAGTATCTGATTAAAAATTCATGCATACATTAGGGACCTAATTGAGATGAAAATTAGGATGGAGAGCTAATCAAGATTTACCTCAAAGGGTAGGGACTTATAAGAGGTTTGCCCAAAACCCAGTCATATGAGCAACGTGTGGTTCAATGTAGATAAAATGTAGACGGCATGTGAGCAAAAGAACTAACTTTTGTTTCCTTCTCGACAGAGATCGCTCTCCCTGCTGAAAACCCAAAAGCAACAGAGATCCCTTACCAATTTCAACAGGTAAAGCAATCCCAGTTTCATTTTTTTAAAGTAAAGTTTTTTGGTCATTTGTTTGCTTTTACAATCAGGGTTCGCGTAGAACTCATTAATTTTCACTATACTGTTTTTTATTTTTATTTTTAAAATTTTATGATCTGGTTCTTGCTAACTGTAATATAGTAATGGAATTTTGGAGCTAGATTTTCAGTTTTTTTTTGGTGAGTTTTCAGTTTTAGGATTTTGGATGCATTTGGAAAACGTTAGTGTTTGTTTAATGTTCTGAACATATATGTATTGGCAAACTGATAGCAAGTTTATTGCTTTGTGCTTAGTTTGATTGATGATGGGAAGAATCCAGATGAATTCACAAGGGGTGTTATAAACAGCTGCATCACAAAAAATGAAGTCACCAAAGAAAAAACTGATGCCTTCAAGGTACTTCTTTGATTCCCACTATGATATGTTGTTTTCTCTGGATGTATTTGTGCAATATGTATTCCATTAGATATTCATGCGTACAATTTGCTTTGAGTGTATTTGATAAAATTCATTATATAACCATTGATTTTATAGAGTTTACGCAAGCATTTAGTGGAGGAACTTGAACAGACTTTTCCAGATGAAGTTGAATCATACAGGGAGATACGTGCAGTGTCAGCTGCTGTAAGTTATATTTATGACATATTTATTGCTTTGTGCTTTTTTATGATGAACAGTGAAATTATCTAGTGTTTATTAACCTACCAAACAGAGCCAAAACCGGGAAAAAAAACCGAGCCAAACCGAGCCAAACTGGTTTGAACCGGTTTTGTCCAAAAAAACCAAATCGAAACCGGTTGGTTTGAACTGGTTTCGGTTTGTTTTTATTTTAAAAAAATTCAGTTTGGTTACTTTTTTTTGATAAAAACCGAACCGAACCGAAAATGATCACCTCTAAGTTGTGGTTGTCATGATATTGTTAATTGTTGATTAGTTGTTGGTAAGTTAGATTAGTGCTATGTTACAATTTATGAGGTGCTGTTGATTTTGATGCTTTCTAGACATGGGCATTAGTATAAGTCTAAGGAGAATCATGCACCAGGATGGATTTAATTACTTTGATGATAATATTATCTCAAAAAAATAGAAACACCAGTATAACTCCCAACTTCTTTTTGTCTTTCTTTAATGTTTCTTTTGAGTAATGACAACATAAATTATGTTTGATTCTTAAATTTGGCATAGTGTTAAACATTTTTCTTAATGGTGGCTTTCGTCACCTGTCTGAATCTAGATTGCTAATAGTTTGTAGGTATATAATTGATTTATTCCAACCAATGTTGACTTATTCTAGATATTTCAATATTGGAGATGTGTGTCCATGGTTTTTAAGTTTCTATGGATAATTAATCATAATAACATATGAATACGAAAATAAAATATGCAGTATAGTATGAAAAGTTGATAACACATTAGCAACTTTTTTTTATATATATTTTCGAGGCTAAACAGTCAAGGGTTGAAATCAAACATAATTTGATTAAACGGTAAGAAGGAGAACCCATCAATGAATCTGCACCGCGTGACACCAAATATAGAAAGAGCATTGATGAGGCCGGCGTAAGCTCTGTTCTGTAAGCTTTTTTTTAACCTAAAATGAGAAATTTTGGTAAATGGATCATCTCTCCTAGTTCAACGCAGTAAAAAGTAAAGCATACATGTATATTTGACTTCACCGTTTTATGATTTGTAAAGTGAGCGTTGGTGAATTCCGTCCCTTCATCACATTAAAAAGATTTCATTTTACAGTCAAATTGATTAATATTATATATTTGTAAAAATTACAGCTGTACATGATCAGTTTGGTTTGATTTTAAAAATATAAATTAGATCAAATTAAAAATTAATTCAAACTAAATTGGTTTAGTTCCATTTGAGTTTTTTTTTTGTATAAAAACCAGTAATCCAGAAACGTTATGCACGTCTTACACCTAACAAAGTATAACTGGAAATTTATAGAAGGTGCACACAAATAAACTCTAGATCTAGCAAAACAAATAAATAATTAAAAATAAACAAGTAAACAAAACACAAGATTTTATAATTTCAAAAAAAAAAATTAAAATCCTAACAACAAAAATTAATTTCAATTAGATCGTGAATAAAATCTGTAAAAATTACAGATGAATCCAAGCACATCTTAGAAAGAGATTAAAAAGAAATACATGGCTGAACTTGAGAGAGTGTTGTTCATCGATGAGCTGGAGATTAGTGGAGACAAAAACAAGCATGCTACTAGCAGGACCAGAAAGCTGGTAATCAACGGTGGTGATGAGATGCTTGCACTGCTAGAAAGGAAGAGCAATAAGTTTAGCAATGATATTCTAGGATCCTATTAATTTTGATCAAATTGTTTTTTTTCCAAAACTGCAACATCTTTTCTTTTTATATTTACATTGACCAACTTTCACCTTCTGCATATATCTATAATTCTTTAGAACCTTTGGTGTTTCCCATTCCTTGTCATCGTCATCTTCCTTTACGAAAGTATTTGGTCATTTGTGTGTGTGTGTGTGTGTGTAAGAAAATTTGGATAGAATTCAGTCACATATGGATAGAAAGATTATTTAACTGAAAACTTTTGAAACTCAAGTCAAAATTCATTCAACTTTTTGGATGACAAAATCGAGACTATGACTATTTATATAGTTGAAGGTCATTTTTAAGGTTTTTCCTTTTGAGTTTGTTGATATGTTAAGATAACAATTTATTCATTTATATAACAAGAAAGATGATAGAAAATTTAAAACTAGTATTTTCTAATAACATAGAATGATTGTCCTTAATTTGGATAATAATTAATTACTTTATATAAGAAGAAAGATGACAAAAAATTGTTTTGATAATAAAAACTAATATTTTTCTAATAATATAAAATGGACGGACTTAATTTGGATCTGATCATGATTATATATATCTATATTCCCTTTTCTCTTACGGGCCAATACTAAACACATCAAAAGCTAACATTTTCTAATTTATAACAAAAAAAATTATATAAAGCACTTACTAATAAAGGAAATGTAAAAAATGTACCAAACTTTTTTTCTTGTTTGAAAATATTAAGGACACTACCAAAATTTTTATATTTACTGACTGAATTTTTTATTTATTATTTGTACTATCATTTTATTGACAATTAATCTACCGACGAGATCACGGATGAAAATGCTTTGCCAGTAAAACTCTTGTTGGTAATTTTTTGATTTGTTGGTAATAAAAAAATATTATTATTGATGGATTTACTGACGGGTAAAGCTTGTAAGAAAAATTACTCGTTTTATTCTGTTGGTATTTTCCTCGGAAAACTTGTTATATAACTGACAGAAATATCGTATGTAATTCTATCGGTGATTATTTAAAAATATATTTTTTAAAAAATCTATCTAACAAAATTAGAAGATAATTAAATTATTATAAATCAACACTTCTTAAAACTCATGAACTAAGTTGCTTGGAAAAAAAGAGAAGAAAATCAACTCAAACAAATTTGCAACAAACAAATAACACATAAAAATAAATACTTGAGAAGACCTATTTCAGAATCTATAATCTAGTAACAAATAAAATAATTTAATTTAAATTTAACAACAAAATCGGAAAAAAAAATCCAATAAAATTGATCTTATATGAAAACAAATTTTATAACAACATTCACACACTTATTAAGAACATAAAAAATTATAAATAAATAAAAACAAATATGATGCAGAAAAATACAAAAAAAAATAAGAAAGAAGAAAAATCTTACCTTAATGTAGTTGCAAGTGAAGCTGAGAAGTGAAAAGAAAAAATAAATTCATAAAGTATGTTAATTAAAAAAACAGAAAAGAGGAGAAGACATACCTAAGTGTGGAGAAAAAAATGAGTTGAGAAGAGAAGAGAAAGAAAGAAAGGGATGTTGGTGTTTTTTACATAAGGAGAAGAAAAAGAAGAAGAGGTGTGTCTGTTGTGAAATGAGGGGTTCTAGTTTTTTTTATTAGGATATTTTACTGACGGAAAATTAAATATTAATATTTTTAACCATTCTATAGTGATTTTGTTTGTAATGTTTAATTAAAATTTTCAATTTAATCAAAAATTTTCAGAAACTGCCAAATATTATCGACGACTTTTCAATTCATCAATGATTGTCTGTACTATTTAATTAAAATTTTAATTTAATCAAAAATTTTCAAAAGCCTGTCAAATAACAGTGATAATAATATCATGACAACCACAACTTAGAAGTGATCATTTTCGGTTCGGTTTGGTTTTTATTTAAAAAAAAAGACTCGAATGGAACTAAACTAGTTTAGTTTGATTATTTTTTAATTTGATTTAATTTATATTTTTTAAACCAAACCAAACTGATCATTTACAGTCATAATTTTTACAAAAATGTAATTAATCAATTTGACTGTAAAATGAAATCCTTTTAATGTGATGGAGGGACGGAATTCACCAACGCTCACTTTACAAATCATAAAACGGTGAAGTCAAATATGCAGGTCTGCTTTACTTTTTACCACGTTGAACTAGGAGAGATGATCCATTTACCAAAATTTCTTATTTTAGGTTATTGCGTTGCAGTTTTGGGAAAAAAACAATTTGATCAAAATTAATAGGATTTCAGAATATCATTGCTAAACTTATTGCTTTTCCTTTCCAGCAGTGTAAGCATCTCATCACCACCGTTGATTGCCAGCTTTCTGGTCCTGCTAGTGGCATGCTTGTTTTTGTCTCCGCTAATTTCCAGCTCGTCGGTGAACAACACACTCTCAAGTTCAGCTATGTATTTCTTTTTAATCTCTTTCTAAGGTGTGCTTGGATTCATCTATGATTTTTACAGATTTTA
>Ga0325401_1002134_pt1 | contig 17348 bp, 9 predicted proteins | sample PopdelMetagenome_FD_205666 | JGI IMG/M metagenome (GOLD analysis project Ga0325401, IMG submission 205666) | Populus deltoides microbial communities from Bellville, Georgia, United States - Xylem-PdKOR-R2 | ecosystem: Host-associated > Plants > Phyllosphere > Stem > Wood/Secondary xylem | place...
GAGGACCGTATGTGCGCACCAAACCTTTACACCGTAGTCAAAGCACGGTGGCGGATACGTCAGCGGGACTAGAGGTGACGCTATACTTGGTTCCTAATCCAGAATTGTTATCCAAGCTACTAGGCTTTGGGGGAGACCTTGAGGTACTGGCCCCTGCGTCGCTACGGACCGAAGTTCAAAAGCGGTTGCGAGCAGCTATGTCACGTTACGAAAGTTAATTATCAAACTTGGTTATGACATGGCCGATTGATTTCAGGTTTGAAAGCTTATTCGTTTAACAGTTCTTCATAGATTCGTGATTAGTGCGACCGTCGGTTATCCAACTTTCTCCTGTCTTCTTTCGTGAGTTCCCCTTTTCACGCCGCTTTCTGGGCTCACTCGCTCGCATTACAAGGTGCGGCCGGCACATTAAGCCGGCTCGGCGCTTCAATCGGTAGCGCCCGCGTCGACCTAAACCCACATCAAGTCGAGGCAGCCCTGTTTGCGCTTCGTTCGCCGTTCGCCCGAGGCGTTCTACTCGCCGACGAGGTGGGACTCGGCAAAACCATTGAGGCGGGCATTGTGCTGGCTCAATGCTGGGCCGAAGGTCACCGTCAACTGCTGCTCATCGTGCCGGCCACGCTACGCAAGCAGTGGCAGAGCGAGTTGGAAACGAAGTTTGGCATTCCTTCGCGCATCCTTGACGGGCCTGCCGTACGCCAAGCCCTGAAAGCCGGTACCACCAATCCATTGGATGTGCGCGACGCCGTCCTGATCGTCTCCTACCCTTTTGCGGCCACTTACCACTATTTGATCGAAACAATTAACTGGCAAGTGGTGGTGCTCGATGAAGCCCATCGGCTGCGCAACGTGTACCAGCCTAATAACAAGCAGGCCAGCGCTATTCGGGATGCTACCCGCCGCGCGCACCGCCGAGTGATGCTGACGGCCACGCCACTGCAGAACTCGTTGCTGGAGCTTTACGGCTTGGTATCGTTTCTCGACGAGCACGCGTTCGGCAGCCTTGACTCGTTTCGTGAGCAATACCTGGGGGGCGCGTCGCCAGAAACCCGTAATGCTGCCCTGCGGCAGCGATTGCAGACTTTTTGCAAGCGTACCTTGCGTCGCGATGTGCAGGAGTACGTACGCTTTACGCGTCGCCTGCCCTTAACACAGTCTTTCCACCCCGGTGACGACGAGCATGCGCTTTACGAGGCCGTGTCTGCTTATCTGCAACGCGATACGCTGTACGCACTGCCCAATAGCCAGCGAGCCCTGCTTACGCTGGTGTTGCGCAAGTTGCTAGCCTCGTCCTCTTTTGCCATCGCTACCACGCTACGGCGCCTGCAGGAACGGGTGACTGCGCTGGCCGCAGCAGCGGCTCCACCGGCCGTACTGGCTGCCGGTGAGTTCGATACGTACGCCGAAGTGCGGGAAGAATGGGCGGGTCGCGCGAGCAGCGCGGCCGCTCCTGGAGCGGCGGCACAACTGGCCGAGGAGCTGACAGAGCTGCAACATCTCACGGCGCGGGCGGAAGCCATCAGCTATAACCAGAAAGGTGCCGCGCTGCTGTACGCCCTCCCTACAGCCTTTGCCGAAGCCCAGGCCCGCGGTGCGGCGCGTAAGGCGGTGGTGTTCACCGAGTCGCGCCGAACGCAGGACTACCTACGCTTGCTGCTCGAAGCCAACGGCTACGCGGGCGAGGTAGTCTGCATCAACGGCTCGAACAGCGACGCGGCCAGCCAGCAGCTGTACCGACAGTGGAAACAACGGCATCCTACGCGGGTGTCAGGAGCCAAGACGGCCGACGTAAAGGCAGCCATTGTGGAGCATTTTCGCAGCAGCGCGACTATTTTACTGGCTACCGAATCGGCGGCGGAAGGTGTGAACCTGCAGTTCTGCTCGCTGGTGGTCAATTACGACCTGCCTTGGAACCCGCAGCGGGTGGAGCAGCGCATCGGCCGCTGCCACCGCTACGGCCAGCAGCATGACGTGGTGGTGGTCAACTTTCTCAATGAGCGCAACGCGGCTGACCAACGCGTGTTTGAGCTGCTATCGGAAAAATTCAAGCTGTTCGAGGGTGTCTTCGGCGTATCAGACGAAATCCTAGGAGCTATCATGTCAGGAGTGGACTTGGAGCGGCGCATTGCCGATATCTACCAGCACTGCCGCACCCCGGCTGACATCGAAGCTGGCTTTGCCAGTCTGCGTACTGAACTGGACGACGAAATCCAGGACCGCATGCGCCAGACCCGCCGTTCGGTGCTCGACCACCTTGACGCCGACGTACACGAGCGACTTAAAATTCACTACGACCAGGCCCGCGCCCTGCTCGACAAGCGCCAACAAATCCTTTGGTGCTTGGCTCGGCACGAGTTGCAGGCCGCCACGTTTGAGGTCGATGTCCCCCGCTTCCACTACCAGGGCAGCGCCGCGCCGCAAGGCTTCTACCACCTCGACTGGCGGGCCGCCGAACAGCTGGGCGACGGCTTCTTCGCGCCGGGCACGCCGTTGACCGATGCCGTACTCACCGCCGCCCGCCACCGCCCCCTCGCGCCGGCTCACCTACAGTTGAACCTAACGGCTCATCCAACTCGCATTGCCGCATTGGAGCCACTGCTGGGCCACTCTGGCGGGCTGATCTGCGCGCGGCTACAGCTTCAGGCCGCCGCGCCCGAGGAGCACCTATTACTAGCTGCTTGTCTGGCCGATGGCACTATCTTGAGCGCGGAAGTGGCCTACAAGCTGCTAGACGTATCGATAGTGCGGGACACGGGCCAGCCGCCTCAGCCCACGCCGCCAGCTCTAGCCGGGGCCTTGGCCCAACAAGTAGCGGAGTGCCGCCAGCAGGCCGAAATGCGCAACGGGCAATACTTCGAGGACGAGGCCGACAAGTTGGACCGCTGGGCAGAAGATCTGAAGCTAGGTCTAGAAACCGAGCTAAAAAACCTGGATCGCGACATTCGCGAAGCTCAGCGTAACAGCCGCGCTGGCGCCACCCTAGCAGATAAGTTGGCCGGCCAGCGCCTACTGCGCAGCCTAGAAGCCGAGCGAGCTGTTAAGCGCCGTCGCCTCTACGAGGCCCAAGATGACATCGACCAGCAGCGCCGCAACCTCATTGAGCAGTTGGAGAAGCAGTTGCGGCTGGAAGAGACGGTTGAACCTTTATTTACTTTTTCTTGGACAGTTGACTAATTTTTGTTTTCCAATTATTACCTCGATGAATCAACCACTACCCCCAACAACCCCCACTTACGCCTCACCTAACGCGGAACTGGCAGCTGAAATAGCCCAAGCTCTCCAGGAGGCTGGGCTCATAAACGAGGACGATCTGTCTTTGTGCGAAAAGATGCTCAACGGTACTACCTCGGCCGATGCACAAGCTTGGAAAGTACTGCTCGAAACGCCGTTGTACACCACTACCTCTGTCGCTCCCGATGCCGTCTAGAATCGCCCAGCTTAGGCTTAGCAGTTTCCGGGGCGCTTCGCAGCCCCTCACCGTAGAGTTCGACCAGAACAAGACGGTAGTTATGATTTTCGGCGAAAACGGCACGGGCAAAAGCACCTTGATTGATGCGATTGATGCCGTATCAAATGCCTCGCTGGGCTCAATCGGCGAGAAAGGCGTTGGCGCCGGGGCGCACCAGTATCTGAAGTCGCTGGCCGCGCCCAATCAGCTACAGGTCGAGCTGACCACCAAAGCCGGGCACAGCTGGCAAGCTACCCTCAGTGGCCGGAATGTGCGCGTGCAAGCGCTAGGCGGCCATGCTGAGCTACGGCCGCCGGTGCGCGTGCTGCGCCGCAGCAAGCTTTTGCAGTTGCTGGAAGACCAGCCTGCCAACCGCTATGCAGCCATGAAACATTTTTTGGATGTGGCAGCAGTAGAGGCCAGCGAAAGCGCCCTGCGGGCCAGCTTCACGCCGCTGCAAAGCACCTGGGAAAGAGAAGAAGCAGCCCGTAGCCGTGACGAAACATTATTGCAGGATGAATGGGTACGGGAACGACTGCCGCACGAAACAGCCACCACGGCGCCGGAATGGGCGCAGGCGCGGCTGCTCGAAGACGTTGACACACTGCGCCAACAAGCAGAAAGACTGACCGCAATCCGGCTGCAGATAGCAACGATGGAGGAAACCGCGGCGCAGGTAATCGAACTGGGTCGAGCATGGCGCGGGGCGCGGGCTGAAGATGAAAAGGCACAGGCACTAGTTAACGCACTCCCCCACATGGCCACTCATTCCGCTGGCCTGATAGCCGTGCTTCGCGATGCGTTGCATTATGTGCAATTGCCAGAGGTGCACGCAGCCAACTGCCCCGTTTGTAACGCTACCACCGAACCTTCAGATCTACAAGTCCGGCTCGGGGAACGGCTGCAAGAGCTGGAAGCCACGGCCAAGCTCGTTGACGCTGCGCAGATGTCGGCCCAGGCTCACCATGCTGCTAACGCTCGAATTATGGAAGCGGGTGATATTCTGACAACCCAGATAGCGGCGCTAGCGGCTTTGTTAACGGTTGAAACGCCCGTTGCTATGGCTTCCTGTGCTACCGATTGGGAGGCTTACCGTGCGGCTACTCCTACCGCCAACGAGCCGCACCTATCCCTGCTGATGGGCTGTAAGCTAGCTCAACGACTGCAAGGCTGCCTGCCAGCACTTGAAGCCCAAGAACAGGCGATTACTAGCCGAGTTTTGATGTTCGATTCACTTAAGAGCCGCGTAGCGAATTTTGAGGAAATCTCGCGCAAGCTGCTGGAAACGGATGCTATTCGTACACGCTTACAACGGGCTATTGAGATTGTGGCCGAACGCCGCAAGCAATTCATTCAGCGCGTACTCGATTCCATCACGCTGGAAGTAAATCGCCTGTACACGGTCATCCACCCAGATGAGAATATTGGGCTTGACCGCTTAGAAATGGACCCGAACCGCCGGGCCTCCCTCAACCAACGAGTCAATTTTGCCGGTCACGCCTCTGATGTTCCGCCACAAGCCTACTTCAGCGAATCGCATCTAGACACACTTGGCTTCTGCCTGTGGCTAGCGCTAGCCAAACGGAGCGGGGCGCAGGAGGCCATTATTGTGCTTGACGACGTCTTCACGTCCGTGGATCTAGAGCACTTTCAGCGCATTACCGACCTACTCGACGCGGAAGCGCCTAACTTCAAACAGCTCATCATTGCCACGCACAGCCGCCGCTGGTACGACCGATACCAGCGCCGCCGCGACAACGTACACCTGATGAGGCTGGAGCGCTGGTCGCTGACGCAGGGCGTACGTGTGTTCAGCGAGAAGACGTTTGTGGCTGAACTGGAATCGGCACTGGCTCAGGTACCGCTCAACCGCCGCGACGTAGCCACTCAAGCTGGTATTCTACTGGAGGAGCTGCTGCAATTTCTGGCTTCTGTATACGAATGTTCATTGCCTTTGCGCGAGGTACCAAAGTTTGTATTGGGCGAACTTTTAAATGGTACTAGCAAGATTCTTAAAGTGGCAAAAGTAAAGCGGCTACGACCGGTGATGCCCGGCGCGACGCCTCTTGCACCCACTGATCCGGCAGCTTGGGAAACAGTTGATATTCGCCCTCTGTTTGATGCTATCAGCCGCCAGAATACTGACCCGCGCAATGCCGGCGCGCACTACAGTGTATCCGGCATGGCCCTAGCCGACGAGGAAATGGAAACATTCGCCTCAGATGCATTAGCACTGGCCCGCGCGCTCACCTGCCCGGTGTGTCACGAAATGCCCCGAAAAGTCATCAACGGCAGCTACAGAGGTTGCAGCTGCCGAGCGCACAAGATGGAACTTCTCCCGGTACAGCGACCCTGACCCCATTTAGAACCGCCGAGCTGCTAAGCTTTTCACCAAGATGGCTCGGCGGGCTGGGGAGCGCACTCATTTCCCATACCCGTAATATATTATCAGCTCCCGTAGCCTCTGCACCAGTTCATGCACCTTCGTGCTGGGGTTAGCTTGCAGCAGCGGGGTGACGTTGTGATGCGCGACCAGCGCCTCAGCGCGTTGGATGGCGACTGCCTCATCGCCTACTTGTAACACAGCATCCACTACATCTATGCGGCCGTGTACGTACTGAAAGGCGCTGTAGGCCGCATGCTGCCGTAGCGCGTGCTCCAACTGCGCATAGATGTCGGCACGCGGAATAGGCACGTTGGGTGCTACTTCGGCCAGGTGCAGTAGCAGCCATAGCTCGAAAACCTCGTTACTGAAAGCCAGGTAAAACGTATTGCTGGCAGCAATGCGTAGCGCTTCTTCAAAGCGACGAGTTTTACCGGGCTCTTTATCGGCATCATCTTTATCAAACACTACCCAGGTTTCATCTACCTCGCGCTTGAACTCAGCTCCCAATTGTTCTCGTTCCGTATGGGCACGTTCCACCACGCCCAGCGGATCGAGGCCGGCACCGACGGGACGTAGGTATAGCGTTTCATCTGGAATGAGCTCCTCGAACTGCCGGAAATAGTAGGGCTCGGTCTTTTGGTCCTCGCACACGATGAGGAAAAGATACTCATAGCGCCGGTGCCGGATGGGCCGCTCTACCTCAGTGCGGGTACGTTTGCTCGCCTTTACGCTTCCTGCTTTTGCCACTTCGCGTTGCGGATAAAGGCATGGAAGTTCTTAAAGGCCGGAATAGCGCCGTAACGGCCCTCGATGTAGCGCTTTTCCTTATCAGCATCGGGGCGCTCTTTGCTGCTGCTGCCGTTTTTGGTCAGGTACTCGAAATCAGATAGGGCGTAGAGTTCGGTACCTTCCCACGCATTTTTCTCGGCGAAGGTGATTTGGTCGCGGCGCAGGTCGGCGTAAGTCAGCAAATTGGTATCATGGGTGGCAAACACCAACTGCGCACCGTGGGGGTTACTGTCCTTGTTTAAGAAAGTTTCGATGGTATTTAGCGTCATGAGCGGGTGCATCTTGGCCTCAATTTCATCGATGATGAGCACGCCGCCGTTGGTGAGAGCCCAGAGTACCGGACCGCTCAAATGCAGGGCCTTCTGCGTCCCCGACGATTCTTTATCGTCCAGCTTCCAAGTGCGGGTTTTATCGGTTGGCTGGCCGTTCTCGTCGTAGATGCGGTGGGTTGTCAGCACAGTGTAGGTGTGTTTGCCGCGCAAGGTGCTGGCCACCTGGCTACGCAAGGACTCGGGCATGCTGACCGGCAGCTGCGCTTCGTCGAATTCCTTGGTTTCTACTTGAATATCGAGAATATTCAGGTTCAGAGCCGCCATATACTGCTTAATTTTGTCGCGCATCTCTTCGTCCTCCCACAACGACACAGTTTGTACTTCTTCAGCCTGCGTGTTCAGGCCGTCGAGCATATTTAGGCGGCTAAACCACTGCATGATGCTTTTGGCTTCTTCCACGTTTAGGGTGTCGCACATGGAAAGAAACAGAGCGTTGGGCCGGGTAGCTTCGATGGCAGCGTTGATTAGGCGGCGCGACCCTGTGTAGCCGGCACCTGCTTCAATTATGTCACCCTCGCGAGCAAATAGGTTGACTTCGCGGCCTTCTTTTTTTCGGAACAAGTATTCCTCCACTACTTCGGTAGCCAGAAATGCCACACTGTAACGGTACCGAATATCCCGCTGCACAAAGGTAATTTCAAAGCGGGTAGGCCTTTCCTCCCAACCTTCCCGCAATTCGAAGGGCTCATAGGGAAGCTTGGTGGTCGATGACATTTGCGCAGACAGATGTACTAGCCGGTCAAGCAAGCTCATGGCTAGCAGCACGTTGCTCTTACCGCTACTATTGGGGCCATACACTGCCAGGGCGTTCAGGGCCTGGTGCTTGCCAACTTCCAGAATGTTGGTAGGGTAGTCCGTCTGCCGGGCAGCAGGCACAAAGCTCAAGATTTGCTCTTCAGCTATTGATCGATAGTTCAACACTCTAAATTCGAGCAACATAACGTTTTAGGAGATTTTTATGCAATAAAGTCAAGTTCAAGGGTATAAACAACTTCATATTCTTATTTATCCTGCAACGAACCAAAAAATGCACTCTGGTTATTAACCCGCCACTTCTTTATCTAACTTGCACGATACCGCCCCTTCGAGGCTGGCAACTATCTCGATTTCCTCCGCTATTCTGCTTTCATGCCGCCCCGCCAAAAGCTCGAACTTACCTGGATTGGCAAAGACCAACGACCCCGTCTGGAGCCGCGCATCCTGCTCGAAGACCCCGCCCGCTCCTACCACGCCGCCCACCGTACCGGCACCGCCGGCCTCTTCGACAACCGCCTCATCTTCGGCGACAACCTGCTGGCTCTAAAGGCACTCGAATCCGAGTTTACCGGTAAGGTGAAATGCGTCTTCATCGACCCGCCCTACAACACCGGCAGCGCCTTCACCCACTACGACGACGGCATTGAGCATTCCCTCTGGCTCACGCTCATGCGCGAGCGGCTGGAGCTGCTCAAGCGCCTGCTCAGCCCCGACGGCTCCATTTGGATTACCCTCGACGACAACGAGCACGCCTACTGCAAGGTGATGTGCGACGAGATTTTTGGACGGCAGAATTTTGTGGCGAATATCATCTGGCAAAAGAATTACGCACCGAAATCAACTGCAAAGCACTTTTCAGTCGATCAAGACTATGCCTTGGTTTACGCCAAGGATGCGGAGAATTGGAAGCCCAACTTGATGCCGCGCTCTGAGAAGCAGGATAAGGCTTACAAGAATCCAGACAAGGACCCTAGGGGACCTTGGAAAGCGAGTGACCTGTCAGCAAGAAATTATTATAGTAAAGGTATTTATCCAATTACGGGTCCTAATGGGCGTGTTATAGCTGGCCCTCCTGCAGGAAACTATTGGCGTGTTTCAGAAGAGAAGTTCAATGAACTTGATAAGGACAATAGAATTTGGTGGGGTACAACTGGCAACAATGTGCCTGCTGTAAAACGCTTTCTATCGGAAGTTAAGCAGGGAATTGTACCCCAGACACTATGGACACATGAGGAAGTTGGGCATACACAAGAAGCCAAGAAAGAAGTAGTCGTATTTAATTCGGAAGACGTTTTCGCCACACCCAAGCCCGAGCGCTTGCTTCACCGCATTCTAGCTCTAGCTACTAACCCTGGCGACCTGGTGCTGGACTCCTTTGCTGGCTCGGGTACCACGGGCGCGGTGGCGCATAAGATGGGCAGGCGCTGGATTATGGTGGAGCTGGGCGAGCATTGCCACACCCACATCATTCCACGCCTGCACAAAGTCATCGACGGGCAGGATGCCGGCGGCGTGACGGCCGCTACCGGCTGGCAGGGCGGTGGCGGCTACCGCTATTACCGCCTGGCGCCCTCTCTGCTCACCGAGGACCGGTGGGGCCGACTCGTCATCAACAAAGAGCACAACCCCGCCATGCTGGCCGAGGCTGTGTGCAAGCTGGAAGGTTTCACCTACGCCCCATCGGCCGAACGCTTCTGGGAGCACGGCCGCTCCTCGGAGCGCGACTTCCTGTACGTGACCACCCAAACGCTGACCGAAGACCAGCTGCGTCACCTAGCAGAGGAAGTCGGCCCCGAGCAAACCCTGCTCATCTGCTGCGCCGCCTGGCGCGGCCAAGCCGCCGATTACCCCAACCTCACCCTTAAGAAGCTGCCCCAGGCCGTGCTGCACCGCTGCGAGTGGGGCCACGACGACTACAGCCTTAACGTGCGCAACCTGACGGAGAAGCCCGCTGCGCCGCCCTCGGCCGCGTCGGTCACGGCGGGCCTACCGTTGTTTGAAGCCCAGTCCGCCACTGCGGATAACTAAGTCTGGTCTGCAAGGCCCTATCTAACGGTCTATTCTTACCTAAACCTCATATCCATCCTAAATCACTTGCTCCACCATGTCTTCCTCCCTTATTTGGAGAGGGGCCGGGGGTGAGGTCTGCCCTACTTATGCCGCTATCTACCACCGCCCAGCGCGAAACCGCCGCTATTACCGGCCGCTTGTCCCTACGTGCTCCTCAGCGTGAAGCGCTGGAGCTGCTGGCTGAGCTAGCCGAGCTAATTCCGCTGCGTAAAGATGCAGACCTAGCCGCCTCGCTGGCGGCCGTGCAAACCACCTGGGCCCGGGTGGAAAGCTTCGAGCAGCGCGACTTCGTGTCGTTGTGCTTTTCGCTGGCGACGGGCGTAGGCAAAACTCGCCTGATGGGTGCCTTCGCCGCTTACCTGCATCGGGTGCACGGCGTGCGGCACTTCTTTGTGCTGGCCCCTAACCTCACTATTTACAACAAGCTGATTCAGGACTTCACACCGGGTACGCCGAAGTATGTGTTTCAGGGTATTTCGGAGTTTGCTACCGAAGCTCCCTTGCTTATCACTGGCGAAAACTACCAGAGCAGCCTGGCCGTGCGCCAACAAGATTTGTTCGGGCGCGACGAGCGGGTGCACATAAACGTGTTTAACATCGCCAAGCTCGCCAAGGACGCAAAAGCCCCCAAGGGCAGCGACGGTGCGCCGCGCATCAAGCGCTTGAGCGAATACATCGGCCAAAGCTACTTCGATTACCTAGCCAGCCTCGACGACTTGGTACTGCTCATGGACGAAAGTCACCGCTACCGCGCCGATGCCGGCGTGGCCGTGCTCAACGAGTTGCGCCCGGTGCTGGGTCTTGAATTGACGGCTACGCCCCAGGTAGAAACCACTCGCGGCCCGCAACGCTTCCGCAACATCGTGTACGAGTACCCGCTAGCCGCCGCCATCCGCGACGGGTATGTGAAGGAGCCCGCCGTAGCCACCCGCGAAAACTTTGACTCTACGGCATACTCCGAGCCGCAATTGGAGCGCCTCAAGTTGGAAGATGGTATCCGACTGCACGAGGCCACCAAGGTGGAGCTACAAACCTACGCTCGCCAGCGTACCCAGCCCGAGCAACGGGCCGTGCCCGTGAAGCCCTTCATGTTGGTGGTAGCCCAGAGCACCGAGCACGCCGAAGCCCTTGTGCAACTAATGCAGCAGCCCGATTTCTTCGAGGGCCGCTACAAGGGGCGCGTCATCACGGTGCACTCCAATCAGCGCGGGCAGGAAGCCGATGAAGTGGTGCAGAGTCTGCTGCGGGTGGAAAGCCCTGATGAACCTACTGAAGTGGTAGTGCACGTGGATAAGCTCAAGGAAGGCTGGGACGTGACCAACCTCTACACCATCGTGCCGCTACGAGCCGCTAACGCCCGCAACTTAGTGGAGCAAACCATCGGGCGCGGTCTGCGCCTGCCCTACGGCCGCCGCACCGGTGTGCCCACCGTCGACCGGCTCACCATCGTCTCGCACGACCGGTTTCAGGAAATCGTGGACGCGGCCAACGACCCGAACTGGATTATCCGCCAGACCATCGTGCTGGGCCGCGACGTCCCTTTGACGCCCAAAACCGCCGTAACGGTGCAACCTATTGCGCTAGCGGCGCTGCTGACGCCGGCGGTTCTAAGCGGCAGCGGCGGTGGTACCGAAGCTGCTACCGATGAAGCGCCGGCTGTGGTCACCTCGCCCCACACTCATGATGTGGCCCAAGTGACGCTGGCCGGCATCGAGCAAGTGAAACGCCAGTTAGGCGTGGCCCAGGTGCCCAACGTGGAGGCCCTACAACGTCCTGAGGTGCGGGCCGCCGTGGTTAGCTACGTGGCCGAAAACCTGCCCGCCTACCAACTCAGTACCCAGGCCCGGCAGGCCATGCTGGATTTTGCCCCGCCGACTGCCAGCGACATTGTCGCCTTCACTAACCGCGTCATCGACGCCGTGGCCCAAAGCACCATTTCCCTGCCACGCATCATCGTGGTGCCCACCGGCGAGGTCACCAGTGGCTTCCGCGACTTCGACCTCGACGCTACCGGTATTGCATATCAGCCCGTGCAGGAATCTATTCTGGTAGAGCACCTGCAAAGCGGGCAGCGTCACCGCATGACCGCCGGCGGCACCGGCGCCCGCGAAACCCGCCCGGCCGACTACGTGGTGCGCGAGCTGCTCGACTACCACGACATCAGCTACGACGACCACGCCGACCTGCTCTACAAGCTAGCAGAGCAACTGGTAGAGCACCTACACAGCTACCTACTCGACGAGGCTGCCGTGGAAAACGTGCTGCAGTACTACGGGCGCCCGTTGGGTCAGTTCGTGCACGCCCAGATGAACAGGCACTTTCAGAGCCGCGCCACTGGCTACACGGCCCAGGTAACGCAGGGCTTTGAAACGCCGCGCAGCCTGAACTACACCGAAGCCACCGGACAGACCGCCCAACACTTCCGCGCTCCGGTGGACCAACCGGCGCGGATCCGGGAGCTGAGCTTCACTGGCTTCGGCAAGTGCCTGTACCCGGTGCAGAAGTTTGACTCCGATACAGAACGGCAATTCGCCTCACTATTGGAGCAGGACTCAGAAGTGCTGCGCTGGTTTCGCCCCGTACCCGACCAGATCCAGATTTTCTTGGAAGGCGGGGGCCGCTACCAGCCCGACTTCATTGTGGAAACCACCATCGGTAAGGTGCTCTGCGAAACCAAGCGTCGCGATGTGCTGGACACTCCGGAAGTACAAGCCAAAAAGCAGGCTGCCCAGACTTGGTGCCAGCACGCCACTGCCCACGAGCAGCAGCACGGCGGCAAGGCCTGGCAGTACCTCCTAGTGCCCCACGACGACGTGCGGGCGAACTACACGCTGGCGGGGCTGCTGGCGCGGTATAATAGTCAATATTAGGGCCTGTCATGTTAAGCTTGCCGAAGCATCTCTACCGAACAATTTCATCCTTATAAAGCGGTATAGATGCTTCGGCAAGCTTAACATGACGACCAGTTATCATTATATAGGCTATTTCCACAGATCCTTTTCTTACTACGAGTCAGCTGATTGCTATGCCCGCTCTGCGTCGAATAAATAATGCTACCCTACAGCAACTCAAAACCCTGCTCGCCGATAATACCGTTCCGGTTCAGCCTATTCAGGTGGCCTACCAAAACTATACAGTTCGCAACGAGGCCTCCGCAGCTACGGAACCTCTGTTGTTTAGCTGGACGCACGGCGGCCAAACGGAGCCGTTATTTTTCGGTTTCTATACCTGGGGCACCGTGGAAAGCAAGAAATTCCCCGGCACCTTTCTGGCGCTGGGAACCGGCACCGACTTCCGCATCGTGGGCTTTCCGCTGTACCTACTGCCGCAGGATAAAGAATTTGTATACCTGAGCTTCAAGCTAGGCAACAACGAAGGCGGCAAGAACCGTTGGTTTGGTCGGGGCCGTACCGCCAAGGAGCTGCGCACAGTAGCCCAGACCGACCAACTGGCCGCTGACATTCGGCAGGCGCTGCAAAATGCGTTTCCTGATCCGCTGTTCAAGCATCCCACGCTTAGCGGCGAGTGGCTCACCCTGGCCCGCCTGTCCCTGGCCGACCTGAAGCCCCAGGCCGATGCCCGCAGCCGCGTAGCCCTGAAAACGCTGGTATTTGAAAAGCTCCTGCACGCTTTCATTATTGCCGAAAAGCTGCGCGACGAGTCGCTGCGAGCCGCCGGTATGCAGCCTGAGCTATCCACCCCTGATAACGAAGACGATCTGCCTGTCCCTAATTCTATGAAGCAACCGCTCAACCAGATTCTCTACGGCCCGCCCGGCACCGGCAAAACCTACTATACGGCATTGTGTGCCGTCAGCCTGCTGGAGCGCCTGACAGAAGACGAAACTAAGGCGAAATACGATACCCGCGACAAGCTGCGTGCCCGGTACGATCAGTACCAGCAGGCCGGCCGCATTCAGTTCGTTACGTTCCATCAAGCGTTCAGCTACGAGGATTTTATTGAGGGCATCAAACCGGTACTCACGGATGATGAGCCTGACGCCCTAACAGAAGGCGAAACACAGGCTAATGTCGAATACAAATTAGAGGACGGTATCTTCATGCGAGCCTGCAGACTGGCTACTAATTCGTTAAGATTGTACCACGAAGCTCAACTTCCGGCAGATGCAGAAGCCGATTTCGATTCTCTATTTCGCGACTTATACGCTGCTTTGTCAGAAGAACTCGCCGAAGAAAAGCCCCGGGAATTTCCAACCAAATCCGGACCTACTATTACGGTTACTAGTGTCGCAAAAGACAGTAAGATTTATTTTCGGCACACCGGGGGAGACAAGAAGCGCCGTCCTTATCTAATAAAGAGGGACAATCTGCGTGAGCTTTTTAACAAATTTTCCAATATAGAAGATGTTCACAACGTAGTCACTGACATCGTGGACTGCATCGGTAACTGTAATGCATCGGGTTACTGGGCGCTTTTAAATCATTTGAAGAAGAATACTACCCGTAGGACCAAAATTCATAATTTTCAACAATCAATACTGGAAGATGATATCAATACCGCCAACCTTAAATACAATGAGGTAAGAGAAGCAACCAAAAATTTCAACTACGACAAGCTAACCCCGGCCGACTTCGCCCAGGCCCCGCGCTTCGTGCTCATCATTGATGAAATCAACCGCGGCAACGTGGCCAGCATCTTCGGGGAGCTGATTACGCTGCTGGAAGAAGGCAAGCGCGCAGGCCGGCCCGAGCGGCTGACGGCCCGGCTGCCTTACTCTAAGGCTGATTTCACGGTGCCACCCAACCTCTACCTCATCGGCACCATGAACACCGCCGACCGCTCAGTGGAGGCTCTCGACACGGCCCTGCGCCGCCGCTTCAGCTTTACCGAAATGCAGCCCAATGCCAAGGTCATCCGCGAGCAGGTGGGCACCAACGGCGTAATTGGCGAAGGTGAGGCGGCCATCGACGTGGCCCGTATCCTGGAAGTGCTCAACAGCCGCCTGGAGCAGCTCCTCGACCACGACCATTGCCTGGGCCACGCCCTGCTGCTGGAAAGCTCCGACCTGGAAAGCCTGCGCACCGCGTTTGCGCGCAACATCGTGCCGCTGCTGCAGGAGTATTTCTTCGGCGACTGGGGCAAAATTGGGCTGGTGCTGGGCGAGAAGTTTGTGACGGCCCTGCCGCGCACCACCACCGACCGCTATCCGCTGGCTTCGTTCAAGGGCTACGACAGCGCAGGCTTGCACGATAAGCCCCTATACCACCTCATCCCGGCCCAGGAATGGGACGCGGAAGCGTTTCGAAGCCTCTACCCGGCCACTACCTAGCCCCCGTCGCTATGCCGCGTATCATGCGGGTGCTGGAGCACAGCATCCTGACCATCGGCGACCAGCAGGGCACCGGCGAGGCGCAGGCCGAGTTTCGGGAAAGCCACTTCGAGGCGCTGCGCTACTACCATAGCACCGGCGCAGGTCGCCGCTACTACGAGGTGCGGCACCGCGCCATCCGCTTCAAGCACTACGTAGGCGTGGTGCAGGCTGGTGACCTGACCATCGAGGTACTGCCCAAGGCCGACGCCGTACCCGACGCGGCCACCGCGCCCACCGAAGACTTTGACCGGTGGCGCCGCCTGCTGCTGCGGCTGCTGGCCGAAGCAGGCCTGCTGCCCGTCGATTCGCTGAACACCGCCCTGCTGCACGAGCGGCCCCAAAGCCTGCTCGACCTGTACCTGAGCCTGTTTCTGACCGAAGTGGAACACCTGCTGCGGCGCGGGCTAGTAAAGCGCTATCGCGCCCACGAAGGTCAGGTGAAAGCCTTAAAAGGCACTCTGCTGTTTGGCCAGCACCTGAGCCGCAACGTGGTGCACCGGGAGCGGTTCTATACCCGCCATCAGACCTACGACTACGACCACCTGCCCCACCGGCTGCTGCAGCAGGCCCTGACGCTGCTGCCCGCCCTCACGCCAAACCCGGGCTTGCGGGGCCGGGCTGCCCGTGCCCTGCTGGCCTGGCCCGAGCTACCGGCTGTGCGCCCCACCACCGCCCTGTTTGCCCGCCTGCGCTACGACCGCAAAACCGCTGCCTACCGCCCGGCCCTGCGTATCGCTCGCCTTCTGTTGCTCCGCCTCAGCCCCGACCTGCATAGTGGCACGCAGGATCTGGTGGCCCTGTTCTTCAACATGAACCGCATCTGGGAAAGCTACCTTCTGCGCACCATCCAGCGCCTGGCCCCGGCGGACTGGCACGTCAGCAAGCCGCCCAAATGCGTGTTCTGGCAGGATGCGGCCGGCACTACGGTCAGCCGGATGCAGCCCGATATTGTACTGAAGCACCCCGCGCACGGCTGCCTCGTGCTCGATGCCAAGTGGAAGCGCCCCGCCGGTCGCCCCGCCGAGGACGACTTGCGCCAGCTTTTTGCCTATGCCCACCAGTTCGGGGCTACACGGGTACGGCTTCTCTACCCGCAAGCCAGCACCGAATCAGCCGTGGAAGGTGCGTTCGCGCAGCCGCTGTTCGTTGAGAATGTTGGAACGCAAATTATCCGCTGTGGCATCTCATTTATCCGCGTTGGCGAGATAGACTCAACTACTAAAAGTGGATTACCTGAGATAGACCTGATGACAAATTATCTCCAATGTTCGTTGATCTCGGAAATAGAGAATTGGTTATCAAATGATTAATTTATTTAGCACTAGTAAGTAGAAATTATCAGTAATGAGGAATTTACATTACTTAACTCTTTACTAGATTTCTTATGTAGCTCCTGCCTATTTATCAGGACAATTATCAGTTACTTCTGCCTTCTATATTCGTGACCAATCATCTTTCTGCATTCACAGATTCCGTTTATGGAAGCACCTACTCTTTCGCCAAACCGGGCACAAGCTATTAGGAAAGCCGAGGAAGCCTCGAAGCGGGCCAACTTGCAGCAGCACGCGCTAAAACTGCTACAGGGCTTCGATAAGTTGGATGAGGCAGCGGCTAAGAAAGCACCGTGGGAGTTAGTGCAGAATGCGTGCGACTTGACGGAGCGCTGTTTCGTGACGGTTGATTTCCGAAATGACGAGTTGGCATTTAGCCATAACGGCCAGCCATTCTCCATCAAGACGCTGCTGGCGCTGATAAAGCAAGTGAGTGGAGAGAAGCGGGCCGGCCAAGAGCTAGCAATGATTGGGGATAAGTCACCGGTGGGTCAATATGGTACAGGCTTCATCACAACACATTCCTTCGGACGGGTGATTCACTTGAACTCAACATTGTTGATTGACGAGCCAGAAACTGGCGAGGCCATTGCACTGGCGGATTTTGTGCTGGACCGAAGCACCAAGGCGCAGGACGAGGCGGGCCGGCTGGAGGAGATGATTGATAAACTCTACGCACAGGAAGAAGAGATGTACCGGCGCATTCGCGAAACGGAGCTGCTGGCGGAACCGGGCGCAAAGACAACCTTCTGCTATAAGCCAGCGAGTGATACCGAGCGGCGCAAAATCGGATTGGCGCTGGCGAGCTTACAACTTTATACCCCTTATGTTTTGGCGTTGAACGATACGCTTCATGGTGTGACGCTCGTGGAAACCGACGGAAAGCGGACCAATTACGAGAAAG
>Ga0325401_1002136_pt1 | contig 17343 bp, 17 predicted proteins | sample PopdelMetagenome_FD_205666 | JGI IMG/M metagenome (GOLD analysis project Ga0325401, IMG submission 205666) | Populus deltoides microbial communities from Bellville, Georgia, United States - Xylem-PdKOR-R2 | ecosystem: Host-associated > Plants > Phyllosphere > Stem > Wood/Secondary xylem | place...
GTGGTGGTGGCCTGCCCAGGTGGTGAGCTCGAGCCGGGCCAGCAGGTGGCGGCCATGATGGGCGGGATGGGCCGGACGTTCGACGGCGGCTACGCCGAGTACACCTGCGTCCCCGTCGCCCAGACCATCGCCTTCGACAGCGAGCTGCCGTGGTCGACCCTCGGTGCGGTGCCGGAGATGCTGCAGACCGCGTACGGATCGCTGACCGTCGGCCTCGACGTGCAGCCCGGTCAGACGCTGCTGGTACGGGGCGGCACGTCGAGCGTCGGCATGGCTGCAGCGGTGCTGGCCAAGCGCATCGGCCTGCGCGTCATCTCGACCACGCGGAGCCAGGGGAGCGTGGCGCGCCTCGAGGAGCTGGGTGTCGACCACGTCCTCATCGACACGGGTGCGATCGCGGACGAGGTCCGTGCCCTCGCGCCGGGGGGCGTCGACGCGGCGCTGGACCTGGTGGGATCGCCCACCCTCTTCGACTGCATGCACGCGACTCGCGTACACGGGACCGTGTGCATGTCAGGGATGCTGTCGAACCAGTGGACGCTGCCCGATTTCTACCCGACGGGCGACATCCCCAGTGGTGTGCGGCTCACCGGGTACACCGGTGACGCGAGCGACCTGCCCGCCGAGGTGTTGCAAGACTTCCTCGACGATGTCGCCGCCGGCACCGCCGGGGTGCCGATCGGGCGGGTCTTCGACCTGGACGAGATCCAGGACGCGCACCGCACGATGGAGGCCGGTACCGCCGGCGGGAAGCTCGTCGTAGTCAACGGGTAGCGCTCGTCACATGCACTACTAGGAACATTCTTCCTGGGAAGATTGCTGTGTCGAGGACAGATTGCCCACACCTGAGGAGCTTCTCCCATGCCTGACCTCGATCTCGATCCGCGTACCACCGCCCTGGTGCTCGTCGACCTCCAGAACGACAACGTCCACCCCGACGGTGCGTACGCGTCCACTGGGACGGCAGCCCACGCTGTGGAGCAGGACCTGGTCGCTCACGTGTCCGCCCTGCTCGGCTGGGCCCGAGAGCGGGACGTCCCGGTGATCCACAACCACATCGTCTCGTTCCCCGGCCGTGACTTCGGTGGCACCAATGCCCCCATCTTCACAATGATCGGCCCGGACTCGCTCCGCTTGGGCTCGTGGGGCGCCGCTCCGCTGGAGGGGCTCGAGCCGCGGGACGGTGAACCTGTCCTGCTGCGCAACCGGATGAGTGCCTTCAACGGCAACGCACTCGACCCGATGCTCCGGAGCCTCCAGGTGACGACGGTGGTGGTCGCAGGGGTGTGGACCAACATGGCCGTCGAGCACACGGTGCGCGACGCTGCCGACCACGGCTACCGTGCCGTGCTGGTCACGGACGCCACCTCCAGCCTGGGCGCCGAGTGGCAGCAGGCGGCCACTGGCTTCGCGCTGACCAACATCGCCACGCTGGTCACGACCAGCGACGTCGTAGGCCCGCGCGATCCGTCCTGACGCCTCACGCCCCGCGCGGCGCGTTCAGACGAACAGCATGCCCCCGTCGATGAGGGGCGCCTGGCCGGTCATGTAGTCGGAATCGGGGCCGGCGAGGAAGGACACGAAGGCGGCGACGTCCTCGCCGGTCGACACCCGGCCGAGGGTGATGCCGGCAGCCATAGCCTTCATGGACTCACCCTTGTCGACGCCGTTGATCTCCCCCAGGTCGCGGTCCACCTCGACCCACATCTGCGTGTCGACGATGCCGGGACAGTAGGCGTTCACCGTGATCCCGTGCTCGGCCCATTCCTGGGCCGCCGCCTGGGTGAGCGCGCGGACGCCGAACTTCGAGGAGCTGTACACGCCGAGCAGCCCGAAGCCTTTGTGGCCGGCAATGGAGCTGGCGCCGATGATCTTGCCGCCGCGGCCCTGGCTGATCATCTGTCGTGCAGCCTCGGTGTACGTCAAGAACAGTCCACGCCCGTTGACGGCGTGCACGGCGTCGTACTCATCGGGCGTGACGTCGAGGAGGGCCTTGGTCTGGGCGATGCCGGCGTTCGCGACCATCACGTCGAGCGAGCCGAGCTGCTCAGCGGTCTCGGTCACGATCCGGCGTACGTCGTCGGGTTCGGTCACGTCGCCGGTGACGGCGAGGGATCGGACGCCACGGGTCTCGATCTCCGCGCGAGTCGCGTCGAGGTCGGCCTCCATCCGGGGGAGGTCGGAGACTGCCACGTCGTAGCCGTCCTGAGCGAGGCGGAGTGCGATGGCCTTGCCGATGCCGCGGGCGGCCCCGGTCACGTGGGCGACAGTCATGGTGTTCTCACTTCCCGAGTGGTGGTGGACGACTACTTGGCGATGAAACCCTCGAAGGGGGTGTAGTACTGGGAGCCGAAGCCGTCGAGGATCTCAGCGGCAGCAGCGTCCGGTTTGCCGTAGACGTCGAACGCGTCCACGCTCACGCAGGCGGTGAAGGCGTCTGCGTACTTCGAGAAGGTGCCCGTCACGTGGTCGACGACGGCCGCGGAGTTCCGGTAGGTCTCGAAGATGCGGACCTGATGGTGGTCGGCGTCGACGCTGTAGTCGTAGGCGATCGAACCGGGCTCGCGCCGCGTCTCCGCCACCAGCGGCTCGACCACACCCCGGAACTCCTCGAACTTCCCCGGGTGGACGGTGCAGGTGACGACCCAGTAGATCTCTTCGCGCATGGTGGCTCCTCCTCAGTTCGGATGATCAGGCGGTCGGGTCGACGAGGAGCTTCATGCGCCGCCCTGCGCGCAGCTCCTCGAAGCCCGCGGTGACGACGTTGCTCAGCGGGATGGTCTCGACCCAGCCGGTCGTGTCGTAGTGTCCGGCTGCCATCAGGTCGATGACCGCGCGGTAGTCCTCAGCGGTTTAGCAGATGGTCCCCTGGATCCGGCGTTCGCGAAGGACGAGGTCGATCAGCGGTGTGGTCAGGGGCTTCTCGTAGATCGCCACGCTGATCATCGGGCGCCTCTCGCCCAGACAGCTCAACGCGGATTCGACGGCGGGTGCGACCCCGGCCGCGTCGAAGGCCGCGTCGACCCCGTCACCCCCCGTCTGCTCCATGACGACTGCGTTCACGTCCTGCGTGGTGGGGTCCAGGGTCCGAGCGCCGAGGGCCTCGATGGACTCGCGCCGAGTCGCGGAGGGCTCCACGACGTCGATCTCGGTCAGGCCCTTCCCGCGCAGCGCGAACCACAACCCGATGCCGATCGGTCCTGCGCCGTACACGAGGGCGCGGCTGTCGCCGTTCACCTCGGCGAGTCCCGCCGCGTGGTAGGCGACAGCCATCGGCTCGACCAGCGCTCCCATCTCCAGCGAGACCGCCTCTGGCAAGACGTGGACCTGGTTCTCGGGCACCACGGTGAACTCGGCCATGCCGCCGTCGGTCATGAGACCGTGGAAGCCCACAGAGTTGCACAGGTTGTAGTGACCCGTGAGGCAGGGACGGCACTCACCGCAGCGGTAGAGCGGCTCGATGGTCACGCGGTTACCCGCGCCGACTCGTGTCACCCCGGCGCCGACCTCAGTCACGGTCCCCGAGAACTCGTGCCCGATGACCAGTGGCATCGCCCGGCCGGTCAGCGGGTGCGGCTCTGACGGGGGGATGAAGATCGGCCCGTCGTAGTACTCGTGCAGGTCAGTGCCGCAGATGCCGTTCCGGCTGACCTGGACCTTGACCTGCCCCTCGCCAGGGCTGGGCTCGGCCACGTCCTCGACCTCGAGCTGCTGGTTGCCGTAGTAGACGGCTGCGCGCATCTGTTCCTCCTGGCTGGGTGGGTACGTCCGAGGGGAGTGGGCGGTCAGGCGAGCCGGACCAGCTTCTTGTTGGAGAACTCGTCGAGGCCGAACCGAGCCAACTCGCGCCCGACGCCAGAGTTCTTCACACCCCCGAAGGGCAGGTCAGGTGCACTCTTGACCGTGGTGTTGAGTCCGACCATGCCGACCTCCAGGCGGTTGGCCAGGTCATCGGCGAGCACGGGGTCGGCGGTGAAGACGGCGCCGCCGAGTCCGTACGGCGAGTCGTTGGCCAGGTCGACGGCCTCGTCGGCCGACGTGACCCGGTGGAGCACGGCCACCGGCCCGAAGAGCTCCTCGTGGAAGGCGCGCATCTCGCGCGTGACGCCGGTGAGCACCGTTGCGGGGTACCAGGCGCCCGGGCCGGCCGGGACCTCGCCGCCGAGATGGACCACGGCTCCCTTGTCGACGGCGTCCTGGACCTGGTGGGCCAGTTCGTCGCGAGCCGCGACCGACGAGAGGGGACCGAGCCTGGTCTCCTCTGAGGTCGGGTCGCTGGCGCGCCACTCAGCGGCGCTGGCCACGAAACCGTCGAGGAAGCGGTCGAAGACCGACTCGTCCACGATGAGCCGCTTGGAGGAGGTGCAGACCTGCCCGGCGTTGCTGAAGCGTCCGACGACCGCAGCGCGGATGGCCGCATCGAGATCGGCGTCCGGTAGCACGATGAACGGGTCGGAGCCTCCCAGCTCGAGCACACACTTCTTCAGGTGACGCCCGGCCAGCTCCCCGATGGCCCGCCCGGCCCGCTCCGAGCCTGTGAGGGACACTCCCTGGATCTCGGGGCGTCCGATCATCTGCGCGACCTGGTCGTTCGAGGCGAAGACGTTCTGGTAGACGCCCTCGGGCACGCCCGCCTCTAGGACGAGCTCCTCCATCCTCAGCCCCTGCTGGGGACAGTTCGGCGCATGCTTGAGAAGGATGGTGTTGCCGAGCAGCAGGTTGGGTGCGACGAAGCGCGCCACCTGGTAGTACGGAAAGTTCCAGGGCATCACCCCGAGGAGCGGGCCGATCGCCGCGGTCCGGACGATCGCCCGCCCGCTGCCTGCGATGTCGAGCTCCTCGTCGGACAGGAGGTCGGGACCCTTTTGGGCGTAGTACTCGTAGATTGAAGCCGCGAGCTCGACCTCGCCCATCGCCTGCGTGATGGGCTTGCCCATCTCGAGGGTCATCAGGCCGGCCAGTTCCCGAGCGTGTTCGCGGTACGCGCGGGCGAGCCTGGTCAGCGCCTCCGTCCGCTCCTCGAGTCGTGTCTGCGACCACGTCGCGTAAGAACTGTGCGAGGTGCGCACCGCCGTGGTGACCCCGGCGTCGTCGAGTGCCTCGAACTCGCGCACGAGCGTCCCGGTCGTCGGGTCGACGGTGGCGAAAGTGGTCATCGGGTGTGGTGCTCCTCGATCGGTGTGGCGCCCGTCACGGGCCGGCCTCGACCCATCGTGAAGATGCGGGGAGGCGCACGGGTGTTCCCATGTGGAACACCTCCGCTGGGCTCCGGCCACACGGATCATTGCCGGAGGGGTATCAATGTGTGCCCGATTGTGTATTGGAGATGAACGTCACACTCAGGCACGCTTGGCCGAGGACGAGGGGACACCGAGATGCCGGACCTGGTGCGCGACCTGCGCCACGAGTTGATGCGTGTGGGGCTTCGCGGGGACATCGAGGCCGATGGCGTGGTGCCGGACTTGATCGTCCGCAGCTGGCGCCGCTCGATCAGTGGGAGCGTGCCGGGAGACGCTCCCGCGGCCCGCTATCAGGAGGTCGACACGGACTCGCTGCTGTGTCGCGCGGCGGCGCCGATCCTCGACCGGTGGCAGGCCCAGCTGACCGACACAGGGACGACCCTTCTCCTCAGCGATCGCAGCGGCAGCATCGTGATGCGCCGCACCAGCGACAGCGCCGTGCGGCGCCGTTTGGACCGGGTGCATGCGGTCGAGGGTTTCGACTACTCCGAAGACGCGGTCGGCACCAACGGTCTCGGAACCTCCATCGCCGAGAAGCGCGCTGTCTACATCTCCGGCAGTCAGCACTTCAACGACCTGCTGGCCGGGCTGACGTGTGCTGCCGCCTCTGTCTCGGCGCCAGGCGGGTCGGTGATCGGATCCATCTCGTTGAGCGCCAAGAACGAGCAGGCCAACCCGTTGATGCTTTCGCTCACCCGGGAGATCGGGCAGCAGATCGAGGAGCGGCTGCGCAGCACCTCGCGGCCGGAAGACCTCGCTCTCGCGATGTCGTTCATGCGCTACACCAATTCACAGCGCCCGACAGTGGTCATGGATCACGAGTCGATGCTGGCGAACACCCCCGGGCTGCCCTACGTCAACGTCACCTCCCACGTGATGCTGTGGGAACTCCTGAGGTCACATGATTGGTCGTCTGGCGGGCAGGTGGCCGAACTGACCCTGGCGGGAACCTCGCTGCGGGTGAGTGCGCGACGCGTCGTCGAGGGGCCACGGGAGCACTACGTGCTGCACTTCGACGACCTGGAGGCCACCTGGACGCCCTCGGCGGAGCCGACGGCGTGCTTGCTGCCCTCCGGCACGGTGACCCGTCGCCCAGCGCGACAGGGAGGTGTGGCAGTCGTGGCCGGCGCTCCGGGCACTGGCCGGGCGACTCTTGCCGAGTCCCTGAGGTCGGGATGCACGATCGAATCGGTGGCGCCCACTTCCGGCGCCTACTGGGAGGGCTGGTCCGCCAAGCTGTCCGAGGGCGTCGACCTGTTGATCCGCGACCTCGACTCGATCCCGGCGTCAGAGCTAGTCCGCGTCGCGAAGTTCATCCGTACCCACCTTGCGGAGTGTCAGGCCGGCACGCGTGGGAGCTGGTTGCTGGTGACAGTCTCGCTCGACTCTGCGTCGGACGAGGTCAGGAAACTCGTCGACGACCTGGGTGTGCACACGATTCTCGAGCCCCTCGCTGCTACGCCCGAGCGCATCCCCGGCCTGGTGAAGAGAATTCTCGATCGCGTCGACCCGCACAGCCGGCACACGATGTCGCCGGCGGCGCTCCAGTCCTTCGTGCAGTGGTCATGGCCCGGCAACATTACTGAGCTCGTCCAGGTGCTGACCTCGCTGGTGAGCGAGGTTCCCGGATCAGTCATCCAGCGACGACACCTGCCGCAAAAACTGCAGCAGGCGCCACCGCGACGACCTCTCACCATGCTCGAGTCCGCGGAGCGCGACACGATCATCAGGGCCTTGGCGGCGACCGACGGCAACAAGTCAGAAGCCGCAGACCTCCTTGGCATAGGTCGGACGACCCTGTACCGCCGCCTGAAGCACTTTAACCTGGACGGCGACGAGAGCTCCCTGTGAGCCCCGCGTGCCCCATCCGTCAGAGCCGGCCCGGGAGCAGGTCCTCGGCCGGGGCTGGACGGTTGTCCACCATCCTGTGGAACGCACTCGCGTGGAAGATTAGGGGCAGGGTGTGCTCGTTGGTGTCGAGGCCGTGCACTTCGAGCAAGGCGATGAGGTGGTCGCCGGCCGGCACCTCCTCGTAGAGGGACACTTCGAGCCAAGCGCTCGAGCCGCGGATGAACACGCTGTCGCTCGGACCTGCGTCCCACTCGACGCCTGCGAACCTGTCGCCGTCCTTGCTCGCGAGCTGGCGGACGGCTCGGTCGTGGTGCTCGCCGAGGACACTGAGGCCCAGTCGACCTCGGTCGCGCAGGACCGGCCACGTGGACGACGTCTTCTGGATGCAGACCGAGACCAGCGGTGGGTCGACGGAGACCGAGGTGAAGGAGCTCGCCGCCATGCCGACAGGTTGCTTCCCGACGCGTGCGCACACGGCGGCCACTCCGGACGGGAAACTCCCGAAGGCGCGGCGCAGCTGGGCGGACGTGCTGACCGACTGCATGCGGATCACGGGTTGCCTCCTGGGGCAGCGTCGGCGGACGACAGTCTGCTCGTCACGGCGGGGATGACGTGGTCGGCGAGGTACTGGATCCGCTCCGAACCCGACTCGATCGACTCTCCGGGGAATTGCGCCCAGTAGTGAAAGTCCCGGATCGGGAAGCGCGTAGCGAGGTCCACCAACTCGTCCACCGCCGATGCGGCGTCCATGAGCCGATAGAACCCGCTGTCCAGGATGGACCGGGCGTCCGGGAACGAGGTCGGTTGGCCCGGGCCCTCGAACGAGCCCCACTCGATGTACTTGTTGAGCTGGTAGCGCACGTGCTCACTGATCTGCGACCAGGTCCGCTCCGGGTCCTCGGCCACGATGCTCCACTGGCTCGCGTAGATCCCGACCCTGGATCGGTCCTGACTGTGACGCTCGATCGCGTCCATGTAGACCTGGCAGTGGTCGTTCACCAATGTGATGACACCGTCGCCGAGGCGAGCAGCCCGGTCGACCCCGGGCTCGGACTGTCCGCCAATCAAGAGCCGAGGCGGCTTCGGCGGCACTGGTGTCACCGGTTGGGGAGGTGAGCTGAGCCGTTTGCCCTGGAACCCCTCGTCCCCACCCGACCACGACTGTCGGATGATGGCGATGGCGTCCTCCAGGAGACTGGGGCGCTGCTTGAGGATGCGGCCGAAAGCCTCGAACTCCGAGGCGTGGTAGCCGAGCCCGACGCCCAGGTCGAAGCGGTCCCCACTGAGCAACGCCAGGGCTGTGGCGTCCTCAGCCAGGCGCACCGGATTGTGCAGGCTCGCGACGACGATGTTCGTGCCGACGCGCATCCGGCTCGTCCGCGCGGCGATCGCGGCGGCGACGGTGAGGGGAGACGAGCAGTAGTCGTCCTCAGTGAAGTGGTGCTCGCTGACCCATGCCGAGCCGAAGCCGACGGTTTCCGCCCAGACTGCCTGGTCGATGCTGTCGCGGTATAGCGGGCCGGGTGGAGTGTGCCACTCGGGCGGGTTGCGCAAGTCGTACCAGAGCCCAAAGGTCGGTACCGACCCAGCGGCGGGGGCAGTCGAGGTCATGCGGGACTCCTGCGTGAGCGGGTGGGGCCGGGTGGAGCGCCCTGCGGCGCCCCACCCCGTGGTGGACGAGCGGATCAGGCGTTGGACTTCTCGGCGGCGTGCCGGTCGGTCGCTGCCTGGATGGCGTCGGCCTGACGCTGGTCGAACTCCTGCCAGCGCGAGACTGCGTAGTCGGACGCTGCCTGGAGCCGGTTGGTGCTGTCCTGGAAGCGCGGCTTGACGTGGTTGGCGAACAGCTCGTAGCTCTTCAAGGTCGCCTCGTGACGGGCCCACTCGGTGTGGATCATCAGGTAGGAGCCGAAGCCGCCTGACTGCTTCTCCAGGCGCTCGACCTGCGCGATGGCGTCCTCGACGGTGCCGATGACGCCGAGGCCGGTCTCGTTGACCCACTCGACCCGCTCCTCGAAGGTGTCACCCGCGGCGCGGAAGTGCGGTGCGGCCAGCACGTTCTGGGTGTAGTCGCACCAGTCGTCGAGGCCGTACTTGACGTCCTTGATCGCCTGCTCGCGGGTCTCGGCGATGTGCATGGGGCCGGCGAGTCGCCACTTGGCCCGGTCGGGGGTGTGGCCGAACTGCGGGCCGCGCTCCTCCATCACGTCCCAGTGCAGGGCCAGGGCGTCGAAGCCGCCCTTGGCCGTGGCGCCGACCGACATCAGGCCCGCTCCGTTCTTCGCCGCCGTCCGCGGTCCGGTCGGCGAGGCGATGGCCGCCACGACGATGTCGAAGTCGCTGAACGGCGCGAACTGGGTCTGAGCGTCCACCAGGTTGTAGCGGTTGGTCTTCGCCGTGACCTTCTCGCCGCGGAGGATGGCCATGAGGACGTCGACGTCCTCTTCGAACGCGCCGCGCTGCTCCTCGAGCGAGAGGCCGATCATGTTTGCGTCGGTGGGCAGGGCACCCGGGCCGAGACCCAGCATGAAGCGCCCGCGCAGGAGGCGGTCGAGGAAGAGTGCGCGATCGGCGACCCAGAGCGGGTTGTGGTAGGGCAGGGAGAGGACACCCGTGCCGAGCTTGATGTGCCGGGTCTGCGTGGCAGCCCAGGCGATGAAGATCATCGGGTCGGGGATCAGCTCGTGACCGCACGAGTGGTGCTCGCCGATCCACGCCTCCTCGAACCCCAGCTTGTCCATGTGCTGGATGACCTCGAGGTCGCGCTCGTACGCCGCGGTCGGGTCCAGGCCCACCGGGCAGTGGAAGGGGGCCATGAAGGTCCCGAACTTCAAAGACATTGCTGCTCCTTGCTGGATCGTGGCCAGGTCCTCGTGGCGAGGTACTCGTGGCGGGTGAGAGTGCGCCTTGGCGCAGTGGCGACTGTCACAGGCCCGGGTGCTCCACAGGTGTTCCGATGTGGAACAGCGCGCCCGTTCGAGCGCCCGGGCACAGTGGAGACATGGATCAGCCGGCCGCTCAGCTCAGGCAGGTGCTGCACCCCGTCGGTGACGTGGCTGCAGCAGTGGACTTCTACAGCTCGGCGTTCGGCCTGGCTGCGAAGTTCGTCGACGGGGTGCGCTACGCCGCGCTCGACGCAGGTGGTGTCACGCTGGCGATCGCCGGTCCCGAGGAGGACGTCACGTCGGGACGGGCGGCGGCCTCGATGAAGGTCTCCGACGTGGAGGCCACTCTTCGGCAGGTCGTCTCGGCGGGGGGTGCCGTCGTCGCGCTACCGGAGAGAGGACCGCACGAGGTGCGTGCCGTGGTGCGCGACCCGTGGGACAACCTGGTCGTGGTCTACAGCTCGCTCTGAGCCACGGACCGTGTCGTGAGCTCGAAGAGCTCGTCGAGGACGGCCTTGAGCGCGGGGCTGTCGTCGCTAGTGCGCCAGGCAGCACACATGTCGACGTCAGGGGACGCCTCCTCGAGCGGGACGAAGGCGACGTGGGGGTCGCTGACGTTGGTCGCGACCGAGCTGAGGGTCAGGTGCAGACCAACCTCCGCACCTACCAGGGCGAGTGCTGCCTGGGTGTCGGGCGCGATCTGCACGACGTCGGCCACGAAACCACTTGCCCGGGCGAGTCGACGCAATCGGTCGGGGAGCACTGAACCCTCGTAGGGCGGCAGCGAGATGAACGGCTCCTGCGACAGTCGGTCGATCGAGACGCTGCGTGCGCCGGCCAGGCTGTGGGTGTCCGCCATGGCCACGACGAGGGAGTCGCGCAGCACCACCCGGGACGAGACGTCGGGAGAGGTGGCGTCCCAGCGCCCCAGGGCGACGTCGGTGTCGCCGCGCAACAACTTCTTCATCACCGGCTGCGCGAAGTTCTGGCTCGAGAGCTCGAGCTGGATCCCTGGCCGAGCCGAGCGCACCGAGCGGGCGAGTCGGGCCACGAGAGGATAGGTCGACACCCCTGCGAACGAGATCCGCACGAGCCCGACGTCACCCTCGTCCGCCGCTCGGACGGAGGACTCCGCTCGGCGCATCGAGTCCATGACCGCGCGGGCCGGGGTGATCAGGGCCTGGCCTGCGGCCGTGAGCCGGACCGAGCGCGTGTTGCGGTCGAAGAGACGACTGCCGAGGTCCCGCTCGAGCTGCTGGATGGTCCGGCTCAGCGGCGGCTGGGCCATGTGCAGACGATCTGCCGCCCGGCCGAAGTGCAGCTCTTCCGCTACGGCGAGGAAGGCTCGGAGCTGGTGGACATCCATGTTTCACGAGTATCACAGACCGACCGATCTTGTATTGGACGCGTATCAATCGGTTCCCCAGACTGGGGACATGTACTCCGGGAACCCTGACGTCCCCGACGACGTCTTCGCCGACGTGCTCAAGGCGGTAGCGGACTTCGTCCGTCACCGCGTGATGCCCCGCGAGATCGAGATCATGACGACCGACGCCATCCCGGACGACCTGCGGGCGCAGGCAGCCGAGATGGGGCTCTTCGGCTACGCCGTCCCCCAGGAATGGGGTGGGTTGGGTCTCGACCTGGTCCAGGACGTCGAGCTCGCGATGGAGCTCGGCTACACCTCGCTGGCGCTGCGCTCCATGTTCGGCACCAACAACGGCATCGCCGGCCAGGTGCTCGTCGGGTTCGGCACGGAGGAGCAGAAGGCAGCGTGGCTGCCCGGCATCGCGTCGGGTGAGGTCGTCGCGTCCTTCGCCCTCACTGAGCCCGGCGCTGGGTCGGACCCGGCCGGCCTGCGCACCACGGCCGTTCCTGACGGTGACGGCTGGCTGATCGACGGCAGCAAGCGCTTCATCACCAACGCCACCGAGGCCGGGTTGTTCGTGGTGTTCGCGAAGGTGCAGCCACGACCAGAGACCGGCAACGGCGTGGCGGTCTTCCTCGTCCCGGCCGACTCCGACGGCATCGAGGTGGGCGCCAAGGACGCCAAGATGGGTCAGGAGGGCTCCAGGACCGCCGACGTCACCTTCACCCAGGTCCGCGTCGGCGGCGACGCGCTGGTGGGCGACTCCCCGGACGTGGGCTATCGCGCCGCGATGACGTCGTTGGCTCGGGGTCGCATCCACATGGCCGGCCTCGCGGTCGGTACGGCGCAGCGGGCTCTGGACGAGTCGGTGTCCTACGCCGCCACGGCGACCCAGGGGAGCGCGCCGATCGGTGACTTCCAGCTGGTGCAGGCGATGCTCGCCGAGCAGCAGACCGGTGTCATGGCAGGTCGGGCACTGTCACGGGAGGCCGCTCGCTCCTACGTGAGCGGTGAGGACCGGCGCATCGCTCCGTCGGCCGCCAAGCTCTTCTGCACCGAGATGGCCGGGCGCGCCGCCGACTTGGCCGTGCAGATCCACGGGGGCACGGGTTACATGCGGGAGGTCCCGGTCGAGCGCCTCTACCGCGATGTGCGACTCCTGCGGCTCTACGAGGGCACGAGCGAGATCCAGAAGCTGATCATCGGTGGTGGGCTGGTGCGGGCGGCCAAGAAGCGCGTCTCGTGAGCCTGCCGCTCGAGGGCCTCACGGTCGTCGCCGTCGAGCAGGCGGTCGCGGCGCCGCTCGCGACCCGGCAGCTCGCCGACCTGGGTGCTCGAGTCGTCAAGGTGGAGAGGCCAGACGGGGGAGACTTCGCGCGTGGCTACGACCACGCGGTCGAGGGCACCGGAGCGCACTTCGTCTGGCTCAACCGCGGCAAGGAGTCACTTGCCATCGACCTGAAGGCGGAGACCGGTCGCGACGTCGTGCGCCGATTGCTCGCCGGCGCCGACGTGTTCGTGCAGAACCTCGCGCCGGGTGCGGCCGAGCGGCTGGGCCTGGGGGCCGCCGACCTGCGCGCGGAGCACCCCGAGCTCGTGGTGGTCAACCTGTCCGGCTTCGGCGCGGGGGGCCCGATGGAGCAGCGCAAGGCCTACGACATGCTGATCCAGGCCGAGGCCGGGCTCATCGCCATCACGGGCACCCCGGAGACCGCCGTCAAGACCGGCATCCCGACCGCCGACATCGCCGCCGGCATGTACTGCACCCAGGCGGTCCTGGCCGCGCTGCTGCGCCGCTGGCGCACGGGGGAGGGGGCGACGATCGAGGTCTCGATGCTCGAGGCGACCGTCGAGTGGATGGGGTACGCCCTCTACACCCAGATGTACACCGGCACTCAGCCGCCGCGCATGGGGCTGAGCCACAGCTCGATCGCTCCCTACGACGCGTTCCCCACCGCCGACGGGCAGATCCTCATCGGTGTCCAGAACGACCAGGGCTGGCGCACCCTCGTGCGCGAGGTCCTCGAGGCCCCCGAGCTCGCCGAGGACCTCCGTTTCGCGACCAACGTGGCTCGGGTGGCCCACCGGGCCGAGTGCGATGCCGAGCTGGGCAGGCGGACCGTCACTTGGCCGAGCGCGGAGCTGGCCGAGCGCCTCGCCAGGGCCGGGGTGCCCGCCGCCGAGGTCAACGGCGTCGCCGACGTCGTCGACCACCCCCAACTGCGGGCGCGTGATCGGTGGCGGTCGGTGCGCACCGAGCAGAGCGAGGTCCCGGCCCTGCTCCCACCGGTGACGTTCCAGGACGTCGAAGCGGCGATGGGAGGGGTCCCGGCGCTGGGCCAGCACACGCGTGCTCTGCTGCGGGAGGCCGGCCTCCGTCCCGAGGAGATCGAACAGAACTTGGCCGCCGGCGTGGCGAGTCAGGCCCAGACGTCGGGCCCGGTCCCGGCCACATGATCGAGGAGGACCAGCCCATGCTGGAGGGACGGACTGCAGTGGTCACGGGTGGAGCCCAAGGCATCGGGCTGGCAATCGCGCGGACCCTTGCCGACCACGGTGCACGCATCGTGATCGGTGACCTCGACGAGACGAGGGCAGCCGAGGCCGCTGCGTCGCTGCCCACTGAGGCGCTCGGTGTCGCGTGCGACGTCGTGTCGGCCTCCGACGTGGAGAGCCTGCTCGCTGCTGCCACCTCGACGTACGGATCGCTCGACGTGATGGTCAACAACGCCGGGATCACACGTGACGCCACGATGCGCAAGATGACCGAGGACGAGTTCGGTGCGGTCATCGACGTGCACCTGCGCGGGTGTTGGAACGGGACGCGGCAGGCGGCCGGGATCATGCGTGAGAACGGAGGTGGGTCGATCATCAACCTCTCGTCGATCTCAGGGAAGGTCGGCTTCGTCGGGCAGACGAACTACTCCGCCGCGAAGGCCGGGATCGTCGGTCTCTCCAAGGCGGCCGCCAAGGAGGTCGCCCACCTCGGCGTCCGCGTGAACGTCATCCAACCCGGCCTGATCCGAACGGCGATGACCGAGGCCATGCCACAGAAGGCGTGGGACCAGAAGATGACCGAGATCCCGATGCAACGACCCGGTGAGCCGGAGGAGGTCGCCGCGGTGGCGCTGTTCTACGCCTGCGACCTCTCCTCGTACATGACTGGCACCGTCGCCGAGGTCACCGGCGGACGGTACATGTGAACGCGCCCGCCACCACGGGCATCGACCACTTCTCGCCGACGGTCCGCGACGCCGAGGTCTCGGCCGACTGGTACGCCCGGGTCTTCGGCCTGGAGCGGCTCCCCACCGTCGTGCCGCACCACGGCGACGAGGGGGGCGGGTACGCCGTTCTGCTCCACGATCCACGCTCCGGGGTGCTGATCGGCATCCACCAGCACACCGACTTCCAGCCCGGCGCGTTCGACGAGCGACGCGCCGGCCTCGATCACCTCGCCTGGGGCGTGGCGTCACGCGCCGAGCTGGAGCGATGGGTGGCCTGGCTCGACGAGCTGGGCGTCGAGCACTCCGGCATCACCGACAAGGCGGGCGCGCGCTCCTACGCCGTCGTGGTGTTCCGCGACCCCGACCACATCCAGCTCGAGCTGATCGCGCGCTCCTGAGGGACGCCGAGCGTCGGGGTCAGGGGGCCGGGTCGATCAGCCTGCGGACGGCGTCCGCGAACCGCGGTGGGTCGACGAGGTGGGCGAAGTGGTCCAGGTCCTCGAGCTCGAGCAGCTGCGCGCCGGGGATGGTCGCCGTCAGCTCGTGGGCCGAGGTGAGCAGGAACGGCGTCGTCGCGGTGCCGGCGATGACGCCGGTGGGTGCTTCGATCGAGGCGTAGTGCGCCAGATCGGACCCGAGGGCGTCGGTCTGCTCGAGCTCGCGCGTCCACGTGGGCGTCAGGGGGGCGCAAGCGCTCCACAGTGGCGTCGCCCTGAGGTGAGGGACGGCTTCCTCCGGCACGCGCACGAAGTGCACGAGCGCCCAGGCGAACGCCTCGTCGAAGTGACCGTCGGCGATGAGGGAGCGGTAGGTCGCGAGGTTCTCGCCGGCGACCGGGCCGTCGACGGCGAGCGGGGGCTCGAACGCTACGAGGTGGCCGCCGTCGAGGCCGCGCCGTTCGGCGTAGGCCAGGGCGCACAGGGCGCCGTAGGAGTGGCCGAGCAGGTGGGCGCCCGGCCCGGCGAGCTCTATCATCGCCGCGATGTCGGCGACCTCGGTGTCCAGGTCGTACGTCGGACCGTCACCGCTGCGGCCACGGCCGCGGCGGTCGTGGACCAAGCAGGTGAAGCTCTCGGAGAGGTGCGCGAGGGCGGGGAGCCACTGCTCGGAGGTGGCGACACTGCCGTGCGTGACCACCAGCGCGGGCCCCGTGCCCTGACGCAGGTAGCCGAGTGTGGTGCCGTCAGCGGAGGTGGTGGTCTGGAGGTCGGGTGGTGTGGTCACGGTGCGCCCCTGAGGTGGTCAGCGGATGAGGCCAATGTGCAACAGATCGTCGTGGTCCGCCATCAGGATGTCGCACATCGAGACGCTCAGGACTGTCGCGATAATGAAACAAGAATGTGTCGGACCGCCGAGATTTGTTGCATCTGGTCGACGGGGTGCCTAGGGTGAGGGCATGTCGACAACCGCCCTCGCCCGTGTCGCCGTGGTCGGAGCAGGCCCCGGGGGGCTGTTCCTGGCGACGCTGCTGCGCCGTCAGCTGCCTGATGTCGAGGTCACGGTCTTCGAGCGCAACCGGCGCGAGGATGCGTTCGGTTTCGGGGTCGTGTTCTCCGACGCCACGCTGCGAGCGATCGACGAGGCCGACCCCGTCCTGCGCGACGCACTCGCCACGCACGGGCGCCACTGGACGCGCATCGACGTCTGGAGCGAGGACGAGTTGCACAGCTTCGACGGCAACGGGATGGCGGCGATCCACCGGCGCGTGCTGCTGCGCGAGCTCCAGGCCGGCGCTGACGCGGCCGGCGTCGACCTGCGCTTCGGCACCGAGGCTCCCTCCCTCGAGGCCCTGGAAGCCGAGTTCGACGTGGTCGTCGGGGCGGACGGCACCAACTCCGCGATCAGACGAGAGCTGGAAGGACGCGGCGACCTCGGTCACCACGTCGATACGGCCACCGCCAAGTTCATCTGGTTCGGGGTCGAGCACCTCTTCCCTGGGCTGACCTTCCTGCACAAGGCGGACGAGCACGGCAACTTCGCCGTCCACGCCTACCCGATCAGCGACGAGCTGAGCACCTTCATCGTCGAGACCGATGAGGAGACGTGGCGCGCCGCTGGGCTCGACGACTTCGACGTCACCCAACCCCCAGGTGCCTCCGACCTCGCCTCGCAGGCCTACCTGGAGAAGCTCTTCTCCGAGGAGGTCGACGGGGCGCGGCTGGTCGCCAACAACTCGCGGTGGGGCAACTTCCGCACCCGGCGCACCGACCACTGGTTCCGTGATCGGGTCGTGCTCCTCGGTGATGCCGTCCACACCGCACACTTCTCGGTCGGCTCCGGCACCAAGATGGCCATGGAGGACGCCGTGGTCCTCGCCGAGCGGCTGGGGGCGGTCGGCCGCGGCGAGCGCGAGTTGCGCGACGCGCTGAGCGAGTACCAGGCCGTCCGGTCGCAGTCCGTCGCCAAGATCCACCGGGCCGCGGGGCCCAGCCTCTCCTGGTGGGAGCACTTCGGCTTCTACCAGCGCCACTTCGACCCGCTGACGTTCACCTTCCACTTCTTCTCGCGCAGCATCGACGTCGACCGGATCGCCCAACGCGACCCTGCGCTGGTCGAGGCCGTGCGGACCGCGTGGGAGCAGCATCACGGAGCGAGCGCCCTGGCCTCGACCTTCGAGCTGCCGGGCATCCGGTTGGGTCGCGACCTGCGCCTCGAGGACGGGAAGCTGCGCGACTCCGACGGCGCCGAGGTGGTGCTCCCGGTCGTGGAGGCACCGGACACCGAGGACGGACTCGCCGGAGCGGTGGAGCGGCTGCCGGCCGCCGGCGGTGTGG
>Ga0325401_1002141_pt1 | contig 17334 bp, 16 predicted proteins | sample PopdelMetagenome_FD_205666 | JGI IMG/M metagenome (GOLD analysis project Ga0325401, IMG submission 205666) | Populus deltoides microbial communities from Bellville, Georgia, United States - Xylem-PdKOR-R2 | ecosystem: Host-associated > Plants > Phyllosphere > Stem > Wood/Secondary xylem | place...
GCCGTGCCAGCTCGGCGGTGTCCACGGGACCAGCATGTCGGGCGAGCCGGTCCCTCTGACCGCGTGTCGGGGCCCCTGGGGTCACCGTGCTGGCGCTGTCCCTGCTGGCTGTGCACGTGGGCTGGCCAGGGGGCCTCCCGCGACGCGCTGCACCGCCGACGAGCCGCGACAGCGTCTCCACCTCGTGCCACTCGTCCGTGGGCCTGGGCGCGCTGGAAGTCCGTCAGCACTGCCGTCCTCGCCGGGTGGTCGCTGCGGCGACCACCCGGCACGGCTGGTCGCCGGTGGTCGCCGGTGGTCGCCGGTGGTCGATCTGTCCCCGTCAGGCGGGCAGTTTGTTCATCTTGCGCATCTGGGCGTCGAAGGCCTTGGCTGGGACCAGGCGGCGCAGCACCGAGACCCGCTTGGCCATCGGGCCGGCGGTGTAGCGCAGTCGGGGCTTGGGGTCGGTGGCCGCCGCCAGGACCACGGCGGCCACCACCGAGGGCGCGTCCCCGGCCTCAGCGTTGGCGAGGTTGACGGAGTCGGCCACGGCGCGCTGGTGTGCGTAGGCGTGCAGCGGCCGGTCGGGGCGGACCGTGCTGGCCTCGAAGGAGGTGTTCGTGTACGCCGGCTCGACCAGCACCACCCGCACCCCGAACTGGCGCACCTCGTGGTCGAGGGACTCCGACCACCCCTCCACTGCGTGCTTGGTCGCGGCGTAGGCGGCCATGAACGGGGAGGGCAGGAAGCCCAGCACCGAGGAGATGTTGACCACCCGGCCCGAGCCGCGCTGGCGCATGTGGGGCAGGACGGCCTTGGTCATGCGCATCAGCCCGAAGACGTTGAGGTCGAACAGGCGCTGGTCCTGCTCCAGGGTGGACTCCTCGGCGGCGCCGGAGGCGCCCATGCCGGCGTTGTTGACCAGCACGTCGATGCGGCCGTGCTCGGCGATGACCCGCGCCACCAGCGCCTGGATGGAGGCCGGGGAGGTGATGTCGAGGTCGACCATGCGCACCCCGGGCACCTCGGGTGCGGTGGCGGCGTTGCGGCTGGTGCCGATGACGGTGTGGCCCTCGGCGCTCAGCGCGGTGGCTGTGGCCAGGCCGATACCGGAGGAGGCGCCGGTGACGATGGTCACGAGGGCGCCGGCGACGCCGGAAGCGGTGGGGCCGGTGGGGGTGCTGGACATGGTGTCTCCCATCAGAAACCGATCTGTTTCCCCAGACTGTAAACAGATCTGTTTCTACATGCAAGGTTCGGCGGTACTCTCGTGTGATGAGTTCTGGGGTGACCGCCACGACCGCTCCTACCCCCTCCGCGTCCCCGGCTCCGCCGGCGTCGTCGCTGCCTGGGGGGGCGCGTGAGCGGCTCGTGCAGGCGGCGGCGAGGTTGTTCTCCACACAGGGCGTCCACGTCGGCGTCGACGCGGTCTGCCGCGAGGCAGGAGTCTCCAAGCGCTCGATGTACCAGCTGTTCACCAGCAAGGAGGAGCTGGTGGCGGCCAGCCTGGTCGCTCAGCTGCCGGCCCGGGCTGCTGAGCTGCTGCCCCCGGATGAGGTCAGGGACCCGCGCGCCCGGATCCTGCACGTCTTCGAGCGCCAGGAGGCACTGGAGCCGGGCAACGACTTCCTCGGGTGCCCGTTCCTGTCGGCGGCAGTGGAGGTCAAGACCTCTGAGCATCCAGCGGCCGCGGTGGTGCGCGACCAGAAGGCGGGCTTGGCGAGCTTCTTCGCCCATGAAGCAGCCCGTGCCGGTGTCGCTGATGCGGAGCTGCTGGCCCGTCAGCTCATGGTCGTCTTCGACGGGGCGAGCAGCGCCTCGGTCGTGAGTGCTCGTCCACTGGAGGGCTTGGGAGTGCTCACTGCTCGGATGCTGCTGGAGGCGGCTGGCTCCGAGCGTCCGCAGTGAGGGGTCCTCGGACGTCAGGCGAGCGCGCGCAGGCGGTTCGAGATCGCGTGCTCGTCGGTCCACTTCTCGCTGACCGGCCGTGGGCGGGGTGCCTGCAAGGCCTCTTGTGCGGGCTCGCCTGGCCGGCGATCCCCGTCTCGCAGAGGCCGTCGGCCAGGCGCACCTGAACGACGTGGTCGACGCCAACCAGCAGCAGCGGCGATGTGGCTGTCAGCTGGGCACCATTGCGCCGCTGCCAGAGCCTGCGAGGGCTCCATGCTGGGAAGCGCCTCCCCGGCGTGCTCGTGGGATCTCCGAGGGGGCCTCCCGGGTTGCCAGCCGCTCGCCCCGGAGCTGTGACCACGTGTCCGGTGGGACCAGGTGGTGACGGGGCTGAGCACCGAGAGGTACCAAGTCGTGAGTCACGTCCCGTGAAGTGGTGTAGATCCCGGAGCCGCTCCCGGTGATCCACGCGGTCGTCTTCGTTGACGACGACGCAGCGATCAAGTTGAGCGGCCACCGCGCGGTGGTCGGTGAGAACCCGCCAAAGAACTCACGCCGATGTCTCGCCCCTTACTCCAGTAGAGGCTCTGGTCGCGACCGTCCCGCGGGAGCATGCCGCTGCCGACCGGTGACCGGCACGTTCGAGGCTCTCTACGCCGTTGCGTCATCGGCCGGGATCATGTTCCGCAAGGGGTCGTTGTGCGGGAGCGTGCCGCTGGGGATCCTCGTGCGGACGCTGGGGACGATCGACTGCGCCCGGATCTGAGTGCATGGCTCAGGCGCCGAAGCTGCCCCCTTGAGCACTGCTCTCAGGCATCCCAGCGATCGGCGGCTTCTGCGTGCCCGCAGCAGTCGGTGCCACACCGTCGGCCGGCGTGAGTACTCCGCTGATCACTGAGCGGAGGAACCGCTTGAACAGCGCAGCCACCGCTCCAACGCTCTGAGCCGTCGTCGCCTCCTCCTCAGGAGGCTCAGCCTGATCTGAACCCTCGCCCGATGCAAGGACCCGCGGTCGTGCGCGAGCGTGCCGCTGCGGACCGGCCAGCGGAATCTCTGACGATGCTGCGTTGCGAGGCAAAGCTGGCCTGGACATCGGTGTCACACTCATGCCCCGCCCCATGCCAGACGCGCCGCGGCTCTCAGAGCACCGAGGAAGGCTTCAGATGCACCGCGCCCCTGCTGCCGCGTTGCTCACCATCGCCGTGCTCGCCACCGCCGGCTGTGTCGGCCCCCTGAAGGACTTCTCCCTCGGGACGAACTGCAACACCGCGGTCAACACCTGGCAGGGGATGCAAGTCGACCTGACCTCAGTGCTGCTCTTCGAGGGAGGCCCGTACGACGTGACGGTCTCGGTCCCAGCGGCTGAGGCCACCGTTGCCACCCAGATAGCGGGGAACTCCTTGGACCCCCTGGTGGTGCTCCTCGACGTGGATCTGGACCGTCACCCCGTGACGGTCAACGTCGAAGTCACCTCACCTGACGGGTTCACGTACGAGGCCGCCGACACTGTCACACCGCTGGCGTCCTCACCGAAGAGCAGGGCCTGCACTGGAACGACCTACTGGGCCGGGTTGCAGGCCCAGCCGGACGGACAGCTGATACCCCTGGCTTGGGGTGAGCCGGCTCGGGACGCGCAAGGCCGCGTGTCAGTGGTCGTCGACTCGCAGTGCGGCGTAGGGGCGTTCTACCTGGAGGACGGGACCACCTTCGTGCGGGTCGAAGGTGTGCTGGATGACGGAACTGGTGGGCCTCCAAAGGGGTGGGCTTCACCTGTACAGCGAGGGTGGGTTGACCCTTCTGAGGACATGCCCGTCTTCGAGGATGAGAGGGGTCATCGGGAGGTGTTCCGCCCCTGGCTCCCCGGCGACACGCAGATCACCTGCGCGGCGTAGATCAAGTCAGCGCTGAGTATTGGTGACCTGAGGTGCCGCGGCGAGCAGCGCTGACTGTGCGCCTGTCGCGGTGGTGCAGCACGGAAGGGCTGTGCCGGAGGCGACCCTCGTGCGGGAGCGTGCCGCTGCGGACCGCTTGCCGGTACAGCGGAGGCCCTCACGACCACTGCCGCCGGTGGCGGCGATCCTGTTCCGCTGACGATCGTCTACCGGGAGCGTGTCGCTGCTGGATCCATGATCGGCCGATCTTCGTCGGTCTTCCTAGATTGGCTTACCGCGATTCAGAAGCGCCCGGTTCGTCGAAGGTGACCGTCAACTTCGTCGAGTAGGCGTCGCTGGGGCCCTCGACTCGAACCATGTCATCGACGGGCTCACTTCCCAGGGGCCAGGTGCGCACGGCGCGGAAGTCGTAGCCGTCCTGGCCGGGTGCCTCCCACTCCAGCTCCACCTGCTGGCCGGCGGTCAGTTCACGGAAGCCGGGCACCATGACGTGCACCCACATCGTCCAGCAGCCTCCCGGTGTCTCCGGGGAGTCGATGACGCCCCAGCCCTCTTCAGTCCAGAGCCGCACCACGCCTCGAGTCGCCATAGGGCCAGGTTCCTTGGTCCACGGTGCAGGCGACTAGGACTCACGGCCGTAGGCGCGGCGCCTCGTCAGAGGCCCTTGCTCGGCTTAGCGTGTCGATGAGGACCGCTGACTGGTACGCCCGAGGCACCGGGAAGCCGTCGCCACCGCCGGTTGTAATCATGTGCCACAAGGGATCCTTCAGACGGGGTCAGCGGATCTACCGCGGACCCCGTCTGAAGGAGGTCTTCTGCAGCTTGAGCGCGGCAACTCCACTGACCACGGCGGCCACCAGCCAGCCGACCTGGCTGAAGACGTTGCCGGACGCGCCAGGCATGTCAGCACGCACCCCGTCGCGGTAGCTGAGCAAGACCCACACCACCACGAGGACTACCGCCAGCACGGCACTGACAACCGCGGTCCACGGACGCGGACCCACCGCGACAAGGACGACGGCGCTCAAGACAGCAGCGGCGCCCAACGGCAGGGCCAGCAGGGCGGCGATGATGAGGATGTCCACAGGGGGATCTTGTGCTGTCGAGGTCGCGGCGTCTTGTCCCTCGACAGATTCTGCACTCGATGCTCACTTCTTCGGGACGTGGGGCACAGAGGGCGAGGGGACCGGTGCCCCGCACGAGGACCGGTCAGCGACACGCTCACGGCTCTCGCAGCCGTCACCGCCGTCGATCGTGATCTTGTGTCACAAGGGATCGACTACCGGAATTGCGCCACCTGCGGCTGCATAGCGTCTGCCCGCAGGAGGCGCTCAAGGAGCTGGAGGAGTGCATCCCGATCCTCTAGCGACCAGTCGGCGGTCGCCGACCGTATGCGGGAAGCACCAGCAGTCCGGTGCTCCTCCACCGCGGTCCGTCCAGCGGCCGTCAGGGTCAGGGTGATGGCGCGTCTGTCGGTCGCATCGGCCGAGCGGACGACGAGGCCTGCGTGCTCGGCTGCAGCGATCTGCCGGCTGGTCGTCGGCTTGCCGACACCGCTGGCTGCGGCGACCGTGCTGACGCTGGCCCGCGGCTCGAGGGCAGCCACGTGCGACAGCAGCCTCGCGGTCGTGCCACCCACGCCTGCCAGCGTCGTCCTGTCCGAGGTCCGCCCGGCGCGGACCAGGGAGCGGAGGACGTCGACGAGCTCGTCGGCGGTGTCTCGGGCCACGTAGCACCTCTCGTTCGGTAGGTCTGCGGGGCCAGTGGAGCCAACCCCGTGGGCATCGTGTGCATCGGCGACAGCCCGTACCGGCGGTGGCCGTCCCCCACTCGTAGCTCCCCGCCGCGGGGTAGGCCGCGCTTCCAGCGAGCCGTTGTGGAGTACCCGCTCAGCGAGAAGGGGGTCTCGTGTCGCCGAGGACCTCTCGCATCTGGTCCAGGAGGGCGAGCAGGCGCTCCTCCTTGCTCAGCCCCTCGGCGAGCGACCCGTCGCCGGCGGTCGGCGAGGACCCGGGTGCGGGGAGGGCCTCCGGCGCCACGACGGCATCGACGTCAAAGACGGTCCGCGGGCTGTGCCACGCCCGGAACCACTCCAGGCAGCGTCCTGCGCGATCACGCGTCTCACCGGTCAGCAGCAGGACGGGAGCACCAGCGCCGATGCCGAGGTGCTGGGCGACGTCGGCCTCAGCGGGAACGGCCTGGACGTGGCGCTGGCCGCCGACGGGCGCGTGACCCAGGCCACGCAGCAGCGCCAGCAGTGATCCCCCTCCGAGCTCGTCCGCCGTCAGCCTCGGTGCGACCTCGCGGGGCACCCAGGTGCGCATGAACACTGAGGGCTCACCGTCGACCGAGCGCACCCGTTCCAGCTGCCAGGCGTCACGCGTGTCCAGGGCCCGCTGTGCGTCGACCGGAGCGGTCACCGCTTGCAGGTCCAGCACGCGGGTGGCCATTGAGTGCCCGCTGTCCAGCACCTGCCGGTGCAGACCCCCGGCCTCCTGCAGGCGGCGCCGGTGCTCACCGGGGGCGCTCACCACACTGCCGCGCCCCCGCCGGCGCTCGACGAGCCCGGCATCGGCGAGGTCGCCCAGCGCCTGGCGCACGACGCTGCGCGAGACCCCGAAGGTCGACTGCAGCTCCTCCTCGGTGGGCAGCATCGCCCCGGGCGGCAGCGCGTCCTCGGTGATGCGCTGCTTCAGCGCCTCGCGCACCTGCACGTACAGCGGCGCAGACGACCGGTCCAGCTGAGCCTCAGACACGACACCCCCTCAGGACTTGACAGGCCTCAAAAGTACGCACCATCTTGTACGTACGAAACATACGGACAACACAGGCGTCGTCCAAGAGGAGTCACCGTGGACCACTCTGAGCCCGAGCACGTCGGCCGCCCCACCCGCGTCCCCGCCTTCGCCACCATGCGCCGCATTCCCGGCGGGCTGATGCTCATCCCGCTTGCACTGGGCGTCCTGGCCAACACCTTCACCCCTGGCGCTATGGAGATCGGCGGCTTCACCACCGCCCTGTTCAGCGAAGGCGCCCTGACCCTCATCGCCCTGCTCATCGTCGCCACCGGCGCCCAGATCACCGGCAGCCGCAGCGGCAAGGCCGCCGCGGGCACCACCATGGTCGTCCTGGTCGCCAAGACCCTGGTGCCGATCACCCTGGCCGTGCTGCTGGGGCTCTTCGTTGGCATCCAGGGCATCTGGGGCATCTCCATCCTCGCCCTGCTGGTCATCTACGGGAACAGCAACGGCGCGCTGTGGCTGGCCTTCGCCGGCCAGTACGGCGACGAGCGCGACAGCGGCGCCTACGTCGCCAGCGCCTTCGACGACGGCCCGTTCCTCGCTCTGATCTTCCTGGGCGCCTCCGGGCTCGGAGAGATCCCGCTCATCGCCCTCGTCGCAGCGATCGTCCCGTTCGTCTTCGGCCTCGTCATCGGAGCGCTGGATGCGGAGTGGACCGCGGTGCTGACCGCGGTGCCCGCCATCGTCATCCCCTTCATGTCCTTCGCCGTCGGCACCAACATCGACCTGCGCACCGTCATCACCGGTGGCCTGCAGGGCGCGATCCTCGGCGTCGGCGTCGTCGCCCTCACCGGCGGCCTGACCTACCTGGGCTACAAGTACGTCCTGCGCCGCGGCCCCCAGAGCGGCATCGGCTTCGCCGCCGGCACCACCGCGGGCAACGCCGTCGCCGTCCCCGCCGTCGTGGCCGTGGCTGACCCCCGCTTCGAGCCCTACGTCGCCGCCGCCGCCTCCCAGGCCGCAGCCGCGGTGCTGGTCACCGCACTGCTCGCACCGGCTGTAGCCGCATGGGTGCTGCGGCGCCAGGGCGGCATCCGCCCCGAGGCGGTCTCCCCGACGCTGGACACCCCCGCCGGACCAGCCCCGGCCACCCGAGGAGAGGCAGCATGAGCACCCCTGCTCTGACCCGCGACCCCCGCCGCATCCGCGCCACCTACTACCTCGAGGTCGACGGCGACCCGCAGCGCGCCGCCGAGGTCCTCGCCGGCGAGCAGTCCAGCGGCACCTTCGTCGCCGTCCCCGGTGAGTCCGACGCCCTGCGCGAGCGCCACGGCGCGCAGGTCGTCGCGGTGACCCCCCTGGAGGACCGCCCGCCGTCGCTGCCCTCCCGAGGGCGCCCGCAGCGCGTGCGCGCCGCCGAGGTCACCGTCGAGTGGCCCATGGAGAACACCGGCACCGACCTGGCCACCCTCCAGGTGGCCGTCGCCGGCAACCTCTTCGAGCTCGGCGGACTGCACGGGTGCCGCCTGCTCGACCTGGACCTGCCCCCCGAGCTCGTCCAGGCGCACGCCGGACCCGCCTTCGGGGTCGCCGGCACCCGCGAGCTCATGGGCGGCCCCGACGGACCGGCCGAGGGCGTGCTCGTCGGCACCATCATCAAGCCCAACGTCGGCCTGGACGCCGACGGCTTCCGCACGGCCGTGCGCGAACTGGCCCGAGCGGGCGTCGACCTCATCAAGGACGACGAGCTCATGACCGACCCCACCTACCTGCCGCTGTCCGAGCGCGTCCGCATCGGTCAGCAGGAGATCGACGACGCCGCCCAGACCACCGGCCGCAAGAGCATGTACGCCTACAACATCACCGGAGACCTCGCCGGGCTGCGCCACCGCCACGACCTCGTGGTCGCAGCCGGGGGGACCTGCGTCATGCTCGCCGTCCCGGTCATGGGGATCCCCGCCCTGGAGTGGCTGCGCAGCTTCAGCGAGCTGCCCATCCACGGCCACCGCGCAGGGCTGGCCGCGCTGATGCGCCACCCCGCTCTCGGCATCTCCTACGCCGCCTGGCAGCTGCTGGCCCGCCTCGCCGGCGCCGACCACCTCCACGTCAGCGGCCTGGGCAGCAAGTTCTCTGAGACCGACGACCAGGTCGCGGAGAACATCCGCGCCCTGCAGGCACCGCTCGGCACCGCACGCCCGGTGCTGCCGACGCTGTCATCAGGCCAGAACGTGCGGACCCCGTCGTTGACGTGGGGCGCCGTACCGTCGACCGACCTGCTCATGCTCGCCGGCGGCGGCATCATCGCCCACCCCGACGGCCCCGGTGCCGGCGTCCGCAGCCTGCGCCGGGCCTGGGAGGCCGCCATCGCCGGCCAGGGCGTGGAGCAGGTGGCCGACGACGACGCTCGCGCCGGGGACCCTTCGCTGCGCCACGCGCTGGCCACGTTCCCCGGGGCCGGCTGATGCCCGCTGCTCACGTCGCTGGGGCGACCGGCCGGGTCGGCTTCCTCGCTGACGACCTCACCGGCGCCAGCGACGTGATCGCACGCGCCCACGCCGAGGGCCTCGACGCCGTGCTGGTGCTGGACCCCGCCCGGGCCGCACAGGTCTCGGCCGACGTGGTCGGCATCGCTGGTCCTCTGCGCTCGATGGGAGTGGATGAGCTGGCGGCGGCGGTGCGTGCGGGCGTGACGGCGCTCCTGGACCGCGGTGACCTCGACGTCCTGCTGTACAAGGTGTGCTCGACCTTCGACTCCTCCCCGACCGTCGGCAGCATCGGGCGGGCCCTGGAGGTGCTGCACGAGGTGCTCCCCGGCCACGGGGCCGTCCCGGTGGTGCCCGCGCAGCCCTCCTTCGGGCGCTACACCGCCTTCAGCCACCACTTCGCGCGCGCAGCGGGTGCCGGAGTCGAGCAGGTGCACCGCCTGGACCGCCACCCCGTCATGGCCCACCACCCCTCCACCCCGATGCGGGAGTCCGACCTGCGCCTCGTGCTCACCGAGCAGCTGGCCGATCCACCTGCGGACCTGGCAACCGGAGGGCCGGGGCTGCCGTCGCTGCACCTGCCGGTCTACGCCGACCCCAGCGGTGCCGACTTCCGCCGCCTGTGGTCCCGGCTGCGGTCGTCCAGCGCCCCGGCCTTCGCCGTCGACGCCGTCGAGGAGACGCACCTGGACGTCGTCGCCCAGACCCTGGCCCCGGGCGCCGAGGGCCTTGGAGCGCAGTGGCAGGGGCCTGAGGTCGTGGTCGGCTCGGGCGGCATCATGGCCGCCCTGGCCCGCGCGCGGCGCCGCCACGCGCAGGCGGAGACCATCGCCGCGGCCCCGCCGGGCCGCGCCTCGGGCCCTGTGCTGGCGGTCAGCGCCTCGGCGTCCTCCACCACCAACGCCCAGCTGCAGCACGCCCACGCCGCCGGATGGGCCTCCGTGGCCGTGCCGCCCGAGGACCTGGCTGCTGCTGACCGCATCGCTGCGGGTGACCCACCCGCATGGCTGGCCGAGGCCATGACGCACCTCGAGCGCGGACGCCACGTGGCGGTGCACACCACTCTCGGTCCGGGTGACCCGCGGCTGCGCGCCGGCGGTGGCGCCGGGCCCGCTGCCGTCGGCGCCACGATCGGCGCCGTGGTCACCACCGCCCGCCAGCGGGACCTGACCCGTGACGTCGCCGTCCTGGGCGGTGATACCTCCAGCCACGCGCTGCTGGCCCTCGGCGTCAGCGAGCTGCGCGTGGCCGAGCAGTTCGTCCCCGTCGGCCCCGTCGTGGCCACCGACGACGCCTCGACCGTCGCCGGGTGCCGGGTGCTGCTCAAGGGCGGACAGGTCGGCCCCGTGGACATCCTGACCCGCTTCGCCGACCCCACCTGACTGGGCCGGATCACCGCGTCCTGGTCACCCCTGCACACCTCCACCCGCTCAGCACCGCCGCTGCCTTGAGAGGACCCCTGTCATGAGAGCTGTCGTCAAGAACACCGCCGCCCCGGGCCTGCAGGTCGTCACCGACTGGCCCGAGCCCGTCGCCGGCCCCGGCCAGGTGCTCATCGAGGTCGCCGCCGCCTCGCTGTGCGGCACCGACCGCGAGCTGGTCGAGTGGACCCCCTCGGCCCAGGCCTTCGGCGCGAGCGCGCCGTTCGTGCTCGGGCACGAGGGCTCCGGCACCGTGCTGGAGGTCGGCGAGGGCGTCCAGCGCCTCGCTCCCGGTGACCGCGTGGCCCTGGAGAGCCACGTGGTGTGCGGGCGGTGCTCCCCCTGCCGCACCGGCAGCGCCCACGTGTGCGAGCGGACCCAGATCGTCGGCATCAACATGGACGGCGTCTTTGCCGAGCGGGTCTCGGTGCCGGCCGACGTCTGCGTGCCCCTGCCCGACGCGATCGACCTAGAGACCGGCGCCCTGCTGGAGGCCGCAGGTGTGGCCGTCCACGCGGTGCAGCGCTCCGGTGGCGCTGTTGCTGGCCAGAACGTCCTGGTCAACGGGTGTGGTCCCGTCGGCCTGGTCGCCGCCCGTGTCTCGATGGCGCTGGGGGCGGCGCACGTGGTCGCCGTCGAGCCCAATGCCTTCCGACGCGCCCAGGCCGAGGCCCTGGGAGTCCAGGTCCTCCACCCCTCAGAGGACGTCGCCGCCATCTGCCACGACATCGCCGGCGCCCGCGGGGGCTTCGACGTCGCCTTCGAGGTCTCTGGCGTCCGGGGGGTGCTGCCGACGCTGCTGGCGGCGCTGCGCCCCGAGGCTGACCTGGTCACCATTGGCCACCCCAGCGAGCCCGCTCCGATCGACATCGCCCGCTACGTCAACAAGCGCGGAATCACGGTGCGGGGCATCTTCGGGCGGCGGCTGTGGAACACCTGGGAGCAGCTGCTGCTCCTCCTGGACAGCGGGCGCTTGGACCTAGACTGGTTGATCACCCACCGCTTTGCCCTGGAGCAGGCCGAGGAGGCCGTGGAGCTGCTGACGGGTGAGGCCGGCAAGGTGCTGCTCCTGCCCGGGCAGCGGTGAACGAGCAGCAGCTGGCGGACGAGCTGTGCCGGCTGGGCCGCTCCTTGTTCGAGCGGGGTCTCAGCCCAGGGCGCACCGGCAATCTCAGCGCCCGGGTCGCCGGCGGCTTCCTCATTACCCCGACCGGCACGAGCATGGGCGACCTGCGTCCCGGCGCGCTCTCGCGTGTCGACGACGAGGAACAGCACGTCGGCGGTCCCCGGCCGTCCAAGGAGGCTTTCCTGCACGCCGCGCTGTACCGGGCGCGGCCTGATGCCGGGGCGGTGGCGCACCTGCACTCCACCTACGCCACGGCCCTGTCGTGCCTGGACGGCATCGACGACGACGACGCACTGCCTTCGCTGACCGTGTACGCCGCACTGCGCATCGGTCGCCTGCGGCGTCTGCCGCTGCATCCCCCCGGCGACGACCGGCTCGGGCCTCTGGCTGAGGCGGCGGCTCGTGACAGTGCAGCGCTGCTGCTGGCCAACCACGGTTCGATCGCCGCGGGCGCGGATCTAGCGAGCGCTGTCGACGTTATGGAGGAGATCGAGCACACCGCGAAGGTGCACTTCGTCCTCGCTGGGCACCCTCACCGGACTGTTCCGCACCCAGGTCGATAGCTCCTGGCTGGCCAGCGCAGCATGCCGTGGCGGGGCTTCACCGGGCGTATCAGTAGGGACCGGTCACCGGCATGCTCGTAGCCCTTGGAGCCGTTGCCGCCCTCAAGGATGATCATGTGTCACAAGGGACCGTTGTGCGGGAGCGTGCCGCTGCGGATGGTTGTGCGGGAGCGTGCCGCTGGAATCTCAACCGGACACCGCTTTGACGAGGAGACCCGGGCCCCCGCGCGTTCAGAGCGCTTCAGGATCGGGCCCGTTGGACTACCGCTCGCCGACATGCCTGAGCCCGTTCCGGCCGTCGCCAAGGCCCGGTCTGCACTGCACACAAGATTTCTCTCGCGTATCTCGGTCGTTCTACCGATGCGCAGACCCCGGGCCCGGGTGTGCTGTTGGAACACAGCCCCGTCATCCGGGGGGCTCGCTGCGGTCAGGTCGCCCCAGCTGCGGCCATGAAGGGACACACCATGGCCCGTGATGTGAGCGTTGCGCTGTTGGTCCGCTTCGAAGCCCAGCCGGGAAGAGAGCAGGAGGTCATCGACTTCCTGCGCAGGGGGCTCACCCTCGTCCAGCAGGAGCCGGACACCGTGCGCTGGTTCGCCCTGCGCTTCGGGCCGACCTCCTTCGGCATCTTCGACGCCTTTCCCGACGGAGCCGGTCGCCAGGCTCACCTCGATGGGCATGTCGCTGCAGCCTTGCAGTCAGCTGTCGGCTCGCTGATCCAGCAGCCGACGTTCGAGCAAGTCGAGGTGCTGGTCGAGCGACCGCCTATCTGAGGGCGCCCAGCTCGACGTGGCGTTGACCAATGTCAAGCAGCGACCTGCGTTCACCGATGTCCCGACGCCAGGGATCCTGCTCTGGCCCGGCGGAGATGCCTCGTGGGTCGTGATCGGTGTTCTCGCCCCTGACTGCCCGTCGCTGCTGTGAGCGGCGGGCAGTAGCGCCTGTTCAACCGGTACTGCCCGCGGCAGCGGGATTTTCCACTGCCTGCACTACGGAAGGCGCCGCGACCCATGGCGCACGTCGATGTCCAGGTCGCCCCGACGACGTCATCCGCGCAGATCTCGCGCCCGATCCACTCCCAGCTGGCCGCGCAACGGCTGCAGGCGTCCTGCAGCGGTCCGCAGCTGGCTCTGCAAAGCCGACGGTGCGCGGCAGCGCGCGACGACGCAGGCAGGCGCAGAGGGGCTAGGTCCGATCTCACCGCTGTTGTGCCGACAGTTCCGCTGGCACGTATAGGCCTTCGCGGTCGGCTCTGACGGCGGCCTGGGTCCGCGTAGCCGTCTCCAGCTTGCGCAAGATGTGCTCGAGGTGACTGGCCACCGTCCGAGGAGCCAAGACGAGCCGATCGGCGATCTGGGCGTTCGACATACCCTCCAGCAGCAGGCCCAACACCTCCAGCTCGCGCGGGGTCAGTCCGCGGTGCTTGCCGGGCAGGGACAACACGACCACCCCCAGCACCCCGGTCGGCCCCTGCTGATCACCGGCCATGACGGACACCCGTGTGTGCCCCAGGGGAGCGTGGCGACCTCCCCGTGGCCACAAGAAGGTCGCGAACGGGCGCCCCGCTTGCAGGAAGGAGCGCGCGACCGCGAACGCTGTCGAACCTTCGGCCAGCAGAGCGTCCCCACACAGGCCGGGGAGCCCCCCGTGTTCGCCGCGCCGGTACAGGACCGCCCCGCACCTGGCTCTCAAGAACTGGGCGGAGTCCGCGAGGTGACGAAGCGGGTCCACCGAGCACGCCGCCGGCGATCCTGCGGCACGACGCCCCCGGCAAGCGCAATCTGGCGGCCAACACGGAGCGACGTCCGCCGGTATCAGTCCTGGGTCTGGGTCCACGGGTGGAGCTCCTGCGAACAGTAGGGTCCGCGCTCACCATGGCCTGGTCCTGGACCTGTTCGGGCCCCCGACTCCTGTGTAGTCCTCTGCATCGCTCACTTCTAGTGAGGCTGATGCGTCGACAGGGGCGCACTGCAGTCGGACACCACCGGTACACGCATGCAGGACGTCACGCCGCCCCAGGGTGGCCACCGTCAGGTGCGACCCCGGACCGACGTGATCAGGCGAGGAGTCACGGGCCGTTTGCCGTCTTGTGAGAACGTTCGCCGGTCACGCCACGTGACGATCAGGCAGAGTGGGCGAGCCGATGACGCCCTGCATCGCCCCCCTGCCGCTAGGAGCGTCACCACGTGGACTTGCACCACCTCGAGCACTTCGTCGTCCTGGCCGAGGAGGAGTCACTGACCGCCGCAGCTCACCGCCTGCACCTGGCCCAGTCCAGCGTCTCCACCTCGTTGGCCTCCCTGGAGCGCGCCGTGGGGGCACGTCTGGTCGACAGGGGGCCCGGGCGCAGCGGCCTGGAGCTGACCAGGGCCGGCCGGATCTTCCTCACCCACGCGTACACCGTGCTCCAAGCGGTCCGCACCGCCCGAGAAGCGGTGCACACCGAGCCCGGTGACCTGCACGGGACCATCCGGATCGCCACCACGATGATCCCCCGGGACGCCGACGTCGCCGCCGCCGTCCGTCGGTTCCTGCAGGACCACCCCCGGGTGCGCCTCGACGTCGCGCACGGGCCTGCGCCGCAGGTGATGTCCCTGCTCGAGCGGGGGGAGGCAGACCTGGGCGTGTCCCCGAGGACCGACGCCATGCCAGCCACGATCCAGGACACCCCGTTGCTGCGCACTCCCGTGGTGGTCCTCTGCCCACCACAGCACGCGGCCAGCGGCCGCACCGACCTCACCCCGTTCGACCTGCGTGATGAGCCCTTCGTCGACCTGGCCCAGCCGTGGTGGCTGCGTCAGCAGTTCGACGCAGCGTTCCACCGCGCTGAGTTGAAGCGCCGCCCACGCATACAACTGTCCCAGTGGCACACCGCTCTGGACGTCGCCCGCAGCACCGGGCGCCTGACCTACGGGCCGTTGGCCGCCGTACCCGCCGAAGGCCCGTCCGGCCTGCAGGTGGCGCACCTTGCCGACGCACCCTCATATGACTTCGCAGTGCTGCACTCCACGGCCCGGCCCGTGAGCGAGGCCACTCGCGCACTGCTAGCCGCGTTCAGCGAAGTCTCCGACCGACGTAGTCACGGTCCCGCGCATGATGGCCAGGCTGACCGCGTAGGAGCGCCTCGCTGATCAACCGCGACACGTTCGGGGATTCGACCGGCTGACCTCGGCGGCGGTCCTGCTCCGGCTCGGGCAGCAGCTGTCCCGATAGGCACCAACCAAGCCCGACTTCGCATGCGCGAGGCCCGAGCGCACCGCTCGGATGAGAACCATCACTGTTCGCAGGTGCCGGAGCAGCACCGGGGCGCGGGTGTCCAGTCATCGGCGCCCGCGATGTCGGGTATCGGCAGTTGCCATTAATCCTTCGCGAGCACACGGCCGATGACGGTGCATCCGCGGCACTGCCGCGGCGCCGCAGTCCAAGACAAGGCTGCAGCGCCGATGCCAAGGACCGCGCCGCGGCGGAACGGATCGCGCGGACGGAGGACCGATGACACAGACGGATGTGGATCGCGAAGTTCAGACCGGTCGCAACACGGTGCCGGTCGAAGCTCTGCACCTCCTGCCGCTGCAGGGCTCGGGCAGGGTCACCATCACCGGCCCGGGTGAGAACCGGAGGCTCCAGGCCGTGCGCGACGTCGGGGTGCCGACCGAAGAGGCGGAGCAGGCGGGGCAGGAGCAGGAGGGTGGGTCTCCTTCGGCGGGCGACCCTCAGCTGGACGTCGTGGTGGCCGCGGCCGCCCGGCTGCTGGCGGTCCCCATGGCGTTGGTCAACCTCGTCGGGCGCCGCACCCAGCGTCGCGCTGCCGCCCACGGGTGCGGCCTGGCGACCGAGCCGCTGTCGCAGTCGCTGTGCGTCCTGGCCGTCGAGAGCGGCGCGGCGCTGCTCATCCAGGACTGCCGCACCGATCCCCGCGCCGCGCACCTGGATGCTGTGCGCCAAGGAGAGTTCACCAGCTACCTCGGCGTCCCCGTCACCGGACTCGACGGCCTCGCAGTGGGTGCGTTGTGCGTACTGGACACCGCACCCCGCGCGTTCACCGCAGACGACGTCGAGCAGCTGCAGCGGCTGGCATCGCTGGTCGGTAGCCGGCTGGACCAGCGCCGGGCGCAGACCACGGCAGGGCTACCGCCCGGCCAGCCCGCCGAGCTGGCCGCCGACCTGGCAGCCGCCCTGGCGCAGGGCCAGCTGCGGGTGCGCTACCAGCCGCAGGTCAGCCTGGTCGACGGGCGCACCACCGGTGTGGAGGCCCTGGTGCGCTGGCAGCACCCCGAGCGGGGCCTGCTGGGACCGGCGGCCCTGCTGCCCCAGGCCGCGGCCCTGGGCCTCGGACACGACGTCGACACGTGGGTGCTGCACCGGGCGACCGCTGACCTGGCCGCCTGGCGCGAGCACGCGGCCAGCGCACCAGGTCTGACGATGGCCCAGCGAGCGGACGTGGACGCGCTGACGGTGTCGGTGAACGCCACGGTGCGGGCTTGCACCGCCCACCTGTGGCCCGCTGATGTCCGCGAGGCGCTGGCGCGGACGGGGATTCCCGCTGAACGCCTCACCGTGGAGGTCACCGAGCACTCCGTGCAGACGCGCGGTCCGGGGGTCACTAGCGCGCTTCGAGCTCTGGCGGAGCTGGGGTGCGGCGTCTCCGTCGATGACGTCGGCACCGGCAGCTCCAGCTTGGCCCTGCTGGCGGAGCTGCCCGTCACCGAGGTGAAGGTCGATGGGAGCCTGGTGCGGGGCACCACCACCAGCCGGTCGCACCGCACCCTGGTGCGGGCGATCGCCGATGCCGGGTGCGACCTGGGCCTTGACGTTGTCGCCGAGCACGTCGAGGACGTCGTTACCGCGAAGGCGGTGACGGGTCTGGGTTGCTCGACCGGCCAGGGTTACCTGTGGTCGCCTCCAGTGCCCGCCGAGCAGCTGATGAGCCGCCTCCTCGGTGGGTGAGCGCAGCGGCGGGTGTAGCGGTGGGAAGGCGCCGCTTCACCCGCTTCGCTCGGCGTCCTTGCGCACACAGACGCTGTTGGGCCAGCACGGGGACCGTCGACCGGGTCGCTCGTTGCTCTCGCAACTGTGACCGTCGCTGATCGTCGTCATGTGCCGCTGCTGGATCCCCGGGTTCACGCGGTGGTCGCAACACTCCACCTCGTGAGGGTGTTCATGACCATCCGCTTCTCCCACCGCCTCGTCGCTGAGCTGCACCAAGCGTTCTGGCAGTCCTGGCAAGACGGGGACT
>Ga0325401_1002145_pt1 | contig 17316 bp, 18 predicted proteins | sample PopdelMetagenome_FD_205666 | JGI IMG/M metagenome (GOLD analysis project Ga0325401, IMG submission 205666) | Populus deltoides microbial communities from Bellville, Georgia, United States - Xylem-PdKOR-R2 | ecosystem: Host-associated > Plants > Phyllosphere > Stem > Wood/Secondary xylem | place...
GCTATGTTGATGGTTCCAACCCAAGCCCCCCAGCCACCATTACACAATCTAATACAACCAGACAAAACCCCAGTTAAGTCCTTTACACCCGTCAGGATTAATTGATCCTCAATACAATCATTAGCTCTCTTTCACCAACCATCATTCCATTCATAGCTCAAGTCAATACCTTAACAAGCTTGGATCATCCTCGCCAATACCTATACTAAACCCTCTCATGGACACATCAAACAGATCAAAACTCAACTCAAAAATACAATCAAAGGATCATCTACCATCACTAAGTTCATACAAACAATCAAAAACCAGAGTAAATGAACTAGCTCTTCTTGGCGCCTCATTAGATGAAGAAGAAATCACAGATAAAATTCTTGATAGCCTCAATGATGACTATAAAGAAGTAGTTCATGTTGTATAAACATGGGATAACTCCATGAAAAACTTCTAAACTTTGAAGTCTTTCTTCAAACAAACATATCCGAGCAACACTAACTTCTAGCCACTGCCAATCCCACATCTAAATACAACAGAAATTGGCGCCCCTTAAATCCTCAACACAATACCAATACCAACTGGCGTACATCATATTCTTTTGCCTACCACCCACCTACTGCTACCAACGCAGGGTTCCTCTACTCCATAAAGCCTTCGAACTATTCCCAAACCATATCTTGGTCACTTTCAAATCTGTAGACTGCAAGGCAACACAACCAAGCGATGCCTTTTTTTTCACTTAGTCCCAGTCCAAACATCTTCCACATCCAACACCACTCTATGGCAACCACAAGCTCATCTTGTCACCAATCCTTTCTTAAATCAATAATGGCTTCTAGATAACGGTGCATCTCACCATGTCACTTCTGATCTCAATAACCTTTCACTGCATACACCATACATAGGTTATGATGATATCATGATCGAAGATGGCATCATTCTTCCCATCACTCACACCGGTTTCACCTCTCAACGTACTCCTCCTAATACATTTACATTAGACAATGTTCTTTGTGTCTATGCAAAAGAATCTAATCTATATATCTCAATTTTGTCGCTCTAACAAAGTTTCCATAGAATTCTCACCAATTTCTTTTCTTGCGAAGGGCCTTCGCACAGAGACAATCTTGCTAAGAGGATACACTAAAGATGGTGTTTATAAGTGGCCAACTTCCTCTCCATCGATTGCCTTTTTTATAATAAAAACCACCTCCTTCGACTGGCATCATAGACTGGGACGCCTTGTCTTTCCAATTCTCAAACACATTGTTTCCAACAATCATTTCGTATTATCTTCTTTATTGTCTCATAATTTTACTTACAATGCTTGTCTCTACAATAAAAGCCATAAATTGTCTTTTTTCCAACTCTATAATTGTCTCTACATAACCCCTTGACATCATATTTTTGGATGTTTGAATCTCTTCAATTTTATCAACCAATGGCTTTAAATACTATGTTATCTTCATTGATCATTTCACTAAATACATCTGGTTGTATCCACTTAAACAAAAATCTAAATTCAATGAAGTCTTTATTAGATTCAAAGCTATTACAAAAAATCACTTCAATTCATCCATTAAAATTCTCTATTCTGACAATGGTGAAAAGTACATTGCCCTTGTGAATTTCCTTTCATCCTCTAGTATCTCACACCTAACCATTCCACCCCTACACACCTGAACACAACAGATACTCTGAAAGAAAGCATCTTCATATCGTTGAAATTGGACTTGCTTTACTCTCTCACACTACCTTACCCCTTTTCTACTGGCCTTACTCTTTTCCACAGTCGTATATCTCACAAATCGACTGCCCACACTAGCATTAAATCTCTTCTCTCCTTTCTAAAAAATATTTCAAACTCCACCAAATTACACTAAATTAAAAAAATTTGGTTGCCTCTGCTATTCTTAGCTCAAACCTTACACCTCCCATAAACTAGAGTCACAGTCCAAACCTTGTGTTTTTCTTGGCTACCCTCTCACTCAAAGTGTCTACTATTGTCTAGATCCATTAAACTCCAAAATCTATTTCTCTAGACATGTCAAATTCATTGAGTCTCAATTTCAATTTGCCTCTATGTCTAGTATGTTCCCACCTCCTCCAACCAATCTCATCAACACCTGGATACCTTCACCTTTTCAGATTGTGTTCCCTTATCCCCAGCTGCTACTCACACCACCATCTGAAGGTGTCATCGGTCAGCTTCTCCCCTGTACAGCTACAACACCATTTGTCACGTCAAACACTCCAACAGACACCTCTAGCTTGTCCTCAGCACCAACTCTTACCCCATTTATCACTAACACAGACACACAACAACCTGCATCCCTTGAACATGTCCTAATTCCCACTCACTCTATGACCATACGATCAAAGAACCAGATACATAAACCCAACCAGAAACTAAATCCTAATACTTAACTCATAAAGTTCAATAATCTCGAACCAACCTCAGTGACTAAAGCACTTACTGATCCTAAACGGTGTCAGGTCATGTCTGCTGAATATGATGTTTTGGTTTGAAATGGAATCTAGGACATTGTACCATCTGCCTCCAACCAAAATATAGTGGAATGTAAATGGATTTTTCATATTAAACATCACTCTAATGGCTCTATTAACAAGTTCGATGCATGTTTAATAGGAAAGGGTTTTCACCAACGCCCAGGCATTGATTATCTAGACACTTTCAGCCCAGTTATCAAACCAACCATAGTGTAGGTTGTTCTTAGCCTTGCTACATCTCAAGACTGGACCTTACGGTAACTTGACGTGAACAATGCATTTCTTCAAAGACACCTCTTTGAAACATTGTTCATACAACAACCACCTAGCTTTCTTGATCAAGATCATCCAACCTATGTTTGCAAGCTTCAAAAGGTAATTTATAGCCTCAAACAAACACCTTGAGCCTGGTATCATGAACTTCGCACCTTTTTTCTTCAGTCAGGCTTCAAAAATTATCATGCTAACACTTCTTTATTTGTTCTTACTACTGCTGGTCATATTATTTATCTCCTTATATATATGGATGATCCAATCATCATCGGTGATAGTACTGAGTCGGTTGACTCCTGTGTTGCTACTCTTGCTCATTGATTTTCAATTAAAAATCTTGGTCAGTTAACATATTTCTTGGGTGTGGAAATAGTATCTAATTAGCATGGCATCTTGCTCTCTTAAAAGCGATACATCTTGGATATATTGGCTCGAACTAAGATGACTAAAGCCAAACTTGTGCTCACTCCAATTCCAACAAACCCACCTCTAGTGTTAAAATCAGGTACTGCCCTCGCTGATCCTACAGAGTATTGTGTCACTATTGGTAGCCTCTAATATCTCCTGATTACAAAGCCTGGCCTTGTCTTTGTTATTAACAAGCTATCTCAATATATGCACACACTAACGACTGAACACTGGACTTTTGTTAAATGTCTACTACGATATCTCTGTGGAACTGCCAATGAAGGCCTACAAATACATCGTCAGTCACCAATGCAACTTCATGCCTTCTCGGATCATACTCATCATGGCTTTCAACAAGATCTCCAAGCCTTTTCCAATGCAGACTGGGCAGGAGACAAGGATGATTACTCTTTTACCGATGCATATGTCATCTACCTTGGTCACAACCTTGTCTCCTAGAGCTCTAAGAAGCAAAAAATTATTACTCGATCGTCCACGAAAGCTGAATACAGGTCAATGGCCAACGTAGTAGCAGAACTCAACTGGCTCCACTACCTTCTATCTAATCTTGGCATACAACTCCCCTGTTGTCCGGTTATTTACTGTGACAATGTTGGTGCCACTCAGCTCTACTCCAATCCAGTGTTTCACTTTAGGATGAAACATGTTGCAATTGATTTTCACTTCATTCGGGATCAAGTACAAAATAGTGTACTTCGTGTTGCCCATGTATCTTTAGCAAACCGACTAGCTAATGCACTCACCAAACCTCTTCCATGTGCTCATTTTCTTGATCTCAAATCCAAGATTGGACTTCTCTCTAGAACTCCATCTTGAGAGGACATATTAGAAACTTATCATCACATCTTGTAATAGCTACTGTCTTTATCAGATAAACATTCAAACGTGTTATCCCTTAGATCTAAGAATCAGATGCTCAACTATTGCACTATATTGTAGGAGCTCAATGTTATCTAAACTCTTGTATTTAAATATTGTGAATGCTAATAGAAAAATACACACCTAAGCATTTTTGGCTATCAATTAACACCTGCAATTCTAAATTTGAAAGGATTAAGATTAATAGATGGCAAAGCTATTTTAAATTTTTACAATTTAATAGTTAATCTCCTTTGTTATCGTTAGTTCATCCCTTTCCTCTCATTTCACTTCTCATTTTCTTAGTTTATTCAAATAACATAAAAGGTGTCACAGGTGGCCGTATTTCTTTTGTTATGTTTTTTCGACTCTTTTTCTTTTTTAACATTATCTAGTGTTTATTTTTAAAGTATCTTGTAAGCCTATATAAAAATCTATTATTTTTAAATTAATATTAAAATTTGAGGTTTTTTTTTTTGGAGTAGCGCTTCGTCGTGTGTTAATTACTTCGTGAATTTTTTTAAAAATAATTAAACCTCCTTCCTTTAATTAAAAATATATAATTGAGGAGGGAGGGCCTAATATTCTAAATAATGGAAAGGAGAAGGCCGGGGGACAAGTTTTCTTCGCAATCTATAATTTCACTATTTTACATAATAAAAACATGCGATATCTCTTTTCCTTGACCAAAATGTTAACAGTAAAAGAAAATTCAATAAAACACAAACGTGTTGGATGATAATCTTAATGCTAACGATATTTTTTCAGAATTCTTTTTATGTTTATATCAGTATATATTAAAATCATTAAAAAACATTTAAAAATAAAAAACAATTTTAAAAAACAAAGAATATCGCAATATTGTATCCCGTAATGTTGCCCTGTCGCAATCCTAGGCAAGAGCGAAGGCGTGTTAAAGGTTTTAGTAGGCTATAGACCAGGTATTCTATTAATATTTTTTTTACCAATTTTATGTAAAATAAATTTATAATTTTTGATTGTGTAATTAAAAAATTCTAAAAATTTGTATGAACCTTTCTAATATGATGTTTTAGCTCGGGTTAAAATTTCAGAATTTTTGAAAAAATTCAGAAATTTGATGAAAAATCATAACGTGACCAGTTTTTAATATTTTTGATAGTGTATTTGAATTAAAATTTGACCGTTAGCTTTAAAAATTCATGTATATAAATTAATAATTAATTTTAAAAAATATTTATATATTTATTTAATAGCTCAAGGTTAAAAAAATTCCTGGCCCCTTGGCTTTTAGGTCTTGATAGATTGCAGCTAGCAAATACGTATAAAGCGATTGAAAAGGCTGGAAAACAATAATCTACTTTCTATATTGATTAATCAACAAAACAATATTAAATCACCCCAAAAAGAAATAATTACATTAATAAATTAATTTTAGGGATCGGGCTGGCATTATTATAATATCACGTTATAGTCTGGTGGCTATAAAATGGAGTGCTGCTAACCCATGCATGGAACACATCAAAGTATTTACCACACGTGAGACTAAATGGTACGTAGTGATTTAATGGAGATCAGTGCTAAAAAGAGAAGCTTGGCGTTGATGGTGGCTATGGTGCTTTTAGCCGCCGGTGCACCGGCCTTCACTCTTGCTAGAATCCAATACCTAATATCCACCTTCGATGCCAGTAAGATTATCAAACCCATGAATACTGCAGATAAGCTGAGCTGCTCAGGAACATGCAGCGTCTTTACTGCTTGCTCTAGTGGGTGCACTTGCATCCCTCTTAACTCTTGTTTGGCATTGTGTTTGGCATTGTGTTTATAATTGCGTTTCATTAAATTTTAAAAAAAAAAAATTTACTAAAATTGAGTGCGGTTTGTATTTTTTGAATCGTTTTGATGTGCTGATGTCAAAAATGATTTTTAAAAAATAAAAAAACATCATTAGCATGTATTTCAGCACGAAAAGCTATTTAAAAAGCAACCGCTACCATACTGTCAAACACACTTTTAGTATTATCTGGGGGATTTGCGTTTGATCGTGACCGAATCTCCGGCAAGGCTGGTCAAATTACTAAATAAAGATGGATGGTTTTAATTAGCATCCAGTAAAATATATAATTAATAATGTAAATTTTGTGTTCTATATGCATGTATGTTGTTTTAAATCATATGTATTATATATTTCCATATGTTATGATCTCTTGTAATATTTCTTTGTATTGTGGTAGTTGGAATTTGAATATATATTAATTACTGGGACTCGGCTTTGTCATGCCCACGCTACCTTTTTTATGTGTTATTTTTTTTAGTTTAATGTGGGTGTCCAGGCCCGCTTGCACGTACCTTGACTAATCCCACGGACCTTGAAGTTAACGACCATATAAGCCTTCAGTTGCTATCATATGAGCAACCACAGGGCTCGAATCTGAGACCACAGATAGAGCAAACATTTTGGTCCCAAGCTCTTATCACTGGATCATCACCTAGATGGTTGTGTTATTTGCTTTCACTGTAGGTAAAAGTAGTTGATGATATTGGATTAAGAAAAATACATTTTCAGAATTAATATAAAGATTTTCGAGCGTCTTGGATTGCAAAATAAAGACTCTTTTAACTCAAATAACTATAATTAATTTGATTAGATGCCTTACCAGCTGAAATGGCACCAAATTGCGTTGCCACACTTTCCCCTTCTTTCCTCCGTTAAAGAAGGAAAAATCAAAACAGAAAGGATAAATGGACGCATTTTACAGATAGCATTCCCATAACTTGTTATAGCAGTAAGACTGGGTCCAGCCTAGATTCTCATCACATGACCGTTTAGGGGTAACTGCCATCCAAAACATCACTGTTTTTCTTCTTTTTTCTTCCTTTATTTTTTTAATTTTCACCTTCATAACTGACCCCCTTGTTCTGCGCTTCTTTCCTATTAAACCCCCTCCGCTATGAAAATTGACTCGGCAGAGCGAGAGAGGGAGGGGGCAGAGATAACAGAATCTGTTGCCGTATTATATATTGTGGTTGGCATCAGGTAGAGGACCATATTGTTTGCTCGTTTTTCTGATAGCAGCTAGCATCTTCAAGAATGGAGTTGTATGATGGCAACGTGTTTCGAAGACCGGCACAAGCACAAGCAATACCCGTAACCGCCACCAAAGCATGGAAGCCACTCACAAGGCTACAGAAGCAAGCCCCGGAAGCTCTGAGACTTGATCAGCTCTCCATCACTGCCTCGACCAACCATTCTCTGCCTGCTAGCCATACCTCTCCTCCTCTTACTCCAATTCCCCTTCTATCACCACTCTCTGTATCTCCTCCGCCATTGCCATCTGAGGCAGAAGAATTTACATTTCCTGTAATATGTGGTGATATTGACAAAGGGAGGGAAGCTGATGTTGGTTATGCATATTCGGAGGCAAGAGTTTGGCGGCATCCAGCAGTGGCCGGTGGATACACTGAGCCATCATCCTTGTTAGCCTTCTTCCGATCCAAATGCGTGCTCGTTAATCACGCACAGTCAAGATTCTGAACTGCATGTTCTGTTATTGTGATAAATTTCAACTCATTGCGGGTCTATTGGATTTCTTTTTTGTTTTTCCTCCTATACGAAAAAGATGAGCTGAGAGCAATCCCCGATGATTGGGTTGATCTCAATATGGTAGTTCTCTTGTCACGCTTTCGGCAGAAGGATGGAAGCAACCGGGAATAAAAGTATAAACTTCTTGCTTTCTGTTGCTAATCTTTCGAACAAGGCAGGCATATCATATTGGCCGAACCACCACCTAGTACGCCACAGGAACGGTCCCCTTCCAACCTTGTGATGATAAATCAGCTCCACGAAAAAGAGCTGATAAGAATTGACGCGCGCACCCACCAGTCACCACCGAATCCACATGGGACAAAAAGGAAGACTAGAACCCCATAATCTTGACACCAGGACTCGAACTTGAGTGGGTAGTGGTGGGGGGCTAGGTGACGATTATCTGCTAGTCCCGTTACCTTTGCAATTTTTTCCAGATATACAACATAGACTAGGGAAGGGAAGCAGAATATCATAAACAACTGAGTTCTGCCTTTTTAATATATATATATATATATATATATATATATATATATATATATTAACACATCAAAATAATCTGAAAATCAAAAAAAAATATTAATTTGAAGTAAAGAAAAAAAAATTTTAATTTTTTCAAAATCATTTTTCAAACAAATTGAACAACCTGAAAAGAGTGCATAAACAAGAATGGGATGTAGCAATTTATCCAGTGCATTCATAAATAAAATTACAGATTGCATTGGAGAAGTGGTAAATCCCCAAGAAAATCCTCCTGCAGTCATACAATATAAAGCCGAAAAAACTCTTCCATTATGTACACAATGGGCCAACCATCCAACCCAGTCTTCAAAAGGGTTTCAGTTCAAATAAATATCATCTCGCTCATTCCCTCGAGCTCTCACTGGAGGACAATTTTAAGAAAACTTACAACACACCCAATGGCAACTCAGGATAAGCCCTTAAAAGTAAATGATACTTGCTGCCAAGCAGACATTTCACTAACAAAATCAGAACTCAAATTCCCCTGTTGCCTGCAAAAGAAAGCCGGAATTCCAACAATAATTTTTGGAATTTCAGTATAATACAGAACCAAATTGGAACATCGATCATGAAAGAAAAACCATCTATTGTGCGGTGGAACACAGACCTTGTTAAAGAGAATGTCCCTGTTGTTTATATGCATAACGCCATCCTTGAGAGTGCATTTCCACCTGCTCTTGGTACGAGTCACCTATCCATGCAAGAAAAAATTTATTATCAGAAGACCAGCATCATTGATATGTCGCTTGTTATGATGTACACTACTGATCAAACAAAAAAGGAAAAGGTGAAAAACAAGAAGAGCGGATGTTTACCTTGTCAAATTGAGCTAAAATCAAATGCTGTGTGTTCAGTTCCTCTCCTTGGTCCACACCATCCAGATCCTCGTCGTCGTCGTCATCTTCATTCAGTGGTTCATCATCGTCATCATCTACATCATCATTTTGACTGACAACAGCTGGGGTACTTGCCTGTAAATCTGGGAAGGGGAAAAGAGGAAAACAAAAAACAAATACATTAATTATAACAGGCCTACTCACCAAGTTTATCGATTAGAAAAAGAATGACAACCTTCATCACATATTTCATAAACTTACCATTGGGAGCTGGTGTGCTTGCGATATTGTAATCTTCATTAGCAACTCCTTGATAATTGTATATCTTCAACAGGAAAAAAAATACAGAAAAATTAGAAAGAAACAGTAACTGTCGCACCCTAACCTCTGGAGAAAACATGATATCCCATACTCAGGCTCCAAAAAAGTCATTATAAGCAATGAAGTTATAATCTCAACAACATAGGACCCCTAATACGTTTTCAGAGACAGTCATCCTACAGTACATTAACTGGAAGAGGCTGCTCTCAAGACCTGAACATCACCCTTAAAGTTGCAAGTCAAGAGCATTTAATAGCGCTGACCAATTTTTAACCATCATTTTCCAAATACATGCTCAGAGAGCAATGCTATTTAGTATTTGATCCGCGTGAATCAGCTTGTGGGAGTTACAGTCATCCTCATACTTACCAGCAACCTTATAAACCAACCATGTATAGAAATAGTCAACTTGGTCCATCATCCCAGCCCCATAGCATAGATATAAACATGGAAGGGATTCTGGTTTAGCCCCATAATCTTTTAATAATACCTTACTAGGTTCTAGCCACGTTCAGTTAAACATTCTGAGCCAACTGTATGCCTTGGCATGCATATTTCCAGGAATCATAGATACATAATCTAAACTACTGTAAAAACAAAAAGTTGCAGTGTCCAAATTTCATAAAATCACTGCAAACAATGACGCTCATTATCACTTACGATATTGCTATTTTTCTCCTCAAGACAGGGTTCTTCACAGACAATATATTTGTAGGTATCTAGAGGCGTGATTTTACAAGTGGGCACGCACAAACCATGTGAAAACCATCTTCAAATCACATCTACTGATGCTAATTCAGATTAATGGTCTCCAAAATGAGGTGAGTGATGATAAGACAGATTGTACATCACATGATCCAAGAACCAGGAATGAGAGGGTTTTTCCATTTTTTTTCCTTTCCTGGGTAAAAACATTATATTTCTCATTACAAGATATAGGATCAGGAAATATATGATCCTATACTGACCGGGCAATACTGGTTACCCTTCGTAGGGCAAGAAATACTGGAAATTAGATGAATAAAAAAACATCATTGGGATGAGGAGAGATGCACAGCAGCACTTCGCCAACACATGCATAATTCTAGAACATGAAAACTACATTGAACAGATACTTGATTGCATGTTTATTTTTCAAGAAAATTACAAAAGCATCATACATACATTGGGAGTTGAAAGCATGTCATCATAAGGATCAGGAATTGGCCCATCCACTTGAGGAATCTTCATCACATATGACCTCGACACACGTGCTAAGATCTCTCTATTTTTAGTTGTGATAGTGTCACATCTGCCATGGGGATTGTTCCCTTGGCTTACCTGAAATTTACCGTTACATAAGCTAAAGAAATAACAAGTTTACAAAATTATGCAGATCTTTTAATAGAGATGGGAAGTTAAAAGGAACCATAAATAATCCACTCTTAGGCTAGCATACATCTGGTTTACAAACAAACTAAAGAGCGAGTACTTGAGATAAACTGCGGCTTCCAAGCATATCAGCTCCTAGCTGCGTTGAATGATCGATTACCATATTTTCAAAAAGGCCAGAGTCCATGGAAGAACATGAACACTCACCCTCCACCAAAAGAAATTGGAACACCAAAATAGAACAGTCTTTGGTGCATTCTAAAGTTGCAAGTTTTAACCAGGACATATGAAACAAAATAGCATAACTGCAGCAGTAAGACTTAATTTGGTTACAGAAAACCATGCTATGTCCTTAAGGTTAGAAATCATGAGACCCTCAGCATTTTGCATATATAATAGTTAATGATGCTGCTGGACAGTATTTATCCAGGGCAGTAGTTAATGATGTGATAGATAGTATCCATCCATTCTTCACTTGACCTAATTCAAATATGTAGTCAACAATGCCCATTTATTATATGGTCATCAAACTAATTTACAGAAGCTGGATAAGTCAAAAATATTTTGTTCAGCAATATCACATGAAGAGGAGGGAAAAATTGTGGTGGCAGTGAAGCTAAAACTGGTGCAATTTAGAAGTGGTGGATCGCAATAGCATTTTAAGGACCAATAGAAGAAATATATTTTTCCATTTCATTTTAAGAATAGGCAATAAATTCATGGTGGAAGATATATCAGCAGTTAATTTTTCTTTTCCACTTGAAATGGCATCATTGCAACAGTTGATAATTCTATTGGCAGCAAGGAAATACTTTGGAAATAAACTTTAAACTGGAGTAGTCAGAATGGAAAACATAAGCATGATCGCCAAGATGTAATTGGTCTTAGTTAATTGCTTGTCCAAAGGAAAAAGGAACTGTCATAGCTACATTAACATCCAGATCTTATGAAAAGCTAATGCAATGGTACATTTTCATGAGTAAGAAACCATTAGAATGCATTACATGCTAACATTTAAAAAGATCTTAGATCCCTTAATAACTATAAACACGTGACTTTTTCATTGACCATTTCAGTTAAGAAACCGAGAGTCAATGCCATGGGTTGAGCCACTATCCTATTCACCATACCTGCAATTAAATAGTTTCCTAGAAGTGATCCAACAAAAACTTTCCCCAGTTAAGCGAGGAAATGTTTCTCGAATGATAAAACTTTTTCATAAAACAGGAAAATCCATGGTTCTCACATGGCATACATGAATAAAGCAATGCAGAAAGAACAGTTGAAGCGCTCCACGAATAAAATTAAGAAAACCAAGCAATAACAGACCAGGAAACAGCAGTTTTAGACAGATATTCAGAAGTTTTGTAATAGGAAATTCTCTTCGATGAAAATATCGCTTCAAAGCACCAAAAAAACGATGAGAATATGGTAAGACATAAACTCTCTTTCCTGTAATGGTTTTAGCTACCATATTCAAAAGGCACTCAACATTAACTGAGTCAACGAACAAGCAAAAAGAACAAGTGGACTTAAACCTCACAAATCATTGCAAAATGAAGGGCGGCGAAATTCTATGTATCTTATTATCCAACTCTGGCTTAACAAGTGGCTTGAAAACTCCAAAAGTTCTCCCCACAGAAGTCACGACTTAATATAACAATGATCTTCGGTTCAAGCTAGCAAAGAGAATAGAGCTTGTAGTAGCCAAAATTAACACATCTTAGACAATGAGTACCTGTTTGTTATTTTCTACTTGCTGGAGGAGGGCAGCATAGTTTAATAACAGAACAAACTCATCACAGATAGATGATCTAAATTCCAACTTATTAACTACAAATCTGAATTCAACCACATTAACTGAACATTGAGGTTAAATACATATGAAGCACTCAACTTTGTAGTCAACACCTGCCTACTCACAAAACTCAACTTTAAAGTTTAGGATGCATAAATGCTCTGACACCTTTATGGAAAAGAAAGGTTTTCAAAATATGAGACAGTAGAACATCACTGAGTAAATTAAATACAGTAGGAAAAAGAGGTCAACATTTTGCATGCCAGGAAGAAGCCAATAATAACTACGAGTATTCAGGTTAACACATAAACAAATAAGAATGCATATTCAACTCAGCCTGTGAAACCTCAGATGCAGAATCCACAGCTCCATCTTGCTGGGGTATGAATCCACCGTTGTTATATTTTGGAGCAAAATCCCCGCGCTTCCGTTTTCCAGAAGACATGAAGAAGTCCTGGAATTTTCTCCAAGATTAAAACTGATAAGCTACTTCAGTGGCAACCATATGTTATCATTTTGGATGATAAAGGAATCGTTATCAGTTTCTGAAAATTAGCCTTCAGCATCCAGAACCTTTTGTCCATGAACTCTCCAAGGAGCATAAAACTACACAATACAAGCAAAAAAAGATACCTGTGTCAAGGTTTGATGAGAGGCTCCTCTGTCCACCTCATCCCGCCCTTCCACATAAGCTACAAACGCACAACATTTATTAGTTAAAACCCTTCAAAGAAAAAATTCACTAAACAAATTGCTCATGTGACATAAGACTTGCCAACATTGACATCAAGAGGTGGCCTTTGATGCATCAAAGGGGAAGGAGATTGCTGTTTGAAGACAACAAGGAAATGATCAGTGAGCACATCCATACCAAATAACAAATCTACATCAGTACAGCAAACTTCTGGTCACTAAGTTCCCATGAAAAAAAATACAAAGAACACCCACACACACACACCACATGTGCACTCGTGCACATACAACATGCAAACCACACATTGAAATTAGTATCTGCTAGATGAAAAGGGCTGAAAGATCAAATAAGTGCTTACCATGAAATGGCTGGGTCTCCCAGCTTTTACATCAGTACTGCCCCCAGCATCACTAACAGGGGTGGGATAATCACTACTAGATCCAGTAGGAATGTTATACATGGATGAATTGTCCACACTACCAGGTAAAGGTGTCTGCACATTCCCAGGTAAAGGTGTTCGTGCACTTCCTGGCAATGGTGTCTGCATGGGGGTTTGCAAAGGTGTCTGCAATTCCAAAAACCCACGTAAGAAACAGAAATTCCAACAGCCAAAATAACTGAACTCATGAATCGCTTCAAAATTCACATACAACTAACAGATATCAAAACTGCCACCGACAATTACTTAAGAATTCAAAAACAACCCAACTAAAATCACGATTTACCAGTACAAAGACTGGATAATGTGAAAGGAAAGTGTTTCCACTAGCTCATTTCAATTTCAGGTTCAGAGAATTCAAAGAAGTGCTAAAAACGAGTATACAAGCGGAATCACTTGACGAAATTCAGTATTAATGACAAGAAAATTGTTAAAAAAGCAAGTCGCAATTACTCACAGGAGGGAAGAGTATCTCAGCAGTGGGAGTCTCATATTCCTCAGGCCCTTCATACGGTACATTAAGGTCGTGGACTGGAGTAAGACCACCAGGCACCAGTTGCTTATTAGCTGATGACCTCACTATTGGACCCGATAAAACACCAGCTTGCATCAATTTCTTCTCCCAAAGCTAAAAACAAACAAAATCAGCAACTTTACAGGTCCCAGAACGCAAATAAATCACAAATCTGAAAACCCTAGAACTCACAATAACATCAGATCCAACAAATTCACCAGTCAGGAAAAAAAAGGTTTTGAGATTTGAAAAAACCCTAAAAGATTAACAGCGACATTATAGGGGGGGAAAGAAAGAAACGGATAGGGAATGTTGATTACTCCTTGGAGCTCACTAAGGACAGTCTCTCCGGGGCCACCGTTATTGATAAACTCATCGCGGACCTTGTCGATGACGTCTTCTATAACTTCGGTGTAAATGGTGCTTGTTGCCGATGACGCCATTCCTCTCCTCACAATTTTTTTAATCAAAATTACAATTCCACTGGTATTGATAAAACTGAAGCCCTAATTGAGATGATTTAGGACATTAATCACATAAAATTTCGTTTTGGAAAGGGAAGGGGGTTTCTAGGGTTTGGGGAGGGAGAGAGGAGAGAGGAGAGAGGAGGGAGATTAGACGGACGAGAAAGCAGAATAAAGGGTGGAATATAAATAGGTTTGCATCCGATTTTATGGAGTGGGTCCACGTGTTATGATCTGCATTGGCCTTGATTTGTTGTGCCCAGTAAAGAGATAACATTTGATTTTATTTTTCCCACTCACTCCCTCTCGGTCGCCTCCTTTCGTCAATGCCAGTTGAGTTGACCTCTGATAGCCCAACTGTTTGTACTGTGATTGTAATAAGAGATATTTTTTAAAGTATTATTTATTTAAAAATATATTAAATAATTTTTTTATTTTTTAAATTTATTTATGATGTAATATATTAAAACAATTTAAAAAAAATTAATTTTTAAAAATATTTTTAAAACATAAAAATAAATAGGCTCGCAGTGGTCATCCACACCACCATTGGTCTTTTTCATTTTTCTTTTCAGGCTATTATCGGAGGAATATGTTTTTTTATGTATTCTTTAATAATTTTTATATCAATATGTTAAAAGTATCCAAACAAAACAATACTAAAAGTATTATTTTGTAATTTTCGAAAAAATTAAAAAATTACCATCCAATTATATTTCCAAGCGATACCTTAAAGGGTTTACTTTCTTTCTTTTTTCTTTGGTTTAAGGTTTTTTTTTTTATGTGAAGGAAATCGTGACTTTATTTTTTTTAGGATGGGAAATTATGCCACCCTTTCTCCTATTAATTAATAGTTTTGCATTTGTGACAGAAATCACTAGGAATGTTATGGGATGAATTATTTTTAGAGATCCTTGTATATCATTCATTGTGTATTCTACGACCTTTGCTTAAGACTATTTTGGCTTCTTTTTTAATAGGTCTTCTTATGGATGTTAATCTCTTCCTTGATAAATACTTGCATAAAGTTCCCTGGGTGATTGGTGGGGGATCCTTCAAAGGTATTAATGAAAGTACCATGCATTTTTATGTAACAAAAGACATTAATGAAAGTATTAATGAGCTTTTATGAAGATATAGAGGAGGAAGGGGAAGAATATGTAGAATTAAGGAAGAAGAAGCAGAGAATGTAGTTTTGTCCCAAAGTATAAGGTTTCAAACCCCTTTCTGTATATTCCACTCATCTTTTATATTACCTAACTTGACCTGCTTCATACAACGTAGGAGAAGTAGATATGTAATCTCATAATAGTAAAGTAATATTATTTTACTGTTTGTACTATCACATCTACTTAATATAAGCATGGGCTGCTTGTTTATATTTAATAAGATGTGATGGGTATCATAATTACTAACTCAGACCCAGAATAAGAGTTATATTTTAGTCGTGCACTCAACCTGAGAGGTGTTGGGTTCAACTCACACACTTTTTCTAGTAGGAGTTGGGTTCAGCTTGTAACCGTACTCAAGAATGGTCAAAGACGGATGTGCCATAGCTCAACGTGGAGTTGGACATGGTTGTGTCCCTGACCCAACAGGGGGATGGGCGCGAACGCATCTCTGACCCATTGTGGGGCTGGACGTGGATGCGCCCTTACCCACCTTGGAGTTAGGCGCGGACATGCCATGAATTAATGTGGAGTTGGGTAGAGCACGTCCCTAACCCAGTATGGTACTGGGCGCGGATGCGTTCCTGGCCTATTATGGGGCTGGGCGCGAATATGCTCTTACCTAACTTGGAGTTGGGCGCGGGCATGTCATGGTTCAACCTAGGGTCAGGAAAAAAAAAACATAGCCTCATTTTGGGTTGTGATTTCATGTAATGACCTTTTAAATGGGACTGTTTTATAGAACCCATGACCCATCAATTCGAAATCAAAATATACACTTAAATTAAGTCTATTTTAGTCAATAAAGATTTAATTGAATTACATAAGGAAAACAGCTTTTGATGGAACACATAATATAATAGAATGGTTGAATCCATAAAAAAAATCTATAAAAAAAAATCGTATAAGAAAAAAATTATAAAAAAATAAAATTACAATTGCGAACTATGTCATTAGTCGGCTTTTATTGGTTAAACATACTGGTGGTTTCTTCTTCTTCTTCTTTTTTTTTTTTGTTAAAACTGTATTTTATGATTTTTTTTATAAAAAAAATGCTTGAAATTAATTATTTAATATTTTTTTATTGTTTTGATGTACTGATATAAAAAATAATTTTAATATATATATATATATATATATTATTATATATTTTTAAACAAAAATATTTTAAAAAAACAACCATTTAATACTCTTTTAAGTAGAAAAATAGTAGGAATGGCATAAACCTTGGCGAAGTATTTTTTTTTTTACGGTAAAGTCCATAAAAATGTTCGTAGAAGGGCTCAATCCATAGATTTAACAAGAGTTAAAATCAGAAAGGCAAAACACAGAGGTCCTTTTATGATAAAAGAATTTCTTGTTTGTCGGTTCCTTATGCTTATTGTTCTTAATTTCCCAACCTTACCCGTTGTCATAACTCTTTAGGTTCGTATTTATTAAAAACTAATCAAAGGTTTATATTTCGGAGTTAGCTTTGACGATGGTGGATGTTAAATAAAATCAAATTAATCTTTTAAAAAATTAAATACACATAAGATAATTATATATATATATATAT
>Ga0325401_1002146_pt1 | contig 17315 bp, 11 predicted proteins | sample PopdelMetagenome_FD_205666 | JGI IMG/M metagenome (GOLD analysis project Ga0325401, IMG submission 205666) | Populus deltoides microbial communities from Bellville, Georgia, United States - Xylem-PdKOR-R2 | ecosystem: Host-associated > Plants > Phyllosphere > Stem > Wood/Secondary xylem | place...
TGGTGCTCTGGACGCTGGTGCGCCACCTCTTCTTCCTGGTGGTGCCGAGCCCGATCGGCCTCGACGAGACGAACCTCCAGAACCTGCTGCTCGCTCCGGTGCGTCCGAGCAACGGGCTCTGGTTCCTCTACGCGCTCGCCCTGTTCTTCGTCGTGCTCAAGCTCCTGCGGGGGCGGGTCGACCGCCGGCTGCAGCTGGCCGCCGCCGCGCTGCTGAGCGCGTGGTTCTTCGTGCGCGCCGACACGGGCAACGTGCTCCTCGACGGCGGCGACACAGGCAACATCGCGTGGAACGGTATGGCCCGGTACCTGGTGTTCTTCATGGCCGGGTGCTTCTTCCGCGTCCGGATCGTGCGCTTCGTCGAGCGGCGCGGCATCGGCACGGGCCTGCTGCTCGGCGGCGCCTTCGCCGTCTCCGTGGTCGTCGTGTTCCTGCTGCGGTTCCGGGTGCCGCTGGTGACCGCGCTGCTGCTCGGGGTGAGCCTGCTCGCCGTCGGCGCGGGGCTCCTCGTCGCCCGCTTCCTGCTGCGCTTCGGATGGATGCGCTGGCTGCCCGCGGTGGGGCGCCACACCCTGCCGGTGTACGTGCTGCACGTGCTCGTCGTCTCGGCGCTCACGAGTCTCCTACTGCTCGCCGACGGGCAGCGCTGGCTCGCGCTCGCCGGTCCCGCCCTCCCGGCGCTCGTCGCGGCATCCGCAGTGGCGATCTCGCTCGGGATCTGGCGCCTCACCCGCGATCTCCCCGTGCTCCGCTACGGCTACGCGGCGCCGGACTGGTTCCGCGGACGCCGCAGCGCCGGATCGTCCGACCGCGTCGCGCGCGACGATGCCACCCGCGTCCCGCGCGGCTGACTCCACGGCCCGCTCCGTCCGGCGGGCCGGTATCGCGGCCGCCGCGGCGGGCGCCCTCGCCGCCGCCGTCGCGGCGTGCCTCGTGCTGGTCCCGGTGGAGGACGCCCCGCGGCGCGCCGATGCGATCGTCGTGCTCGGCGGCCTCGGGGCGCGACCGGTAATCGACGAGGCGGTGCGGCTGATGGACGCCGGCTACGCCGACCGCGTCGTGGTGTCCGACGCGTTCGGCGGCGACACGCTCCCCGCTCACCTGTGCCGCACCTACCCGGCGCGGTTCGAGTGCGTCGAGCCCGACCCGGCGACGACCGCCGGGGAGGCGCGCCTCATCGGGCAGATGGCGGACGAGCGGGGCTGGGACGCCCTCCTCGTCGTCACGCGCACGTACCACGTCACGCGTGCGAGGATGATCCTCGACCGGTGCATCGCGGGGGAGCTCATGGTCACGGGCGTCGACGGGGAGCTGTCGGTCGCCGACCGGCTGCATCAGGTCGTCTACCAGTCCGCGGCGACGGTCGTGGCGCTCGCCCGTCCGGGCTGCGGAGACACCACCGAGAGGGACGAGGGATGACGAGGTCGCTGCTCCTGCTGCGGCTGCGCATCGCGCTGCTCGCGGTCGCGGCAGCCGCGGTGGTGCTCGCCGTCGCCGTCCTGCTGCCGCGCTACCTCGAGCCGAGCCCGATCCTCCTCGTCGGCGTCGCGGTTGCCGCCGTGGCCGTGACGGCCCTGTTCCTCGTGCCCGTGCACGCCCTGCCCGCGATCGCCCTCGCCGTCTTCGCGCTGCTGCCGAGCCGGCTCCTCCCCCAGGACGGCCCCTTCGGTGCGCTCCCCGTCACCTCGGCGGTGCTCGTGGTGTGGGCGCTGCGCCGCTTCCTCGCCTCCGGTCGGGCGGACCCCGGACCTCGCACCGTGCCGTGGATGCGGGTCGCCGCGACGGTGAGCGCCGTGCTGTTCCTGATCTGGTCCGGGATCGGGCTCGCGCGCTCCGTGGATCCGCAGGTGTCGGCCGGATGGCTCATCAGCTTCACCTGCGGCGCGCTGATCCCGTTCGCGGTGCTCGACGCGCGGCGCGAGGCCGCACTCGTGCGCCGGACCTGGATCGCACTCGGCGGCGCGCTCGGCGCCTATGCGGTGCTCGAGGGGCTGCTCCGCGCCAACCCGGTATGGGGCGCCGTATACTCGCTGCTCGGGCTCTCCTCCGACCAGCGGTGGTCGACCTACCGGGCGGAGGCGTCGTTCGGGCATCCGCTGTTCGCCGCCCTCTTCTTCGCGGTCGCGTGCGCGCTCGCGGTCTCGCGCTGGCTGACCACGGGGTCGCGGTGGACCCTCGCGGCCGCGATCGCGGCGGGGCTCGGGCTCGTCTTCACCGTGTCGCGCGGCGCGCTGCTCGGAGCCGGCATCGCCCTGGTCATCGCCTACCTGGCCTCCCTGCTGCTGCGCCGGGAGCGGCGTTGGAGCCGTTACGCCCTCCTCGCCGTGCTCGGCGCGGTCGGTGCCGCCGGGCTCACCCAGTTCGACGCGCTGAACGAGCGGGCCGTGTCGATCGAGGCGCAGCTGTCGGCGGGAGCGCGGGACCTCGCGCTGTACGTCGCCTTCCGCGCGGCGGAGTACGCGGACTGGATCGGGTCGGGTCCCGGCACCTCGGGCATCACCGCCCGCCAGTTCGACGACGTCGTCATCGAGAACTCCGCCCTCCAACTGCTCATCAGCGTCGGGATCCCCGGGCTGGTCCTCATGACCGGCGTCCTCGGCTTCGCCGCGCTGACCGCGCTCGCCCGCGGATCCGCGGGTCCCGCCGCCGGGATCGTGGCGTACGCGATCTGCATCGCCGGGTTCAACGCGATCGACGCCATCCGCTCGATGCACCTGCTGCTCGGATGCCTGCTCATCATGGCGCTGAACACCGAGCCGCCGCAGGAGGATGCGCCACCGCGCCCCGCGCCTGTACTCGCATCGGACCGCGGTCGGCCGCTGCGAGCCGGTGTGACGAGCGGCGCGCGGTAGAGTGCTCGGGACACACGGCCCGTCGTCGCGCTGAATACAGGTGAACGTTCGGGAGGTGCGGTCGATGGAAGAGCCGTCCACTCCCGCACGCCCGCGGCTCGTCGCGCTGCAGTCGCTCGCCCCGCCGAACGGCACCACGAGGTTCGTCGACCAGGTCGTCGACGGGGCCGCGCCCGAGGTGCGCATCCTGTTCTTCTCCTGGCGCGCCGCGCTGACCGCCCGGTACGACGTGTTTCACGTGCACTGGCCGGAGTTTCTCGTGCGCGACCGTCGCCGCCTCCGCGCACTCCTGCGCCGCGTCGCGCTCCGCGCACTGCTGCTGCGCCTCCGGCTGCGACGGGTGCCGATCGTCCGCACCGCGCACAACCTCGCCCCGCACGAGGCGGGCACCGCCGCCGAGCGCCGGGCGCTCGCGCGGGTCGACCGGCGCACCGATGTGTTCATCCGCCTCAACCCCACCACCGAGCTGCCCCCCGGGGCGCGGGGCACGACGATCCTGCACGGTCACTACCGCGACCGGTTCGCCGGCACCCCGCTGCCCGAGCCCGTCAACGGCCGCATCCTCTACTTCGGCCTCATCCGGCCGTACAAGGGCGTCGAGACGCTCCTCGCCGCCTTCCGGTCCCTTCCCGACCGGGATCTCGAGCTGCGGGTGGTCGGCCGCCCGTCCGGCGGACTGCGGGAGGTCGTGGAGCGCGAGGAGGCGCTCGACGACCGCATCGGCTCGGTGCTCCGGTTCGTGAGCGACGAGGAGCTCGTGCGCGAGGTCGGCGGCGCCTCGCTCGTCGTGCTCCCCTACCGGGAGATGCACAATTCGGGCGCACTCCTCGTGGCGCTCTCGCTCGACCGGCCCGTGCTCGTGCCCCGCTCGCCGTCGAACGAGGCGCTCGCCGCGGAGGTCGGCCCGGGGTGGGTGCGGATGTACGACGGCGACCTCGACGCGGACGTGCTGCGCGATGCGGCGGCGGCGGTGCGCGCCGAGCCGCGGTCGGGGCGCCCGCGGCTGGAGGGCCGGGACTGGACGACCCTCGGCGAGCAGGCCTACCGCACCTACCTGGAGGCGGTGCGGCGCAGCGGACGCCGCGTCACCGTCTCGGGCTCGTCGCTGTGAGCGACGACGACGGCGGCCGCCCGCCGGAGAGCCTCGGACGCACGGCCGGTCGCGGGGCGAGCGCCACGCTGATCGGTCAGCTCGTCCGCATCCTCGTGCAGCTCACCGGGATCATCGTTCTCGGCCGGCTCCTGGCGCCCAGCGACTACGGGCTGGTCGCCGCGGTGACGGCGATCATCGGGATCGGCGAGGTGTTCCGGGATTTCGGACTCTCCTCCGCGTCGATCCAGGCGAAGACGCTCACCCGCGAGCACCGCGACAACCTCTTCTGGATCAACTCGGGCATCGGCCTCGCCCTCTCGGGCCTCGCGGTCGCCGCGAGCGGCCCGATCGCCGCCTTCTACGGCGACGACCGGCTGCAGCCCCTGACGATGCTGCTCGCCTCGACGTTCCTCCTCAACGGGCTGATGACCCAGTTCCGCGCCGACCTCAACCGCAACTTCCGGTTCCTGGCGCTCGCGAGCACCGAGATCGCCGCGCAGGTCGGCGGCCTGGCGGTCGGCGTCGGGATGGCGCTCGGCGGCGCCGGGTACTGGGCTCTCGCGGGGCAGCAGGTGAGTCAGGCGATCCTCGCGCTCATGCTCCTCGTGATCGTGACGCGCTGGTTCCCGCGGTGGTACCACCGACGGGTGCGGATGGGGTCGTTCCTCGCCTTCGGCGGCAACCTCACCGGCGCGATGCTGCTCGGGTACGCGAGCCGCAACACCGACTCCGTCGTGATCGGCGCGAGCCTCGGCGCCGGACCGCTCGGCCTCTACAACCGCGCCTTCCAGCTGCTGCTGCTGCCGCTCAACCAGATCAACGCGCCCTCCACCCGCGTGGCCCTCCCGGTGCTGTCGCGGCTGCAGGACTCGCCCGCGCGGTACGCGGACTTCATCGTGCTCGGTCAGACGATCATGCTGCACGTCGTCACCCTCGCGATCGCGCTCGCGTGCGCGCAGGCGTCGCCGTTGATCCTGCTCTCGATCGGTGAGCAGTGGTCGGCATCCGCCCCGATCTTCCAGGTGCTGAGCATCGGCGGCTTCTTCCAGGCGGCGGCCTACGCCACCTACTGGGCTTTCCTCTCCAAGGGCGTGATGCGGCAGCACCTCTGGTTCTCGCTCGCAACGCGCCCGTTCCTCATCGTGCTGGTGATCCTCGGCGGCCTGTACGGCGTTTTCGGCGTCGCCGCGGCCTACTCCATTGGGGTCGCGCTGATCTGGCCGATCGGTCTGTGGTGGGTCGGCCGGGTGACGGATGTGCCCGCGCGGCGCATGTTCCTCACGGGGGCGCGGGCCGTGACGGGCTATGGCGTCGCCACGGTCGCCTCGTGGGCCGGTACGCTGTGGGTGTCCGCGGCGCTCCCCCTGGTGAGCATCGCCGCAGGTCTCGTGATCCTCCTCGCCGCGGTCGCGCTGGTCGCCGTGGTGTGGCCGGCGTTCCGCCGGGACGTGATCGCGATCGCGCAGAGCCGCCGCTTCCTGCGCGCCGCGCGGGGGCGCGGCATCGACGACGAGAACCCTCCGGAGGCGTCCGGAGACGGAACGACGGGACCCCGCCGCTGAGGCGGCGAGCACGGCGAGGCGGGACGGCACGGTGAAGCGGTGGAGACGGGTGGGCCGGGCGATCGCGCGCGCCCGCCATCGCGCCGCCGCCGTCGCGGGGCTCGACCGGGCCGCCGACCGCCGGCTCTTCCGCGCGGCGCTGCCGGCCACGCGCGAGCGCGCCGCGCACCTGCTGGTCGCGCCTCCCGGCGGCGGGAACATCGGCGACCAGGCGATGATCGAGGCGTTCCTCGAGAACACCGCGGGCCCCGTGACCGTGCTGACCCGTCGTGCCGACGACGTGGTCGTGCCCGCCGCGCACCGCGACCGCACGACCGTCGAGGCGCTGCCCGGGCTCGTGTACGGCGACGGGGCGGATCACCGCGCGGCGGTGCGCCGGTTCGCGGCGCTCGTCGCGTTGGCGGCGTCGGTGTCGGTGGTCGGCGCCGACATCATGGACGGCGCCTACAACGCACGCGCCTCGGCGCGGCGCGGCGATCTCGCCGGTCTCGCCCGCGACGCGGGGGTCGACGCGCGCATCCTGGGCTTCAGCTGGAACGGCCGCGCCGACGCGGGAGCACGGCGGGCTCTGCGCCGCGCCGCCGCCGCGGGCACGAAACTGCTGCTGCGCGACCCGGTGTCCGTGCGGCGGGCGCAGGAGGACTCCCTCGCGAACGTCGTGCCCGTCGCCGACATGGTGTTCTCGGCCCGCACGGCCGACACCGGCGAGCGGGACCGGATCCTCGGAGCCGACCCCGGACCGTACGCCGTGGTCAACGCGAGCGGGCTCGTGGCGCGGTCGATCGACCAGGCCACCGAGTACGCCGCCATCGTGCGGATGCTGCTCGACGAGGGGATGCGGGTGGTGCTCCTGCCGCACGTCGTGCGTGCGAGCGCGGACGACGCCGTCGCGTGCGCCGCGGTCGCCGAGCGGGTGGCGGACCCGCGCGTCGTGCTCGTCGACCGGGTGCTCTCCCCCGCGGAGGTGCGCGGGCTCTGCCACGACGCCCGGCTGGTCGTGACCGGGCGGATGCACCTCGCCATTCAGGCGATGTGGAGCCACGTGCCCGCGGTGACGCTGTCCACCCAGGGCAAGGTCGAGGGCCTGATGCGGCTGTTCGGCACCGACGACCTGTGCCTCGAGCCCGGCGCCGGGCTCGCCGAGCGGATGGTGCCGCTGCTCCGCGACCTCGTCGCCGACCGCGAGACGTACGCCGCCCGCATCCGCGACCGGCTGCCCGCGGTGCGCGAGCTCTCCGCCCGCAACTTCCCCGCGGGACCGACCGCCGCGCGCACCCCCTGACCCCACCCCGAACGGAGCATTCATGGCCGACGAGACCCCGATCGACGAGCGGGACGCCGACGCGCGCGCGACGCGCCCGCTGCGCGTGATGTTCGTGGTGACCTCCCTGCACGGCGGCGGCGCCGAGTACGTCGCCCGGTCGTGGATGGGATGGCTCGCCCGCCGCGGTCACGAGGTGTCCGCGGTGCTCACGGGCAGCCCGATCGACCGCGCGCACCTCCCCGCCGGGGTCGCCGCCACCACCCTCGCCGCGCGCGAGGGGCACCTCGCCAAGTCCGGCGCGCTGCGCGCCGCCGTCCTGCGCCGTCGGCCCGACGCGGTCGTCGCCCTGCAGGCCTACCCGAACCTCCTGCTCCTCACCGCGGCGGCCCTCCTCCCGCGGGCGCGCCGCCCGCGCACTCTGATCAGCGAGCGCAACCTCGTGACGCTCGGACTCCGCGGCTCGGGCATCGTGCACCGGGTGAAGGTGGGCATCGCGCGGCGGGTCTACGGGAGGGCGGATCACGTCATCGCCATCTCGCACCCGGTGGGAGGGGAGATGGTGGGCGGCTTCGGGGTGTCCGGCGACCGGATGAGCGTGGTTCCCAACCCGGCGACGGCGAAGGTGCACCCCGCCGCGACGAGCACTCGCCGTCCGGGCAGCGCCGACGGCATCCAGCTCGTGCTCGCCTGCCGGCTGGTGAGGCAGAAGCGCCCGCTGCGCGCCATCGAGACCGCCGCCGAGCTCCAGCGCCGGGGGGTGCCCGTGGAGGTGGTGTCCTTCGGCGGCGGCCCTCTGCTCGCCGAGGTCTCCGCCGCCGCCGACCGCGCGGGGGTGGCGTTCCGCCACGAGGGCTGGGTCGAGGACTGGTTCTCGCGCTTCGCCCCGAACGCCGTGGCCCTGCTCCCCTCCGACCGGGAGGGCTTCGGCAACGTGCTCGTCGAGGCCGCCGCCGCGGGCTACCCGTCCGTCGCCCTGTCGGGCGCGCTCGGCGTCGCCGACGCCATCGTGCCCGGCATCACCGGCGAGCTCGCCCTGACACCCGACCCGGTCGACATCGCCGACGCTGTGCTCCGCGCCGCCGACCTCACCCTCGACGGCATCGATCCCTGGCTCCGGCGGTTTTCCCTCGATGCGAGCGGGGCCGATCTCGAACGCGTGCTCGCCCGCACGATCGGAGCGCGCTCGTGAAGGTGTTCGCCTCCGTCCTCGGACAGGTCGACAACGTCGGCGACACCGCGCTCCGTCGCGCGTTCCTCGACGCCGTGCGTCCCATGGGCGACCTGCAGGTGTACGTCGGGGAGCGCGAGGACTGGTACCTCAGCGGGCTCGGCCTCGCCCCCACCGACACCCTGTTCCGCTCGTCGCCGGTGTGGCGGCGCGCGATCTCCGGCGCGGTGGCGGCCGGCCCGTCGGTGTACGCCTTCAACGCCGGCGAGATGGAGCTCGAGCGCGACTACGCGCTGCAGTACCTCCGGCTCGCGCCGCTGCTGCTCGCCTCCCGGCTGCGCGGGGGCCACGCGATCCACGCCGGCTTCGGGGTGCGCAGGTCGACGCCGTGGAAGCTGCCGATCGGCGCCACGGTGCGGCTGTGCGACGTCGTGTCGTGGCGCGACCGCTACAGCCGCGACGTGATGGGGACCGGCCGCGTCGCGCCGGACTGGGCGTTCGCGCTCGGCGCCGACGACGCGACCCTGCTCGGGCCGGAGGGCGACCGGCCGTACCTCGCGATCGCCCTGCGCTGGAACGGTCTCTCGCCCGACGACGCGTGGCGAGCGAGCGTGCGGCGCACCGCCGATGCGCTGGGCCTGCGCATCGTCGTCACCGCGCAGATCCTCCGCGACGGGCCCCCGGCCGAACGCCTCGCCGCCGAGCTCGGAGGCGAGGCCGTCGTGTGGGACGGCCCCGATCACGCCGCGCAGGAGGCACGGCTGCGCGCGGTGTACCGCTCGTCGCGGGTGCTCGTGACCGACCGGCTGCACGCGGCCGTGATCGCCCTCACCGAGGGCGCCCCCGCCGTGGCGCTCTCCGACTCGCCGAGGTCGAAGGTCGCGCGCACCCTGGAGGCCGCGGGCATCGCGGGGGCGTCGGTGGATGCCGGGCTGCGCGACGCGGCCGCCCTCGAGCGCACCGCGCGCGACCTCGTCGAGCGCCGACGCGCCGTGATGCGGCACGTCGTGGCCGCGCGCGCCGACATCGCCGCGCTCACCCGCGACATGCGGGCGATCACCGCGTGAGCACCGCGCCCGGTGCGGCGGCGACGCCGCGGGTCAGCGTGATCGTGCCCGCGTACAACGCGGCGGCGCACCTGCGCGCCTCGGTCGAGGAGATTCTCGGTCAGACCCTCTCCGACCTCGAGGTCGTCGTCGTCGACGACGGCTCGACCGACGACACGGCCCGCATCGGCGCGGAGTGCGCGGAGCGGGACCCGCGCGTGCGCTTCGTGCCGCTCGCGGAGAACGGCGGGGTCGCCGCGGCGCGCGAGCGCGCCGTGCGGGAGGCGCGCGGGGACTGGATCTGGTTCGTCGACGCCGACGACCGGCGCAATCCCCGCGCACTCGAGCTGCTGCTCGCGGCGGCGGAGCGGGACCGCGCCGACCTCGTCGTCTGCGGCGCCCGGTTCGTCGATCCGGACGGGAGCACCCGCGCCATCCCCGCCCCCGCCCTTCCCGGCGTCGTGCCCGGCCGGTCCGCCTTCCGCGAGCTGCTCGAGGGGCGCATCACCGGGCACCTCTGGAACAAGCTCGTGCGGCGCGACCTCGCCCTCGGCATCGAGTACACCCGCGCGCGCGTGCACTCCGACCTGGCGATGACGGCCCAGCTGGTCGCCGCCGCCCGCCGCGTCTCCGCGATCCCCGACGTGCTCTACTCGTACCTGCTGCGCGAGGGATCGATCATCCACTCGGGGCGCAGCCGCGCCGAGTCGCTGCTGCTGGTCGACGACGCCGTCGCCTCGGCCGCCCGGCGGCTCGACCCGCGCCTCCTGTCGACCGGATCGTTCGCCCTCTACCGGGCCCGCTTCATCGTGCTGTCGGGCCTCAAGGACGCGCTCCTCGGGCCCTACCCGCCGGACGAGCGCATGCGTCGGGCGCGCGCCCTGCAGGCCCGGCTGACCTGGCGTGCCGCCGCGGGGTTCGCGCACCGGCGCGATCCGAAGCGCCTGCTGCTCGCCGTGACCGCGAAGACCTCGCTCCGTCTGCACCGGGCCCTGCTGATCCGCGCCGCGCGGGTCTGACGCGCGTTCTCCACCGATGACCCCCGTTCGGGGTACACCGGGACGCGGGGATGCCCTACTATCGGTGCTCGACCCACCGCACGACACGTCTTCACGTCCCCGGACACGACGACGCGCGCCGATGTCTCGGCGCCGCCCGCCGCCCACAGCCCGCGCCTCACCACCTCCGGGAACCGAATGATCCGCAGAACGCCCGCCCTGCGCGGAGCCGTCGCCGCCGTCCTTTCCGCGGGCCTCGCCCTCGGACTGCCCGTGACGACCGGCGCTCCCGCCGTCGCCTCTCCCGCACCCGTCGGCGCCGGGCTGCACGAGAACGGCTCGGCGGCGATCGTCACGACCGGAACCTGGCGCACCTCCGAGTCGCCCGACGACAGCGGCGGATCGACCGCCTACGCGCCGCGCGCCGCGACGGCCTCGCTCGCGTTCGAGGGCACGGGAGTGACCTGGATCAGCCGCATGAGCGCGCACTCCGGCATCGACGTCGTGACGGTCGACGGGGTCGAGGTCGCCCGCGTCGACCGGTACTCCGCCGAGACGCGGCACGCGGTCCCCGTCTTCGTCTCCGATCCGCTTCCCCCCGGCGCGCACACGATCACGGTCTCCTCGACCGGGCAGCGCAACCCGGAGGCCGCGGACGGCAACCTCCTGGTCGACGCCTTCGCGGTGGAGGACGCTCCGGCGCAGGACGGAGCGCTCGCGCCTCTCGCCGCGGAGGCGCCGGCCGACGCCCCCGCGGGCGGCGCGGAGGCCGGCGCGGGCGTCGGCATCCATCAGACCGCGAGCTCCGGCATCTCCTTCTCGGGGCCGTGGCGATCGATGGCGTCGCGCAGCGACAGCGGAGGGTCGAGCCAGTACCTCAACGCGAAGGGCTCCGCGTCGCTGTCGTTCACCGGCACCAGCGTGCAGTGGCTGAGCCGCGTCACGCCCTCGGCGGGCATCGCCGACGTGTACATCGACGGCAGGAAGGTCGCCTCGGTCGACCGCTACTCGTCGGGCACCGCCTACCAGCGCACCGTGTTCGCGAGGTCGGGGCTCTCCGCCGGCTCCCACACGATCAAGATCGTGTGGACGGGGACGAAGAACGCCCGGTCCGAGGGCACGAACCTCGTGGTCGACGCGATCGTGGTGCCCGACGTGACGCCCCCGTCCGCGCCGACCGGCGTCGTGGCGCGCGCAACGGGCACCGCCGACGCGCGGATCTCGTGGAACGCGGTGGCCGACTCGCGCCTCGCGTCGTACCGGGTGTACGTCGGCACGGCGAAGGGCGGAACGCGGCTCGTCGGCCAGACGCTGAAGGGCACGACCGCCTTCCGCAGCCTGGGGCTGCCCTCGAGCACGAGCCTCTCCTACCGGGTGACCGCCGTCGACTCGTGGGGCAACGAGTCGAAGCCCTCCTCCGCCGCCGGCTTCCGCACGGCACGCACGCCGAGCGGGGCGCACCGCGCCGACGACTGCCCGACGGCCACGACCACCGTCCGCACCGTCGAGGGACTCCAGAGCGCTGTGAGGAAGGCGAAACCGGGCACGGTCATCCGGCTCGCGGCGGGCACCTATCGCGGGCAGCTGAAGATCACCGCGACCGGTACCGCCGCCAAGCCGGTGTGGATCTGCGGGTCGCGCAGCGCCGTGATCGACGGGGGCGGATACACCGAGAACAGCCCGATCGACGTCAGCAACTCCTCGCACCTCGTGGTCACGGGGATGACGGCGCGGCACGCGCTTAAGGGCGTGACCGTGCGCGGCAGCGACCACGTCACGATCTCCGACATGCTCGTCGAGGACATCGGCTACGAGGGCATCCACGTGCGCTCCCTCACCACCGACAGCACCGTGGTCGGCAACACCGTGCGCCGCACCGGCCAGCGCGACGCCTTCTACGGCGAGGGGATCTACATCGGCTCCTCGAAGAACAACTGGTGCTCCCTCACGAAGTGCGCGCCGGACCGCACCGACCGCATCGCGGTACTCGACAACTCCGTCTCCCGCTCCGGGTCCGATCCGATCGAGGTGAAGGAGGGCAGCACAGCGGGGGTGATCGCGGGCAACGACGTCGACGGCACCGGTGCGATGACCCGCACGGAGTCCTTCATCCAGATCGCGGGCAACGACTGGGTGGTGTCCGACAACACCGCGCGCGAGAGCCGGCAGCACGGGGTGCACGTGAACGCCTCCCTGAACGGGTGGGGACTCCGCACCGTGCTCGTCGACAACATCTTCCGCGTCGACGCGGCGGGGTACGGAATCGACCTCTGGGAGCCCTCTGGCGACGGGTCGACGAAGGCGCTCGTCTCGTGCGAGAACACGGTGATGGGCGCGGACTCCGGCTTCTCCAACATCTCCTGCGCGGACTGAAGACCCGTCGACGTACCCCGGTTGTGGGGGCAGACACCGCCGGGAGCCGCTCCTAGGGTTGGGGTACAGGACGACGCGGGGGAACGCTCGTCCGACACCATCCGGACGCCCGCCCCGACGGCGCGCGTCCGGCCGCGGGCGCTCCTGGCCGGGCCGTTCCGCGCGGGAACCCGGGGGAGCCGTCATGCGATCGCGCACGCACGCCGCACACAGAGCCGCACAGAACGACCCGGGGGTCGGCCGACGCGGCCGGACCCGCCCGCGCGGAGCGCGCCGAGCCGCTCCCGCACGTCGGCGAGCGCTGCTCGTGACCGGTGTCTGCGCCGCACTCGCGGGCGTCGCGCTCTCACCCTTCGCCGTGTCGTTCGCCTGGGGGGTCGACCGGGCACCGTCCCAGATCGACGCGACCTCGAGCACCGAGTCCCGCGTGGGCCCGTCGGCCACCGTCGGGGCCGGACTCGGCGAGGCGACCGGGGTGGGCGCGGCCGCGGGGGTGCACGAAGGGCTCGGCGTGTACGAGGGGCGCTGGAGCGACCTCTCCTCGCGCAGCGACAGCGGTGGCGGGAGCGCGTTCCTCAACTCGGCGGGCTCCGCCTCCCTCACCTTCACCGGCGACAGCGTGCGCTGGCTCAGCCGCACCACGCCGAGCGCCGGCATCGCCGACGTGCACATCGACGGCGAGCTCGTGGCGTCGGTGGACCGCTACTCCGCCACGAGCGAGTACCAGCGCACCGTCTTCAGCCGCGACGGCCTCGGTGCCGGCGAGCACACCATCACCGTCTCCTGGAGCGGTCGCAAGAACCCGGCGTCGAGCGACCGCAACCTCGTCGTGGACGCGATCGTGGTGCCCGACACGGGGGCCCCCGCCGTCCCCGCCTCGGTGGGCGCCCGCCGCGCCGACGGCGCCGTCGACATCGACTGGGCCGAGGTCGCCGACTGGTCGCCGGTGTCCTACCGCGTGTACCGCGCGCTGCCCGGCGAAGGGCCGACGCTCATCGGCAAGACCTCGCCCGGCACCACCTCGTTCCGCGACCTCGGCGCGCCCGCCCGGGCGACCGCGACCTACAGCGTGACCGCGCTCGACGGGTGGGGCAACGAGTCGGCGCCCTCCGCCGGGTCGCGGCTGGACACGGGCACCACCCGGTCGGCGCTCCGCTACGCGGCGTGCCCCACGGCCTCCGCGACCGTATCCACCGTCGCGCAGTTCAAGAAGGCGGTGCAGGCGGCCGTACCGGGCTCGGTCATCCGCCTCGCGCCGGGTCGCTACGCCGGCCAGCTCGACATCACTGCCCGCGGCACGGCCGCGCAGCCCGTCTGGATCTGCGGGTCGCGCGACGTCGTGGTCGACGGCGGCGGTCTCTCGGTGAAGAGCCCGATCAACATGGCCTTCTCGAGCCACGTCGTCGTCACGGGCATGACCGCGACGAACGCCCTGAAGGGCGTCACGGTGCGCGGCAGCGACCACATCACGATCTCCGATCTTCTCGTGGAGGACATCGGCTATGAGGGGATCCATCTGCGCTCGCACACGGCCGACAGCACCGTGGTGGGCAACACCGTTCGCCGCACCGGCCGACTCGATCCCTTCTACGGAGAGGGCGTCTACATCGGGTCGTCGAAGAACAACTGGTGCGCGCTCACCGATTGCGAGCCCGACCGCAGCGACCGCAACGCGGTGCTCGACAACTCGATCTCGGAGACCGGTTCTGACCTCATCGAGGCGAAGGAGGGCACCACGGCCGGCTTGATCGCCGGCAACCGGCTCGACGGCACAGGCGGGATGAGCCGTACGGAGTCGTGGGTCAAGGTCGCGGGGAACGACTGGACCGTCGTGCGAAACTCCGGCGTCCAGAGCAGCATGCACGGCTTCCAGGTGAACGGAGACAGCCCGGGCTGGGGCCTGCGCACGCTCCTGTCCGACAACGACGGCCGGGTCGACGCGGCGGGGTACGGGTTCAAGCTGTGGGAGCCCGATGGCGGCGGGACCAGCGACACGCTGCTCGTGTGCGGCAACCGCATTTCGGGTGCCGCAGCGGGCTTCGCCTCGGTGGCCTGCACGCGCTGAGCCCCGCCGAACGACGGCGCCCCCGATTTGGGGGCATGACAGATGCCTGTAGTCGCTCTAGCTTCTTCCGCACGGAGACGTTCGGGGGAGAGCGTCATCCGTATCTCGCCGAGGCGCTTCGGACCCGGATGCCCATACTGGGCGTCCGCGGGCGGCGCCCTACCCGATCGGGCGATCCTGCCACTCCCCCGCTCATCGATCGGGAGACACGCATGCCCTCGTTCCTCCGCGCCACCCGCGCACACCTGCACCGCCTGATCGGCGGTGCGACCGTCGTGGCCGCACTCGCCGTCGCCGTCGGACTCGCGCCTGGTACCGCCCACGCCGCGACGGGTACGGCGTCGGCCGGGCTCGTCGAGAACGGTTCCTCGCTCATCGCGACGACCGGGAGCTGGTCGCCCTCCGCGGCGGCGAAGGACAGCGGTGGCTCCGTCTCCTTCGCCACCCGCGCCGCGACGGCCTCGTTGCGCTTCACCGGTTCGCGCATCGCCTGGATCAGCCGCACGAGCCCCTCCTCCGGTAGCAACGACGTGTACCTCGACGGCAAGAAGGTCGCCACCGTCGACCGATACAGCCCGACCACCGCCTACCAGCAGACCGTGTACTCGGCTGCCGTCGCCTCCGGCACCCACACCATTGAGGTGCGCTACACCGGTGCGAAGCACGCGAAGTCGACCAGCGCCAACGTCATGGTCGACGCATTCCTCGTCGACGAGGTCCCGACGCCCAAGACCGCACTCGCCCGCGTGGGCGTGTTCGAGGCGGACGCCAAGGAGATCGCTCTCGTCGGGGCCTGGTCGCACCTGAAGTCCTCGAGCGACAGCGGCGGATCCAGCGCCTACCTGAACTCCGCCGGCTACGCGTCGATGACCTTCGTGGGCGACACGGTCGAGTGGATCAGCCGTCGCTCGCCGAATGCGGGGATCGCAGCAGTGAGCATCGACGGCGTGAAGGTCGCCGATGTCGACCGGTACGCTCCGGTCGACGAGTACCGCCAGTCGGTGTTCCGCCGGTCCGGACTGAGCGTCGGCGAGCACACGATCCGGATCGCGTGGACGGGACGCGCGAACGCCGCGTCCCTCGCTGCGAACCTCCTCGTCGACTCCATCGTGGTGCCCGACACCACGGCGCCCGACGCGCCGACGGGTGGCCGCGCATCCAGATCCGGGAATGACGTCGTCCTCGCATGGACTCCGGTGGCCGATGCCGGACTCGCCGGGTATCGCGTCTACGGGCGGATCGGCGGCGGTCAGGCGAGACTCCTCGGAGCGACCGCCGTCGGCAGCACCTACTTCCGCAGCCTGGGCACGCCGTCCGACTCCTCGATCTCCTACACACTGACCGCGGTCGACGACTGGGGCAACGAGTCGGCCGCGTCCGCACCCGTCGCCGTGACGACCGGAGCGACTCCGAGCGGCTCCTACCGCGCCGCTCGGTGCCCGGCCCCCGATGTGACCGTGACGACCCGCAAGGAGCTCGAGGCCGCGGCGAAGGCGGCGGCGCCGGGCACCGTCATCAGTCTGGCTCCGGGTACATGGCCGGGGCAGCTCGACATCACCGCGCGTGGGACCTCCGCTCAGCCGGTGTGGATCTGCGGGTCCGCTGACGTCGTGATCGACGGCGGCGGGCTGGCCGTGAGCAGCCCGATCAACGTGTCCTTCTCGAGCAACCTCGTCGTCACGGGGATGACGACGAGGAACGCTCTCAAGGGGGTGACCGTGCGGGGGAGCGAGAACGTGACGATCTCCGACATGCTCGTTGAGGACATCGGCTACGAGGGCATCCACCTCCGCTCTGGGACCGTCGACAGCACCGTCGTCGGCAACACGATCCGAAGGACGGGTCGACTCGACCCGTTCTACGGCGAGGGGATCTATATCGGATCGTCGAAGAGCAACTGGTGCGCGCTCACCGCCTGCGAGCCCGACCGCAGCGACCGGAACGCCATCCTTCAGAACGTGATCTCGGAGACCGGCTCGGACCTCATCGAGGCGAAGGAGGGCACGACGGGTGGCCTCATCGCGGGCAATCGGCTCGACGGCACCGGAGGGATGCAGCGCACCGAGTCCTGGGTGAAGGTGTCGGGCAATGATTGGACGGTCACCTCGAACACCGGCTCGACGAGCAGCATGGACGGGTTCCGTGCGAACTCCGACACTCCCGGCTGGGGCCTCAGAACCGTACTGGCCGGCAACACCGGCCGGGTCGACGCGCCCGGCTTCGGGTTCAAGGTGTGGGAACGCGCGGGCTTCGGAACGAGCGGCACCCTCATCGCCTGCGACAACGACATCATTGGCGCCGGATCGGGCTTCGCCAACGTCGCCTGCCGGCGATGACCTGGGGCGGGCTCCGGCGGACGCCGGGGCCCGCCCTTCCTATACTCGTGGGGGGCGATCCGGTCCGGCTCCGCCGGGCGAGCTGGAGTAGGAGGCAGGGCGTATGCGACCCCGGCGAAGCGACGAGATCAACGCCCTGATCGCGCGCGCAGCCCTCGTCGCCGTCGCCGTCGTGGGAATCGTCGGCCTGACACTCCTGCTTCCACGGTTCGTCGGAGATCTCGGCCTCGCGGTGGTGCCCGGACTGGCGGTGGCGTTCGTCGCCCTCCTCACCGTGCTCCTCATCCCGGTGCACACACTGCCCGCCGTCGCGCTGACCGTGTTCGCGCTGGTGCCGCCTCGCCTGCTCAGCCAGGAGGGCGCCCTCGGCGCCATGCCGCTCACCACACTCATCGTCGTCGTGTGGGCTGCGCGCCGAGCCCTCGCCGCTTGGTCGCCGGGCCGTGCTCGTGACCGGACCCCGGCGGGTGGGACGGTCGCGTCATCGCCCTGGTCCGCCGCGACGCGATTGAGCGCGGTCTTCCTGCTCGCGTGGAGCATCTTCTCCCTCTTCCGCTC
>Ga0325401_1002148_pt1 | contig 17313 bp, 11 predicted proteins | sample PopdelMetagenome_FD_205666 | JGI IMG/M metagenome (GOLD analysis project Ga0325401, IMG submission 205666) | Populus deltoides microbial communities from Bellville, Georgia, United States - Xylem-PdKOR-R2 | ecosystem: Host-associated > Plants > Phyllosphere > Stem > Wood/Secondary xylem | place...
AAATCAAAAAACCTAGCTGCATCTGCATTAGGTTCTTCTTCTACGATTGGACATTGACTGCCATTACCTTGATTCATTCTCATTGCATCCATAACCATATTTCTGTAAGGATTAGTGTTGTCATTTGTCGCTTCATGCACGTCGTTGCTAGCACTAGAAGTAAACCCAACCACCGTTTCTTCCATTCTCCTCTCACTCTCGCTAACAAATACTTCTCTATGTGCATACCAACATTGGTAATTCTCCATAAACCCTTTGTGTAGAAGATGCATCATTACAACATCTTGATGCAGATACTTTTTATTTTCACACTTCCTGCATGGACACCTAATACTGCCTCCAGTAAAATTTCTAGGAATAGATGTTGCGAAATTAATAAAACCGGGAACCCCGTTACAATAATCCATCCTCCGCAATCCTTGGGGTGAATCTCGATACATCCATGAACGATCATCCATGATTTATATCGAACCTCTATAAAATTATGATGACATAATGTATTAATTAACTAAGTTAGGTAAATAAACTTGCAAAAATATTACTTTACCTCGAGATTATCCAACAAACCAATCACAACTTCTCATAAATATTAAATATTCATTATCATTTATCAACGTCCATACAAATTAAAATATATAAATTTACAGAAATTACCACTCCGCAATACCATTGACAAAACTTTAAACAGACCCATTAAGTAAGCTATTAATTATTTCAAAACAGCACATGTACTTCGGTAGTTCCATAAAGTTTTAATAATTTACAAACAAATACAATCTTACAAAATCTAAAACAAACCATAACAGGTATAGAATTATACATTCATATACTACAAGTTTATTTGAGAAATAACAATAAAACATGTACATTTACTAACAAAATACATATACTAAAAAAACGATAAAATTGACATTTAATTAAATGTTAAAATTTAAAAAGAAAGAATTACTTACAAAAATTGATAAAATCCTTCGGTAAATCAGAACACGGATGCTGTGACCACAAAACTTCAAGAAATATAACTTGTTGTGCTGATATGAGGGAGATTTTTGTTTGGGGGGAGGGGGGCTGGTTGTTTGCAAATGGGGAGAGTTGGGATTAGAAAGAAGAAGGAGAAATAGGGGAGGAGAGGGTCGGTGGAGTGGACATATATTAACTTTTACCGACGGTTTCACTGATGGAATATCCGTCGGTGAAACCGTCGATGATTCTGACGGAACAATCGACACGTCACTGCACGGATCTGCCATTTCAAATCCGTCGGTGATTCCATCGGCAGTCGCTGCACGGGCTGTCTTTTTGAATCTGTCGGTGATTCCATCTGAAAAAATAACCCGCCAAAACCTCCACGTTAGCGACCCGTTTTTTTTTTACGATGGAAACGTTTCCGTCCGTAATTCAGTCGGTAACAACCGACCGAAATTGTCCGTCGGTAGTTACCGACTGAATTACGGACGGAATATTGTCCATCGGTAATTGCGACCACAAATTACCGACAGAAATATTCCGTTGGTAAATCCGTTGCTATTTAGCGAATTTCTAGTAGTGAGATAAATACATAATAATTAAGGAAAAGAAAGCGAAATCTACCCCTTGGATTTAATATTTCTTGGGTAAAAATATTTCATTCAAACTTAAAAACAAGGCTAACGAACACCACACACGGAGAAGAGGCTAATGAAACAAATTTGAAGTTCAGAAGGAGAAATTGAAAGGAGTACAACGTGGAGCTAGCCACGAATTAGCCATACTTGCATGCAACAAAGATCAGCTAGCTAGTTATGATAATAGGAAAGCACTGAGTATATGGTTTGTAATGTAGTAAGCGAGAGAAGTACAATCGCAGCAATGAAAGATATAATTGCCCATGGGTTTTTGAAATAGTCTTGTTTCAGAGATGCCCTGTATCCATGCCAGCTTTTGTTATAGTACGCATCCACTTGTTCGCATAATTGGGTAAAATAAAATTCTCGCACAACTACCTGCTTGCAGATGTTGTTAAACAGTTCCGTAACATCTTCATAGCCACCTAAATCATTTTGTATGATTCTCTTTTTCGCAAGTAATTCGACATCACTTGATGTATCAACAAGACGATCCATAAGTAATGCATAAGACGTCATGTATTGTCCACAACCTTGCATGCTTTGCTCAAAAGCAATTAGGTTCCGGAAGAGTGAATCTGTTGAGTCGTGGATTTGCAATGGTGGGATTTTGAAAACACCATTTTCGAAACTCAAATCCAGTTGATGTTTTGTTGTATCCTTTTGGAACTTGATTCCAGCCGCACGAAGTTCCGTTGCACAAGATATTAGTTTCCATGGCCCGGCCCCGCCTCTTAGATCTGCTCTCAGAGAAGAGGGTAGGTAGCTTCTGTGTAAGAGATCAAGCAAATGACATAAATTCCTACCACTGATTCCGGCACCTACTCCTTCATTGGTATTCAAATCTGGTCTGAAGAAACGAAGAGCCAGCTCCATGAGCCGCGGTTGATCAGCAGCAGTATGCCTCACTATATTTTTGTACAGTTCCGTAAGAACAAAAAATGGAATCTGATTTTCTAGCAACGCCAAGTCACGTTGGAGGGTTGAGATCATCCAAGAAGTCGTGAAGATGGGATCATATTGCCTTTTCGCATCATCATTGGAAAACCTTAAAAGAAGTTCAAGGATAAAGCAACCATCGAATAATAACATTTTAGCAAGATCAGTTCTGTCATATTTGATGGACCCTGGGTAGTATGCTCGAACAAGTGCATCATGATTTAGAATGGTCTCGCCACATTCATCTAATGTCTTTTCCGCATCACGTGTTCGTTCAAGCAAGGATAGAGCATAGTGCCATTTGTGTTCCTCCATGTCCAGCACATTGTCTGTTCCATAGTGAAGAGGACCAATGGAGATAATTTGAGGATTGTATGCACCAGCATTCATATCCCGAAGCTTACGTGGAACCTTGCAAATGCTCCAACCTGTGGACAGTGAAGTTAAGTTTGCAAAGTCCTTTTTGATGTTAATCAGCCATTGACCGCTTTCTTGTTGATCAGTTGGATTTGCTCCCGCCATTTCTTCCAAATTGATTGAAATCCTGGAAAAGAATGAACTTAAAGATTTCTAACCACAATTTTGTGTGTTTAATGGAGAAGTCTTCTTTGATAATTCAGAAATAAAAATATTACAAACGAAAAAAATAAAAAGGAACAAGCCGGTTAAGAAGAAACAAGAAACTCGAACAGAAAATTAAGCCCAGGAACGGCTAATTCTTCTTAGTTAGATATGACAATAGAGCCTAGTAAATAATCTCTAAGTCAGCAACTTCAATCAGAAAATCACAGAGGACATCAAGCATTGAAGAAAGAGTGGCGGGAATAACCAATACAGCTGCACGATTGCAGGATGAACAAGCTCGGAACTTGGAATAATATGCTGAGGCCTCTTTCTCACCCCGTTGTTGTAAACTAGTAAGCAAAAAGTGAGGTGGCTAGCTCAGCTGTTGGTTCTCTCAATCTCACCAAGGAAGCAGAGGTTAAAAGAAGGAAAGGCTTGGTTGACAACATGTTGTCAATAATGTTATAACTAATAGTTATAAAAGAGATAGATAAAACCATGAGGGGTAGCTCAACTGATCAGGTATTGAGTTTGCTACTCAATGATCACGAGTTCGAATCTTCTCAGGGTCACTGGAGACTTACATGGTCGTTAACTTCAGGATCTGTAGGATTAGTCGAGGTACATACAAGCTAACCCGGACATCCATATTAATAAAAAAAGAGATGGATGAAATAGAAAGAGAAAATCATGCTCGGATTTACTTAAAAATAATAAAAATTCTCTCATTTATTAAAAAAATATTTTTTAATTCCCTTTTACATCTCTCTCTCTCTCTCTCTTTTTTTTTTTTTGTATCTATCTCTATCTCTATTATATTGTAAATATCTATTAATAATTAGAATTGAAATACCATAAAATTTCTTGAGAAGGTTACAAAATTGGGGAAGAATTCCACACAAGGAGAAGTTTACTCCACGCTTTTATATAAAGCAAGGGTCTCATCATGTTAAGATTCAAAAGATGAATAAAGGGTGTTAAAGATGTCATTTATACCTGAAATATTAAAACATGTTTTAATCAGTCCCTTTATTGGTATAATAGTTAATTAAGTCCCTCTACATCAGTAATTCTTTAATGTCAGCCCTCTATTTCTTAAGTCATCAATAACTCCTTTAATATTAGTTGACATTTATTTATTCTAGAAGAAATAAAGAATTTGAGAAACATATATAGAAAGTTTTGCACCATGATCTACAACATTAAACAATCTATAATAACTCCGACAAGTAAATATGGATCTTATATGTCTATGATATATAAGACAGAAGATTTTTTTTGTTTTTCCTTAATTTGTATTTAACAAGAGTTCAAAGTCGTTTTATCATTGTTAAAGCTTTGATATATCTAAAGATCAAGTAGTTTTGCACTGTCAAAACCCTTGCATTTCCTCTATTACAACTTTTTTTTTTTTATTGTATAATAGATCATAACTCAGTGTTTATATCAAAATAAACATTTTCAATTCAACATGAGTAATTGAGGCGGCTGGAATTGAGATAACAAATTATTTTGAGTAGTCAAGTGTGGATCTGCTACAATTAAAAAAGAATATGCCTTGGATAAATTATTTGGATGGCGTAGCAGATGCATTTATAGACCATGGGAAAGGTCTAAGCTCAAAAAGAGATCTGGTTACTCCAGACTATAATGATAGCTTAAAAAAACTGTAATTTTTTTATTTGATCATTAGATCAAGCTCAAATAACAACGTCGTTTTGGATTTAAGAGTTTTAATTTAGGGATTTGATCAAAGTTTAATTTATTCCTAAGACTTTTGATTTCTTTTAATTACATCCCTAATTGACCTCGAACTTTTAATTTTATACAATTTTGCCCCTGCTGAACTTCAATACCAACCCTAAATTTCAACACCTTTTTCATTGTGGTCCTTGGTTTTGGATTTATACAAATTGATTCTCATTTGACTATTAAACTTTCAATTGTCTTCAATTTCATCCATGTTTTCAACCAAATTGGGTCCTTGAAGTTTAACATCTTTTTCAAAAAAAGTCTTTGGTTGTGAATTTCTTCAATTTAGCCCTCAAATAACCCTAAACTTTGATTTTCTTGCGATTTTACCCTTGATCACAATCAATTGACTTTGTAAAAATTATGTTTGGTCCTCTAATATTTCAATCTTCTCAATTAAGCCCAAATTGAGCTCCCAAACTTAATTTGTCACCAATTAAATTCCTAACAAAATTAATTTGACCAATTTAAAGTATAATTAAGTCCTTACACCTAATTAAATCCTTTAATTGGACCCAAATTAATTCTTAAACATAATTAAAATTTTATTTTCTTCCTATAATTCAATCAAATTAGCCTATTAAAAATCTAATTACGTCATTGGACTTAATTTTTATGTAAATTTATCTAATAATCATTTAATTTGATATTGAATCTGCATCGTCTCCTCAGTCTTGGGTACAACGAGGTATGCTCATGCTCCCAACTTCGTCCAAAATTTTCAACTTGATTTTTCAACATATTTGAATTCCTCTCCAGCTTGCTTTTATCAAGTTGCCAGTCTTTTTGTTAATTATTATTATTATTATTATTTATTTTAGAAACATTCTTATTGCAATTTTTTGCTTATCCCATCACACAAATTTATGTATAACTTTTTTATACATTTCTATGACATGAGAATTATCTTTATAATTAATTGCTTATATATTATTATTTTTATTTAAAATAGTTTTAAAAATAAAAGAAAATTGAAATTTAAGAAACATGTTTAAATAAAAAAAAAAGTTAACGGATGCATGTTTTAAAAAATTACATTCAAATAAAAATAATAAATTAACTCTCAAAATTGTCTATACAAACGACAATTCCAAAAACTTTTCTTAACGTTCACAACAGCAATTGACTATTTAAATCTCTGTTATTTTATTTCTCCTGCTGTTAGATCTTTTCCTATTCTTTCTTGATTATTTTTAATTTATTTATTATTTTGTTTTGTGCTAGTAAAAGTAAGAGATTGTGTATTCCTATATAAGAAACAATATTGCAGGCACCAAGGGACAAATAATAAATTATTTCAAGGTCATAGAATTGTTCTTTTTTAGCTATATGTATCCATTTATATATTCTATATGTATTTATAGCATAGTTATTAAACCCGGCAGATCAACCTGGTGGTTGGACCGGTCCGGGTAAGCAACAGACCGGCATGAGCAAAAACTTGGTTGACCCGTGACCCAGACGACTTGACAAAACACGATAGAGACCTTTTTTTTCCAAATATGTTTTTTCTCCTAGCCAGAGACCTCTTTATATATATATATATATATATATATATATATATATATATATATATATATTTTAGTTGGTTATTAATTTTTTTCAAAGTTCACTATATAAATATTAGAAGAATGTTTTATTTTTTCAATGTGAGATTTGAAACCCTTTAATATATATACTCTATGTTCACAAGAAAAAAAAATTACTTTTTTAATGTGGGATTTGAAACCATTTAATATATATACTCTATGTTCACAAGAAAAAAGTTATGTTTTTTTAATGTGGAATAAAAAAAATTTTTGATTTAAATATTTCAACTTAAAAGGATAATATAATATCTTTTTAATGTAAAATAAAAAAATATTTTGACAGAATCTTTCAAACTTTATTATTTATAATATATATAGCCTATATTCACATGAATTATTTTTTTTAATTTTTTCATATAAAATATTAAAACTTTAAATATTTTTTTTAATTTTTTCAAATAGACCTGGGTCAATCCATGTAACTCAGAACTTAACTTCTTGGCCGATTTAACTCTCGAATCAGGTTTGATAACTATGATTTGTAATAACTGAATCATGGAGGGAACAACAGTGTTTTCATGAAAAAATCACTAGAACTAATAGTTTTGATGATGGTTGAGAGAATCCGATAAATATTACCAAAAGTTACGAGCAAAGAAGAAAAACGAAGAAAGTTACGATGATTTTTTGAAGTAAACTACATGTTCTAATAATATCTTTTTAAGTTGTATACTAAAATGTATGAGACATTTTTATTTATTTATTTCTGAAAATTATTTTTTTTCATTAGGTAAGAACTAAATTCTTAAAAAAAAATACTTTTTTAAGGGAATGGTCATTTGACCCAGTAAATGAAAAAAGAAAAAGAAAAAAGAAGTCCATCTTTCTCAAGTTTGTACTATAAGAGGCTTGTTTTACAGGGATGAGAAGGGAGAAGCCATCGAGACGTGGACGTGGTCATAATGGTGCGCGAGGGTGCTGCCAATTACGCTCCTAACACAAAGTGGTATCACAATAATCCATCTTCAAGATCAAAAGTGCCTTCCCACCATGATAACTTTGCTAGGAAGCTTCCATATAAAAATTATGCTATCGAGTCTCCACGAGACTTTCCTCCTCTTCAACCCAATTCCTTCCGGGATAAGCGTGATAATAAAGAGTCGATGAACAACGCCGCATCTCAACCTTCACAACAGGTGCCGCCACTGCCACCAACATCACAAATTCAACCATCTGTAACCCCTGATCATCGGGGAGAAAAACCAGACATATTCTCAACCTTCCGGGATACGCGTAATAACAAAGAGTCGATGAACAACGCCGCATCTCAACCTTCAAAACAGCCGCCATCTCAACCTTCACAACAGCTGCTGCCACTGTCACCAACATCACACATTCAACCATCTGTAACCCCAGACATATTCTCATCTTCACAAACTCAACCTTCTAAAAACAATGGAACGAAAACGTCAACTAATATTTCAGACCCTTCAGCATCTTCGAGTAGTACTGCCGGTTTTCTAATTAGTTTTGGTACCATTACTTCACTTGTTGAAACGACAAAGCCATCATCACTGACGCGGCCGCTAACAGCAGCAACAGCGAAAACTTCTTCACCAGCAACATTGTCTACAACATCTACCAGTCGGCCATCCCAATTGCCTGGTGATACAGAAAATGGTACGATCTCATGTATAAAATCTGAGTTGGTGAAATATCTGAAGTTATTCCCTCTTCATTTACAGCGACTTCAATTTATACATCATTATCTCTGAACAAAAAAAATAAATAAATAAATCAAAGCTAGAATTTTAATAACTCTTGTTTTGATGTATGTTAAAAAAAAGAAGGAATCATATATAGATTTATATGAAGTACTACAAAAAGTATACATCTTTTTTTTTTATGCGATCATCTCTGTACGTAGTCAGCAAATAGGCTCTTTAATTATTGCTCTTCCTGTTAGTGTTGTTGTTCTTGAGGTTTTGACTTTTAGGATGCCTTTACTTGCTTTTTTTTTTTTTTGTATTTTGTGTTTCTATTTTTAAAATAGAAAATAAAATTTCTCGTTTAGTTTTACGTTAAAAATTAAAAAAAAAAAGTGAACCAAACAAGAACCTTGGTTTTTAGGTTAATTTTGGTATAAGGGTAAGAGAGGTGAAATACTTCCCTACTTTCAATTTTCATCCCTGATGTTTGGTACAAATTTAGAAAGAGAGAATCATTTTAAGGAGGTTAACATTTAACCCTCATTTCGTGGAGGAAAGGTAAGGGGCTAAAGAAATATTGAAGGAGAAAAATTCTTTGTTTTGGTATATTTCCCTCCCTTTTTCTTCCATTTCTCGTTTAAAACCATAAATATATATTTTTTAATTTTATACAAGTGATTTTAGGTTATTTTTATAATTATGTTTAATTTAGATTTTGACTTGATTTATATTAGTATTTACTATTATCCATAAAAAAAATTTCTTAGTTGATTTAATTTAAATTTAATTGTGTTTACTTTCACATGTTTCGTTTTAATTATCAAACTGTTCCGATTAATAACACTTACGTATGAAGCAAATTTAGGTCTATCGTTATCACATATAATACAATTGAAATTAGCATGTTAATCGATTTTCAATTAAAATTTCTTCAAATATGATAATTCACTTTTAATTATTATTCTCTTAACATTTTTTTTTTTCAAATTTTTCTCTGACAGTTGAGAACTTGGAAACAGCTTTAAATCTTCTTCAGTTTTTTTAGAAAAATAGAGAAATATAAAATGCCCATTTCCAAACAAAACCATTTAAAAATCCTAGCAATTTTTGCTAACAAGAATTTGTGTTCTAAACCAAGACTTGATGCATTAGGTTTTGATGGGCGTTGTGTCTGTATTAACTTTCCGCCATTAGTTGCAGCGAGTTGAAGATGAAATTATCAAACTTGACTATTTAATTATAAGCAGAAAGGGAATATATACACATTGTTCCTCAACGAGGGCATCTCACAAATATATGTAGTACAGTGTAAATATGAAGTGGTACTAACTCATCGACGTACTGCAATTACAGGTGATCATGAGTGGAAAAAATGTCGTTCCTGCCATAATCATGTAAAGGATTGTTGTTGGCAAAGTGTTCTTGCCGCCCTCTACCATTCAGGAAATATTGCTGCTGTACGTGTTGTTAATGTCTCTCTCGGCTACTCAGCCGATATATTAATTAATCCCCTCTATAATACATTGCTTTTGTGCCATTGCAGAACGGCCATAAATCAACCAATGTCATCCAGAAGGGGTCGCAGTAATTTTGCTTTAGAGCTTAGAGTCTAATGGCGACCGGAACTCACAACTGACAAAAGCACAAGAAATCAACTACAAATTAAATGATGCTTCAATATTTAAGGAAAAGGGCCTCTTGCCTTCAATAAACAAAAGAGCTAATTGTCATATACTCATATTGATTATTTGTATTTTATTTTTGGTTTGGTGCTTCGTAGCTTGTGGCCTAAGGTTTTTTATTTTTTAATTATGAGTTAATTTAGCGAGACATAACCTTCTTTGTAGTGTAAATAGGAAAGCCGTCTTTTGTGGCAACCGAGATCGCGGCGAACTTTAAAAGTTCAATTATGAAAAAAACAGGTAATTGACATTTTATTAGGAGAAAGTTCTAACTAAAGATGTTGTTATGGTCACTATAAATATTAACCGGTTAATAAAGATTTTATGGTATGAGATTAGTTATGCAAACTAAAAGATGTTATCACTTTTTAAATGTATTATTTAAGGTAAGCTGTATTGCTGATTTTATCTTAAATTGCTAAGAGTTTGTTGTATTATGTTACCGATAATTTACTTGTAATATTTCTGACTCTAACACTAATGAATATTCGGATATAAATACTTAAAACTCTAGTGTTAATAAATATTACGTAACACAAAAAAGTATATTATTCTTGATTTTGATGCCAATGAATAAACCAATAAAATTTTAATTGAAAGTAAAGCATACATATTTTTTATTGTTATTTTTTATGGAAAAAAAGATATATATGTATCGATACCATATTCACATTTCACAGTAAAAATTCACAAATCAAATATATAATGAAATTATAAAAAAAAAAAAGCATGAGGTAGCCACAAATAAATTTAAAAGGATCCACGATTTTTTTTTAGAATTTTCTGATATCCAAAACGATTTGTTTGGCTTAGATATCAAAATAAAAAAAGAGAAATAAAAGAGGAAAACATAAAGATATGTTTTGCTAAACGTACGTAGCTTACATAAACATATTCTTGGTCCTAAATAAATTGGATGGGCTGGGTCTGAGATCCAGGTACAGCCCAGTCTCAAGTGCTCTTTTTTTTTTTTTAGATTGGATTTAGCCTAGTTATATGGACTGAGATGTACCTAACCAGACCCACTTTTACTCGCAGGCCTGCGTGAATTGTTCACGCACGCTTGCTATAGTCAAAGAGTGATTAAAATGTAAGGGGAGGGAAAACGTATGTAGCTTACCTGGTGCTTGAAGATGATGGCGAAGGTGTACTGGCAGGCTAAAGCTGCTCTCTTCCCTCTGCTTTTGTTTTTCGTGCGCTTCTCTTCTGGTCTTGTTTCTTTTCTCTCTGGGTTCTCTCCCCTTCTGCCTCTCTCCTCTGCTCTCTGTTTCTTGTTTGTCCTCTATGTTTTTCTGGTGCTTGGGGACAAAGACGATGGCGAAGGTGTACTGGCTGGCCAAAGCTACTTTCTTCCCTGTACTTCTGTTTTTCGTGTGCTTCTCTTCTGGTCTTACTTCTTTTAATTTTCTCTCGGTCTCTCCCCTTCTGCCTTTCTCCTCTGCTCTCTGTTTCTTGTTTGTCCTGTGTGTTTTTCTTCTTCGTCCTCTCTTGTCTTTCTTTCTGTCTTTGTTTTCGCTTCTGAGTCTCTGTTCGTTTTTTCTGTCTTCCTGGTTTTCTTTGTTCGTTCCTCCACTCTTGTCCTCTTCTTCTCGTTCGTTCGTTCGTCCTCCCCACTCTTCTGGCCTTTCTCTGGCTTTTATAAAGCTAGAGAATGCCGTGCGTTCGTGCCTCAAGATAATGAGGCATGTTCGTCTTTGTTATGAGAAAAAACAGGGACCAACAGTCCTGCCATTGCAAGACTGTTGGTCACGACATATTGGCATTTGGAGATGGCATCGTGGGGGTGAGGTGGGCAGATGGTAGGAGACGTGACCCGAAAGGTTTTGCTGCAGGTTGAGCAATTCAATTCTTAATTGACTTTTTAATTTTTAATGCTTTTAAAATTATTTCTGAAAAAATCAATTAACCCCACTATAATATTATCATCTATTCACTTTGATCCTTGTACTTTAATGTCTTGCAATTTCAACCTAAATCAGCCCCAAACTTGTTACTTTCTCCATTAAACTCCTGATTTGATTAATTAAATTAATTTCAAGATTAATTAAATCCTGAAACTTAACGATTCTTTCAATTCTTTGATCAAATTGACTTCTAAATTTATAATTTCATCCTTATTAGTCCTCAAACGTCTAATTTGTATTATCTTAACTCAATTCTCAAATTATTTTTCATTCATTTATTATTTATTTATTTATTATAATTGTTTTTTGAAAATTCAAAAAATTGGTTATGAGAGTTTGAAAGTGACTATGATTTTTGTTCATGAGCAGATTTTCAATTAGAACCAACATTATTTTATCAAGACATTAACTTTTTTAACGAGAGAGATATATATAGTATATAAATACATCTACTAGAGAAGGGTAGTAGAGGAGGGACCAATTTCTTACACAGCCAAACATAGGCTAAATCCAGAGATATTGCACACAACATGCCTTTACTTTTCTTTTTCTATATATTATTTTTTTCTTCTCTATAAATACTAATTTAATATTGAAAATTTTCTTATTTCAGGATAAATTTATTTTTTAACGAGAGAGATATATAGTATATCCTGAATGCTGTTAAATTGATGTGTAAATCCATTACACTTGCCCAATAAGAAAAAACCATCTGTATATACGTGCCTCCTTTCAAAGGTAATCAATAACCGTTGAAATTCTATTTTGGTGTGCATGGCTTTAGTGAGTAAAAACTAGATGAAACTTGACTAGACAATATGAGAGAGGTCATAATTAGTTGTTCTGTGAGAGAGGTGAGACAGAAATCCAGTGATGAATCTGTCCTCTTCTGTGAGGTTTTAATTAGAGTCTAAATGAGGGATTTAAAAAACTCTAAAATCGTGTGGTTTTTTATTTATATATACTATAATTGGGTATTGTTTATTATATACATTCATAAAACAATGTAGATTTATTGTTTTTTAATAATAATTTATTTTGATCTTCAAAGTTTTATTTTCTATGATTTAATCGTAATTAAAAGCTAATTATTTATGATTTCTTAGTTAAGAGTGAAACTGAAAGAATGAAGACTAAAATAAAAAAAACACCAAATATAAGTAGCGTACAAGAGACTTCAAACAAAATATACTTAGGTCCTTAATCTTTAAAAATAACATCATTCATACAATTTAGGTCTTTTGAAATTTTAAAAAATTATTTTTGATACACAATTTCATTTGTGTTATTTTTCAGTTCAGGGTTAGAAAAAGAAAGAAAATTGTTGTTAAATTCTAACAATGAAAGAAAACATCACCGATTAGTCTATTTTTGACCACCAAAATAGATTTTATTGGTGTCCACGAGTTCCCAGATATGAGAGGGGCTTCATGGTTTCACATAAAAACTAGATCTAAGCCAAGAGAATCAAAATGAACCCGATTTGATTTCAGATTTTTAGGTTATTTTTTGGATATTTGGAGTTGATAGAATGGTTTTTGAGTGTTATAAGGGTGTTGGTGAGGTGTTTTGGGGATGGAATGACTTAAAAATCAAGATTTTTTTTTTTTACCAAAAGAGGCATTGCCCTGATTTTCCGAACACCACTATGGTGGTCAAAATCTAGACTTGCAGACGACACATCATTTGTATTTTTTTTCTTTTTAAAAAATAGAATCAAGCCCAAGCACGCTGGTTTGGGCTTTTCCTTGCAATGACTCAGGCGTGCTCGACCATGGGCCCAAGAGAGCCTGAGTTGTTTTCTGGCCTTTGTTAATTAAGGGTTAAATAAAAATTTAAGAAAAACAATTATTGAACCCAATTGATTCCATGACTCGAAATACATGTTTGACGAGTTAAGCCATAACATTTGAGCTTTTTTTTCTTTCCAATCTTGTTGTTTTTAATCGATATCTTCTTTGAATGTCTCTTTTTCTTAAATAATTTTTAAATTTATAATTCAATTAATATCACTCCTTTGTGATTTTTTCTTATTTAACTTTTTTTGAATAAAGATTTTTTTAATAGTGTTGTGCGTATTTAGTTTTTGGAAAGATTATTCTAATTCATCTATATTTGTTTTTTAATTTTTCATATAAATGAACTTTATTTTTTAAAATAAAAAATATTTATTTTCAGATAATATTTTTAATATATACAATATTGCATAATTTTTTTCTTATATTTTATTCAATCAGTTTAATGTACATGTCTATTTTTATTATCGTTTGATTGAATAAAGAATTAATTTTAATAAACAAATTCAACAAGCACAATCGAGTAAATATTTTATCTTGTGAAATTAAATGTATCGGTCTATATTTGCTTTTTTATTTTTTTAATTTTATTTTGGTTATTATTAATTAAAAAAATTTCATTTATTGACACATATAATTCTTAATTTATTTGTTTTCATATCTGCATGAACTTCTCAATTTATATATATTTTTAATATATATAAACATGTTAAAAAAAAAGTTCACAATTTTCTATAGGGAAAAATATCTAACCTATAATGCATGCGTCAGAAATCTAGTTTATAATCTAAATTGGTTTAGAAAATTCAGAGCCAATTTGCAACTTGGTTGAGAAAGACTAAATTGCATGCTATTTTATTAGAATAAATAACGAATCCACACAGATTCCTCGCCAGCTAATTAAGAAAGCTTTACTACAATTTATTTAAGAGATTAAAAATGACTCCAAAAAATCACTGCAGGTCCCTTTATAAATAGGAATTATTAATTAAAGAATTCTTAACTAATGAGTCCAAATTCTTAAAGAATTATTAATCTTAAAATAAAAATGGCATATTTAATTCATAAATTTTATTTTAAGATGATTAATATTGAAAGAGGAGGGCAGCTCTCTGCTCATGAGACTATAGACAAGATGATGTAAAGCCAGGTAAGTTGTTCTTCATTAAATTATTGTTAATTATTTCTCTAGAAAAAAGAAATCATATGTGAAGTCAAATTCATCCCTGCCCTTTCAAGATAATCTAATTACTCTGGCCTTATGAGGCCATAAAAATCTAATAATCTTATGAGAGACCTTTTAACCTGTAACCGGGCAATAAAAATGGCATATTTAATTAATAAATTTTATTTTAAAATTATTTTTTATTAATATGAATATTTAAACCGATTTACGTATATCACAATTAATTTTACAGACATAAAGTTATTTTAAGATGATTAATATTGAATGAGGAGGGCAGCTCTCTGCTCATGAGACTATAGACAAGATGATGTAAAGCCAGGTAAGTTGTCCTTCATTAAATTATTGTTAATTATTTCTTTAGAAAAAAAGAAATCATATGTGAAGTAAAATTAATCCCTGCCCTTTCAAGATAACCTAATTACTCTGGCCTTTTGAGGCCATAAAAATCTAATAATCTTACTAAAGACGTGACTAATAATCTAATAAAATAAAAGAGATAAATAATTTAAATTAAAAAATTAATAATATAAAAAATAAAATGATTCATAACAAAACTTTGAGAAAAATTACTTAATAACAGGAAGTAAATAAGAATCTTAAAATAACTTAGTTGTTCCATCACATCAAATTCTCTATCATTAAAGCTACTTGTTACATGAAACTCAGATTCCAGAAGAAAACTAAGTACATTATGTGACCCCAGGAAACTACAGAATCTTCAAACAAATCCCATATCTAGTCTGACATTTAGCAAAAGCTAAAGAAAAGCTCTAAAGTCTGAAAAAACAGAAAACTAAAAGTAGCAGGGTAACTGTTTGCGTGGTTTTTTTTGGAAACTAATTATTATTCTACCAGTTATTCATACAAAACAAAGAAAAGAAGAGTTAATTTAAAAAAAATTATACTTTTTATATACTTGTAAACTCAGTTTAATTTCACTGATTTTAGATCAAGTTCAATTTTATTGATTTTTTTTTGTTTTTTACATTAAATACATATTTAGTCATAAAACCTTGGTTCTATGTACCATGACCAACATAGCAAATTTCCCAGAAAAGTAAAAGGTTCCAAGGCATGATTCCACTCCTGCAAAAAAATTTTAATGCATCTCTTTTAGATAAAAAAAAATAATGTAGCGCACAATTCGTGGAATATTAGCCTTTCTAATAATAGAGTGGAAATGATTAAAAAAAAAATCCTAAACATGATTCATCGAGATATTATCAAAAAATCAAAAAGGAAAATAAATGTAATCATGTCAACGCTAGCTGTTAGCTAGCCTTTTTCTTTCTTTAAAAACTGGTGCAACCTCTTCCCTTTGTTATCTAGCCTTTCATCTGTTTACATTTCATTTAGTGAGTTTCTCTAGGCTACAAAATGGATAGCATCATCTATATGGATCCTGTCTTGTACAAGGCTGCAGAAGCAGGCAATATCGGTCCCTTTGAGAATTGTCAAACCTGCCTTGATCAGCTATTGACTCCAGACGAGAACACCATTCTTCATGTCTACTTAACAAACCAAAGCAGTAAAACCGTACCCACTGATTTTGTTGATATAATTCTTGAAAGGTGTCCACCTCTGTTATTCCAAGCCAATAAGAGAGGAGAAACCCCCCTCCATTTGGCAGCAAGATATGGCCATTCCAACGTGGTAGAAGTCCTCATTGACCGTGCAAAAGCTCTACCTGCAGATACGGAGAGCAGAGTAACAGAAGCTCAAATGATGTTGAGGATGACGAATGAAGAGAAAGATACAGCGTTGCATGTGGCAGCTCGAAATATCCAAGCCCAAGTGGTGAAAATATTGACAAAAGTTCGAGGATAAAACAACCATCGAATAATAACATTTTAGCAAGATCAGTTGAACTGACATCTTTGATTGACCCTGGGTAGTATGCTCGAACAAGTGCATCATTATTTAGGATGGTCTCGCCACATTCATCTAATGTCTTTTCTGCATCACGTGTTCGTTCAAGCAAGGATAGAGCATAGTGCCATTTGTGTTCCTGCATGTCCTGCACATTGTGTGTTCCATGGTGAAGAGGACCAATGGAGATAATTTGAGGATTGTATGCACCATCATTCATATCCCGAAGCTTACATGGAACCTTGCAAATGCTCCAACCTGTGGACAGTGAAGTTAAGTTTGCAAAGTCCTTTTTGATGTTAATCAGCCATTGACCGCTTTCTTGTTGATCAGTAGGATTTGCTCCCGCCATTTCTTCCAAATTGATTGAAATCCTGGAAAACAATGACCTTAAATTTTAGATTTCTAACCACAATTTTGTGTGTTTAATGGAGAAGTCTTCTTTGATAATTCAGAAATAAAAATATTACAAACGAAAAAAATAAGAAGGAACAAGCCGGTTAAGAAGAAACAAGAAACTCGAACAGAAAAGCCCAGGAACGGCTAATTCTTCTTAGTTAGATATAAAAATAGAGCCTAGTAAATAATCTCTAAGTCAGCAACTTCAATCAGAAAATCACAGAGGACATCAAGCATTGAAGAAAGAGTGGCAGGAATAACCAATACAGCTGCACGATTGCAGGATGAACAAGCTCGGAACTTGGAATAATATGCTGAGGCCTCTTTCTCACCCCGTTGTTGTAAACTAGCTAGCAAAAAGTGAGGTGGCTGGCTCTGCT
>Ga0325401_1002151_pt1 | contig 17301 bp, 11 predicted proteins | sample PopdelMetagenome_FD_205666 | JGI IMG/M metagenome (GOLD analysis project Ga0325401, IMG submission 205666) | Populus deltoides microbial communities from Bellville, Georgia, United States - Xylem-PdKOR-R2 | ecosystem: Host-associated > Plants > Phyllosphere > Stem > Wood/Secondary xylem | place...
GCAAACGGCGTACGGAGCAAGCGAACAACCAAGTCCCTCTCCCCGCTATGCCAACTTCAGATTCGGGTTTTGACCGCGTCGCTAGCTTCTACGATGCACTAGCCCGTTTGGTGTTTGGCAGCGCATTGCGGCGGGCTCAACAAGCAGCGCTAGCAGGGCTCCCCACGGGCACCCCGAAGGTGCTCATTATAGGCGGCGGCACGGGCTGGGTTTTAGAGGAAGTGTTGCAGCGCCGCCCGCACGCACAAATTCTATACGTGGAAGCTTCTGCGGCGATGCTGCAAAAATCCCGCGCAACTCTCTCGGCCACGCACGAGGCGCAGGTAGAATTTCGGCACGGCACCGAACGCTCGCTGCTTCCTGATGAGTTGTTCGACGTTATCATCACCTTCTTTTTTCTCGATCTGTTTGAGCCAGAGCGTTTCGCGGTGCTGGTTCGGCAACTCAATGCTGTTAGGCGCCAAGGGGGCGTATGGTTGTTGGCGGATTTCTATAAACCGCCGCGCTGGTGGCAACGCGCTTTGCTTGCGGTGATGTATCAGTTTTTCCGTCTTACTACCGGCATCAGTGCCCGACAACTGCCAGCTATTCATGCGGAGCTAACCAAGCTCGGCTTGCGGGTACGAAGCCAACAGTGGTTTTATGGGGGCATGATTGAAGCCTCGGTTTTTGAAGAGAAGTAATGCAGTGCTTCGGCTTTGTGCCGAGCTGCCTCACTCACTTAGACGGTGTTATGCTGAGCTCGTCGTGCAATGGTGCGCAAAGCCAGCACTTCCCACTACGCTATTTTCCCGACGCGCCTCTTATTTTTAGCGCGTTCTACTCTTCACAACCATTACCCTATGCGGAATCTTGCCGCTACTCTCTTGCTAGCCCTCGCCCTGCCTGGCGCGGCTTTGGCCCAAATGACACCTGTACAGTACACCGTGGCCTTCCCCAACGCCGCGCACCACGAAGCCAATGTGACGGTGGTTTTTACAGATTTGAAGCCCGGCGCCTTGCAGGTGCGCATGGCGCGCAGCTCGCCGGGCCGCTACGCCTTACACGAATTTGCTAAGAACGTGTACGCCGTGCAGGCCACCGATTCGAAGGGCAAAGCCTTAAAAGTCAGCCAGCCTGACCCGTATGGTTGGGATGTGAGTGGCCACGATGGCACCGTGCGCTTCACGTATACCCTCTACGGCGACCGGACCGATGGCACCTACGCCGGCATCGATCAGATTCATGCACACCTGAACATGCCCGCCACGCTCGCATTTGCTCACGGTCAGGAGCAGCGCCCAGTTGAAGTAAAATTTGAGTTGCCCACCGGCTGGCAAGTGGCCACGCAGCTTAAGCCCGACCCTAGCAAGGGCACTTACTACGCACCGCACCTGCAATACCTCATGGATAGTCCTACCTCGCTCGGCCCGCAAAAGGTGCGCACTTGGCAGGAGCAGGGCAAAACCATTGAGCTAGCCGTCGTGCACACCGGCACCGACGCCGAGCTAGATGCCTACACCGATCTGACAAAGAAAGTAGTGCGTGAGGCTGCCGCCATTTTCGGCGAGCTGCCCGACTACGATTTCGGTCGCTATACTTTCGTGGCCAACTACTTGCCTCAAACCAGCGGCGACGGTATGGAGCACCGCAACTCCACCAGCATTACGAGCAACAGCCCCTTGCGCGGCCCTGGGGTGCTGCGCAACCTAGGTACGGTGTCGCACGAGTTTTTTCATGCTTGGAATGTGGAGCGCATTCGGCCTAAGTCGCTAGAGCCATTTGACTTCGAGCGCGCCAACATGAGCGAGGCGCTATGGTTTGCCGAAGGCTTCACGCAGTACTACGGCAACCTGATCTTGCGGCGCTCAGGCGCTTTTACCGATGACCGCTATTGGGAAGACGTGACGGGCGTGGTAAACGCCATGCTCAATTCGCCGGGAGCTAGCCGCTACTCGCCCGTGGAGATGAGTCAGCAGGCACCCTTCGTAGACGCCGCCGTCAGCATCGACCCTAACAACCGCAGCAACACCTACCTGTCCTATTATATCATTGGGGCGGGCAATGCCCTGGCGCTGGACATGATGCTGCGCCAAAACTACAAAACGGACCTCGATGCCTACATGCGGGCCGTGTGGCAGCAGTATGGTAAACCCCAGCGCAATTATGCACCCGAGCGCCCTTACACATTGACCGACTTACAGCGTGTGCTCGGCCAAGTAAGCCGCGACACAGCCTTCGCGGGCCGTTTTTTCCGGGAGCACATTACCGGGCATCAACTACCTAACTACGAACAGTTGCTCGCACCGGCGGGCCTCGTAGTGCGCAAGGCCAAGCCAGGCCAGGCTAGCCTAGGATTAGTTCGTCTGTCTTTCGCCGATAGCACCGTAGCTATAGCCGCTAACACGCTTGTGGGCAGCCCTATGTACCAAGCTGGCCTCGACCGCGACGACCAGATTCTTAAGCTCGACGGCAAAGTACCGCGCAACCAAGAAGGACTTACCCAACTGCTAGCTCAGCACAAGCCCGGCGACGTAGTGCCAGTGGTGTTCCGCTCCCGCGGGCAGGAACGCACCGCGCAAATAACTTTAGTGGAAAGCCCGCTACTGGAGGTGGTACCCAATGAAAAAGCAGGGCGCCCCGTCACTAAACAAATGCAGAAATTCCGGACGGCTTGGCTTGGCAGCAAAGCTAAGTAGCAGTTGTTCTATCGTTTAGAAAAAGCCGCCCGTAACCAGGGCGGCTTTTTTGCTGGTACACCGTACGTACACGCATGCTCCAAGACCGCCGTCTGTACCTGATTTATACCATTATCTTGCTTGACGTTGTTGTGGGGTCGGCGGTCGGGCCCATTATGCCGGAATTTGTGCGGGGGTTGCCCCAACCGCAGGTGTGGCTATCGGCGGGCACCGCGTTATTCTTGGGCATACAGCTTTTTTCGGCCCCACTGCTAGGACGACTTTCCGACGGCTACGGTCGTCGTCCCATCCTAATTATATCGGCGGTAGGTACGCTGGCAGCTAATTGCTTGCTGCTGCCGGTGCGAGCCGCTTTCTACTTTGCCAATCGGCTCAGCGATGGGATGACCAATGGCATGTATGCGGCCGTGCGCTCTGCCATTACCGATATTTCCCCCAAAGAGCGCCTATTTCAAAACCTAGGTATCGAGGGAGCTATTGTGTCGTTGGGCTTTGTACTCGGTCCTATGGCAGCCGGGCTGGTGCTTACTGCTTTTCATATTCCTACGGCAGCGCAAGCCCGAGCTGTAGTAGGTTTGGCCGTTGGCTTATCTGCCCTGAACGTTCTGCTTAGCCTATGTTTTCGCGAAACGCACTTGCAGCGCTCGACAGTGCGCGGAGCGGAGCTGCGGGACGATATAGCGCGTACCATGAACGTGCTAACAATCTGGTCACGACTTAGCACGCACGACCAAGCGGCGCCGGGTCTGCGTCGCATTGTGCTTACGCAGGTGGCGCTTACGCTCAGCACGGGCTACTATTTCTATTTTGTAGCCTACGCTAGCCTGGGCGAATTGCAGTTCAGCGCCCGGGACCTCTCCTACTATTTTATCTTTTTTGGGGGCCTCAGCATTGTCATCAACTATTTGTTCTACACCTTCTTAGCCGGTCGCCTACCAGCCCGCCGTACGATCTTTTGGCTGGCCCTTGTTGGAACCCCCACCCTAGCTGGCTACGGACTAGTGGGGCATTCTATTCCTGCGCTGGTGGTGCTCACCATTCTCGATTGCCTTACCCTTTCTCTCATCCAGGGTTTATTGGAAGGTTTGCTTGCTCAACGCACTACCGATACCAACCGCGGCGAAATCTTCGGCCTTAATCAAGCAATGCAGGGGCTGGCCAGCATTGCTACCACGCTGGTGTTTGGGGCATTGTCGCTGCTCGATCTGCGTCTACCTTTTGCCTGGTTTGCGCTATGCCTAGGTGGTGTCGTTTGGCTAACGTGGCCCGCGCCGAAATCATACGCGACTGAGGAACACGCAGCGACAAATCGCTAAGCTACGTACACCTAGCTTTCCTATGGACTAGGTTTTCCGTAACTTGACCTTGTTTTCGGGTTGTTCTCGCTTTTTCGTCCTGTTGGCTATGCGTGTACTCTCTTCTATTTTGCTTTTCGGAGCAAGCCTATTTCTGGCGGGAACGGCGGCTGCGCAAGCCCCTACTACTGCCTCGACCCCAACACCAGGCTTGCTAGGTCCGCGCGTGTCGTATCACCTCGATGCCGGTATGCAGTTCGCTGGGCGCTATGGTTCAGCCTCTTACGTTAGCCCTACGGCTACTTACCAGCTTTCTAATCGATTCCGCCTCTTCACGGGTCTTACGTTTTTGCGCACACAGTCTAACCTAGCCTATGCCTACGGCTACGGGGCCGACAAACCGGTAGCGCCCAACTTCGCCGTCAACAACCACCTGATTGTGCAGGGCGGCGGCACGTACTTGGTGAGCCCCCGCCTAGCCCTAACCGGCATGGCTTGGAAAGACCTTTCCACTCAGCCGTATATGCCAAGGGTCAATCCGTACGCGGGCTTCGGCAATATGGGCTCCGGAGTGAACATCCGCGCCGACTACCAGCTTACGGAAAATATCTCGGTGTCGGGAGGTGTGCGCGTAACGCAAGGAGCCGCACCAGGCTATGGGATGTACGGCTCGCCTATATCGCCGCTCGGGTACTAGCCTAACAACTCTGCAAGGCGCTTTTTCGTCCTTGATACGACAAGCCTCGGGAAGTTTCCGAGGCTTTGTTGTTTTCCTAGCTCACCTGCACTCGTCCCCTCGCCCTTATGGCTGCCCGCATTCAGTACGCCAACAACCCTGACCTGCTCACGATCCGTCGTAATTATCCGGGCAACAAGCTCTTCGGCAACGAGTTTGCCAATGGCGACACGCTGTACGAACCTAGCTTCAGCACGGTATTCCGGTGGAAGTTTCTAACCAAAAATCCGCAGGAAGCCGAGAAGAAGGCCGATACATGGGCGCCAGCGGTAGTACCGTGTGCTGAAGTATTTGAGTCGAAGGAGGATATGCTGGTGTGGCTCGGGCACGCCTGCTTTCTGCTGCGCGCCGCTGGTCGTACCGTCTTATTTGACCCGGTGCTGTTCAGTTCGCGGTTTTTGCACCGCCGCCACCCCCTACCCTGCCAGCCCGAGGATATTCGCAATATCGACTACCTACTACTCAGCCACGGCCACCGCGACCATCTCGACGAACGCTCCATTAAGCTACTGGCCAGCCAGAACCCGCAGATGCAAGCCTTAGCGCCCTTACGTATGGCGCGCCTGCTTCATGGCATGGCACGGGAGCTCCCCGTGCAGGAAGCCGGTTGGTGGCAGCAGTACAACCTAGGTCCTGATTCGCCCTTCGAAATTACCTACTTGCCGGCCTCTCACTGGCATCGCCGTGGCCTAAATGATTTGAACCGCATCCTGTGGGGCAGCTTCATGATTCGGGTGGCCGATAAGCTCATCTACTTTGCCGGCGACTCTTCCTACACGCCTCACTTCGAGCAGATTGAAGAACAATTTGGGCCCATTGACATTGTCATGATGCCCATCGGCGCTTACAAGCCTTCGTTCATGATGCACCTCAGCCACATGGACCCGCACGAAGCCGCTAAGGCGGCCAACGTACTCCGCGCCGGCCATGTGGTACCCATGCACTATGGCACCTTCGACCTCTCCGACGAGCCAGCTTCCGAGCCCCTACGTACCCTTGAGGAAGTAGCACACGGCGGTATGCTCCGCGGCGAGCTACACGCGCCGGCAGTGGGCGAAGTGCTGCGGTGGCAAACGTGGGAATAAAACCTAGCTAACAAATGAATAAGCCCAACTAGCTTCCGCTAGTTGGGCTTTTCTTGATCACACTCTATCGTGCTTATTGCCGGACGATTTGCTTTACCACAATGCCTTCGCTCGTTTGTATCCGCAAGGTGTAAACGCCTGCTTTCAGTGTGCTGAGGTCTAGTTCTTGATTGATGCTCCCCTGCTGCGGCTTGAGTGTGAACTGTTTTACTACCTGACCCAGGGTGTTAAGCAATTGAGCTTGTAGTGCACCTTGACCCTGGGGTAAACTAGCTAGCTGCAAAGTAGCTTTATCTGTAGCTGGGTTTGGGTAGATCTGAGTGGCGGCTGTTAAAGCAACTGCTTGTTTGTTTGCTAGTGTGATTGTTTGGTAGTTACCGTATGTGTATAGCTTAACATTGACGTACTTCTCGTCGGTAACGTTATAATTCTGATCTACTCTGCGCTTGAGGTTGCCTGCCAAATCGCGGCTCATCAATACGCGCCAGCCGTAGATAATCTTCCAGTTGCTCCCATCCCAGCTTTCACTTTCCCGGACAACGCTCTCCTCCTCAACAATATCAGTGTAGCGTAAGCTATTAACCCATTTGCTATTCACGTATTTTTCTACCAGTTGCTTATATGAGCCGTCTGATTGATATGCACTAGTAGTACGCTCCTCGATTTGCCAATAGTTATTATACCAACGTTGAGATTCGTAGTACGTCAATCGTCCTTCTGTATCACGAGTTGGGTTAACAACACGAATAGCATTTAGGTAGGCGCCGTTCTGCCATATTTGAGTGACATATTCTGACCATGGCTGTGCAGCTACTACGGTGTATACATGACGCATAGTGGGTACAAAGCTGCTAGTTGCACCATTCCAGGCCTCGTATATGTTTTCTGTTACTCCACCAGCAGCATTATAAACGTATGAATAGCGATAAGTCAAAACAAAGTCATTCCGGCTTGTGTCCCACTCTTCGCTTACTTGTTGAGTAATAGCCCCATTGGTGTTATACGTAAAGGATACTCGGCTACCGCCGGTTATTGTATTTCCATCCCATACTTGATAAACATCACCAGTATATTGGCCTTGTCCATTGAAGGAATAAACTAGACGTGCTTTGTTTTTCCAAGTACCATCTACCCAATCCTGTTTCAGGAATTCTGTTTGTAAATTACTATAGTTAGTGATATCCCGGGACTCATTCTCCCAAGTACCATTCACCCATTTTTGCCTTAGCCACTCTGTCTCGGCGCCGCGGCTGTCATAGCTAAAAACACTACGTGAAGTATTCTCCCAAGCTGTTCCTGTCCAAGTTTCTATCAGATAAACAGATGATGAGCCGTTAGAATTATAGGAGTAAGAATAACGAGATTTAGATTGCGTCGCTGCTGAATCAGAAACTAGAACTTGCTGCTCCCGACCCTGACTATTATATGTGTACTTATGCAGCGTTGGCGGTAGAATCCATTTGTTAGTGCTCGTTGACCAATCGTAAATCATCGTGCTGCTAGGCAGCGTTGAGCTAGTCGTTCCTCGTTTTGCCTGCCTTTGAGCGTTGGTTGCTTTTTGTAACTCAACTTCTACCGGGCTTTGTGGTTGCTTGCGCTCAGGTTGTATTTCGCGTGCAGAAAGTGTTGGCTGCGCTATAGCCGCACTTGCACTTAACAAGCTAGCAATACAGAGTAAATAAGATTTCATGCAACAGTGCTATAAATGAATTAGTGAGTAAACTGCCTGACTGGCTCACAAGCACTATCAAATAGCATGCGTAAATATTATAAATTATAAATATTCAAGTGTGTAACGATTAGCTTACCAGAATAGAAAAGCCCGCCTTGTGTTGACAAGGTGGGCTTTTCTATAAAACGTCCAACGATGGTCGGTACAAACCTAGGTTACTGTACCACCAGCTTCTTAGATTCTACGCTTTGTCCATCCGATAGCTCCACGATGTAGAGGCCAGGCGCAACGTTCAGCTGCACGTCGATGGAAGGTTTCTTCGCTACATCCAGTGCAATTACTTGCTTGCCACTCAGATCGAGTACGCGGACTTGGCTGAGCTTGTCGGTGCCTTGCAGAGTGAAGCGGCCGCCTGTGGCGGGGTTTGGGTAAGCGTTAACGGCGAACGACGCGGCGGCTTTAGTACCTAGCACGGTTTCTTTCACGTAGGATTTCAGCCAGACGAGGGCTGGGCGCTCGGTTTCGTCGGAATTCACTAGGTAGGCACCTTGGTTGGTGCGCCAGTGACCAATACGGTAGCCCCACATCGTGATGCCTTTGATGCCTGGATTCGTCCAGAACAACGGAAATACACGCTGATACTCCAGCAGTTGCACTTGGTCGTCGAGCTGGCCTTGGGCGTTAACGCCGTCGATATCCAGCTCTGTGATGTAAACGGGCAACCCAGTTTGAGCGAAAGAGTTGATGGTCGTAGTGAGGGTGGAAGCGGGCGTGTTGCGGGTCGAAAAAGCGTGGCCTTGCACTCCGATGCCATCAATTAGGCCTCGCTGTTTGAGCAGGTTGACAATGACTAGGTAGTTCTGCGCGCTCGTTACGCTGTTTTCTACGCTATAGTCGTTGAGCCATAGTTTGGCCTGCGGGAAATACTGGCGGGCGAGTTGAAAGGAAGTAATTACCCAGTCCCAGCCGGTGGCGCCGCTGCCACCTAGGGCGTTGGCGTAGTTGCCCGCATCGCCGTTGGTGCCGGGCGACGTAGGCGGGGCGTGCAGCGGCTCGTTCACCACTTCCACAATGTCGATGTTAGGGTAGCGCTGGGCCAGTAGCATATACCACTCTTTTATCTCCGCCAGTTGTTCGGCCGGGGGAAGGCTAGCAATCCAGGTAGGCTGCTGCGCGCCCCAGATAAGCGTGTGCAGTTTGAATGGGTAGCCATTGTCTCTGGCTAGCTTATAAGCCGCGTCTAGCTCCGTCCAGTTCATTACGTTGCGCGTTCCTTCCACCGCGCCCCATTTGCCGGCGTTTTCGGGCGTTACTTGGTTCCAGTACGCAGTGAAATTGGGGGCCTGTGGGGCACTGTAGATACCGCCCAAGAACTTCGATTTGCCCGTGGCAATAGGCGGGCCGGTGGGCGCGGGTGGCGGTACAGGTGGGTTCACCGAGCCCTGCTGCCCGTTGTCGAGGTTATTGACGGTGAAGTACAAGCCCGTTGTACCGAACACTACTTTGTCGATATCGAGCCCGTTTTCACGGCCGCCGATCTGGAACGTCTGGGTTAGATTGCCGGCAGGAACGGTGAACGTTACGGGCGCCTCACCACCGTTAAACTTAGAGAGGTTGAGCCACTTCCACACACCGGTTTGGGCGGCTGAGCCGCCGCCATCGACGGCCAAGGCGCCGCCGGTGTAGCCCACGCCGTAGAGGTTGTTGCAGAGCGTCCAGTCGTCGCTATTGGTGGGCGACTTCGTCCCGAAACCGTTGCCATAGTAAAAGCTGTCGTCGTTGGCTGCGGCTGAACCTACCCGCACCCGCACATAGAGGTCGTAGGAGCCTGGCCCCGGAAACGTGACCGTGTAGGTGGCCACTTTGCTGGCGTTGCCTGGGTTCTGGCTACCCGCAAGATCAGTAGCGGAGGTAATGTAGGTAACGCCTGTGGCGGTAAGCGTGTTCCAGTCGCTGCCGAGCGTACCCGTTTCCATTTGCTGCGTCACGGGCGCGTTTTGAGCGTGAAGTCCCGCCGCCGTCAGCAAAGCGAAGGAAAGAAATGCGAGTCTAGGTTGTATCATCGTACTAGGTAAGGGGGTTTGGGTGGTTGATTATGAGCAAGTGTAGCGCCTGCTGAGCACGGCTACGTTTAGTGGGCACTTAGCCTTTCCGGAAGAAGGTTGAGAGCTAGCTTTTGTGCTTGGGCACTTACCGCAGCCGCGACAGCACTAGATTCAGCTATTGGCGTAGGAGACTGAGCGGTTGTTTCATTGCGCAGTAGGCAGGGCAATGCCTGCGTATGAACGACTGTTGCTAACAAAACCACCACGCCAATAGCAACCAGCGTGAAGAGCCTAGCTAAGAGTGTTGAGAGAGTTGTTTTCATCTAGTAAGAAATTGCTAGCTAATGACTTAAATAATATCCAGAGTGTGCTTACTACTTAACTAAACCTGGCAAAATCGAAGAAAAAGCAGTAGGGCATGGTTTGGTTGCGGGCAGGTAATGCGAGGTAGTGGCAGGGCCTCGCTAATCTAGCTTTTGCCCGAGCTAGCAAGACCACTTTAGCGCCACAAAAGCCCATCCTGCCGCGGCAGGATGAGCCTATGAGTTGGTGCACTTTGGAATTGCCATTATCTAGGCGAGCAGTGCGTGTTATCTGCTATGTACCTAGGTTAGTTGATCAGCACTTTTTCGCTAAGTACCCGGTCGCCTTGCAGGCGGAGGATGTACACGCCCGCTTTGAGGTTGTCGCGGGGGATGGCCAGATTAGCAGCCTTGCCGACGGACATTTCCCGCACGACGCGCCCCGTCACATCGGTCAACCGAATGGTTCTAATGTGCTGGCTGTTGTCTCCTAGCTTGACAAAAATCTTATCGTTGGTAGGGTTCGGGTAAACTTCGATGCCCTTGTTGGCTAGAGCACTAGTGTTGCCGGTTACCGTGCCGCACGTTGTAGGTGCTCCTAGGCCACTAATGGAAGCTAGGGAAGTAGCAACTACCATCTTGTCTAGCTTTGTGCCGCCCCCTGCATTGTAGGCAATGGTCAGCGTGTGGGTTCCTGCGGTAAGAGAAGCCTCTCTCAACTTTGTCCAGCTCCAACCACTGCCGGTATTTACCTCCTTGATGCTGACATCATCGATGTAATAGGTATTGGCCACCTTGGCCATGTCGAATAAGAAGGTAGTAGTGGGAATGTTTGCCGTTATCGTCCAGGAGACTTGTTGCCACTCGGTACCAATAGTTTGGTCGAGCTGGAACTGCGAATTGCTTGTCCCGGTAGAAAGCCTGATAGAGCCATTTGGCGCAAGGGCTTTTACCCAGTAAGAAATCACATATTGCTTACCAACAGTGGTCGGAATTCCGGCGCTTGACACTTGCAATCTCCAATAGTCGGTTTGGGCGGTAGCGTTTACTGCTTTCATGGCGCGGCTCCCGCTATGAACTTCGGCCGGCACAGTAGTAGCGGTAATGGCAGCTCCTCCGTTGAGCACACTCCACCCCGTAAACGCATTGCCGGTTCCAATTTCGAACCCGCCATTCGATGCTAATTCACTCGTTACACTTTGGAAAGCCCCATTATCGATTTTTAGCCAGTAGCCATAATCTTCCCCAACGGGTACATTTTGCCTAGCAACAAAATTGTAATTGGCGGTACTATCCGCGGTGAATGGTATTACCAGGTAGGCAGCGGCATCGGTCGGGGGCGTTGTGGGGCTGCTTAAGCCACTTTTCACCCGCACATATCTTCCATTGGAAGCTTCAGGATCGGCCACTATATCCCAGTTCGCCCCTATCGCGGCGCATTCGGCTTCCAGCCATGTTCTTTTGCCGAGGGGCTCCGCCGGTAAAACGGGGTTGGTAGTGCCCCACCACTTAAACCAACGCTGGTAATACAACCCAGAATAAGGGTGCACAGTAATGTTGGTGTTGACGCTGGTGTTACCCAGCAGAAACTTATCCACAAAAGCCTCCATGGCAGGCTGTTGGGTAGCTGGCACAGCACAGTGACCATGCCCACCATCGATGTAGAAGCCAAATCGGTCACCGATACCAAAGGCCTTCCACACCTCGTGCGCCGCCCGCGCCGATACGTACGCCGCGGGGTTGGCCAGCCACTCGAAGTCGGTGTTGCCCGTCACGAGCAAGGCACGCGGGGCAATCATGGCCATCAGCTCGTGGTGGTCGTGGGGCAGCTTGGCCACGTTAGTATTCTCAAACCGCTTCATGTCGTCCTTGAACCAGCGGTAGTCTGTGGCACCTAGCTTTTCCACGGCACCTAGGGTTTCGGATACGCGCCAAGCCGGTGCGCCGCCCCCACCCGATTCTTGTGCGATGGTCAGGGCAATACGCTCATCCATGGCCCCGGAGAACAGCGCCATTTTGCCGGCGTAGGAGCAGCCCGTCACGCCAATGTGTTTCAGGTCGATGGGCAAGCTAGCTTGCACCAGCTCTAAACCATCGATGAGGCGGCTCACGCCCCACGACCACGCCGCATACTGCCCCGTGTTTTCGAGGTTCTGATCGGGATACAACTGAAAGTACGGATCGGTCAGCTGCGGATTACCGTAGGTCGTGACGTTGTTGTGATTGTACTGAATGCGGGCAATGTTGCGGCTGGTGAAAACTGCCGCTGGCACGCTCCCCGACAAGCTGTTCATGCCAATAATGGCCGGGAACGGACCAGTACCCGTTGGCAAATTCACTTGGGAAGTCAGCGTAATGGTTTTGCCATTTACCGTCACGTTCACCGTGAGGGTGCCGTTGGCCGTGCCCGTACCAGGGGCATAGCTCGCCGTGATGGTTTCGGGGCGGTTGGGCCGACGCCCGATTTCATAGCTCTCAATCTCAGCCTTGATTTCGTTGCGGCGGCATTCCCAGTCGCTGAACTGCGTGGAACGGCCCCGGCCATCAGACCACATGAAGGGGTCGGTGAGCGGCTGAACAGCAGGCAACTGGTCGAAAGATGGGAGCGGTGGTGCCGCGCAGCTAGCTCCGGTATTTTCGACGCTGTATACCAACGGCGGTGCTTGCGCGAATACTGCTAGACAAATAAGATTGAGCAGAAAGACAATTAGAACTGGTTTCGGCGTTCGGGCCACTAGTCGTGTAAAGGTTTTGTCACTAGGAAAAGAAAGTGTTGTCTTCATGATGAGTTTGGGTTGGAATGAGGGCACAATCAGGGCAGCATTAGTTGAATCATAGGCAGGCTAGGTTAAAGTGACTGAAGGGAAGGATATTCGTTTCGCAGATGGAAGAATAGACTTACGCAAACGTTTTAGGAAGAATAATGCAATAACTCGCTGACCACGAATGGCAAAGCTATTTTCAACCCGCAAAAGCGTTTCGCAGACCAATAGAGCCATTCTTATCTGAAGATAGCAGCCCACTTGCCCGTAGCTAGGCCATGAACGGAAGCGCACGAAACGAAAGGATCACAATCGTTTCCGGAAACGATTGTGAGCTTTGTTAGTCATCGATATTTTTCTGCTGCTTTTGACCTTGCTTTAGCCGGAGTTTTCAGCCTTTCTTTAGCTTTATCGCTAAAGAATCTTAGAATTGATCAATTTTCTGAATTATAGGTTGAGTAAGTAACCTAGGTCTAAAAGCATTAGCGAGGCTTGGTTGCAAAGGCTTGCTCTATCTTTACGTTTACTTTCCTTGTCTGCATGTCCCCTACTCTGGTTCTTAGCCTTATCGCCGGCTACTTCACCGTCCTGATTATCATTGCCTTGCTCACCTCGCGTAAGGCAACCAGTGAGAGTTTCTTTATTGCCAACCGCAACGCGCCCTGGTATATGGTAGCATTTGCCATGATTGGCACCTCGCTTTCGGGTGTTACCTTCATTTCGGTGCCGGGCATGGTAATGGGGCAATCCTGGAGTTATATGGCCGTGGTGTTCGGCTATATCATTGGCTATCTAGTGATTGGCACCGTGCTGATGCCGCTGTATTATCGCCTGCAGCTCGTTTCGATCTACACGTATCTGGAGCAGCGCTTCGGTTTTTGGAGCTACAAGACAGGCGCCTTTTTCTTCCTGCTTTCGCGGGCCATTGGGGCGGCTTTTCGCCTTTTTTTGGTGGCCGGTGTGCTCCAGTTTGCGGTGTTCGACGCCATGGGCGTGCCGTTCGCTGTTACCGTTTCGGTAAGCATCTTGCTGATTTACCTCTATACCTTCCGCGGGGGGCTCAAGACTATTCTCTGGACGGATGCTTTCCAAACCTTGGCCATGCTGACTTGCGTGGGCGTGAGCATCTACCTGATTTCCTCGGAGCTGAACTTAGGTTTCAAGCAGATGGTGCAGACCGTGCGCGACAGTGAGATGTCGCGCATCTATTTCTCCGACCTGAAAGACGATAAGTACTTCTGGAAGCAATTTGCCTCGGGCGCCTTTATTACCATCGTCATGACGGGCCTCGACCAGGACCTCATGCAGAAGAACTTGAGTTGCCGCAACTTACAGGAGGCGCAGAAGAATATGTTCTGGTTCACGATTTCGATCGTGCTCGTCAATGTGTTCTTTTTGTCGCTGGGCGTGCTGCTCTATAAGTTTGCGGCGGCAAAAGGCATTCAGCTGCCCACCAACCCAGCTACCGGCAAAATCATCGGCGACAATGTATTCCCGCTGCTAGCCACCGAGCACTTCACATTGTTTGCGGGCGTCGTGTTCATTCTCGGCATCATTGCCGTTACCTACGCCTCCGCCGACTCGGCCCTGACGGCCCTCACCACTTCTTTCTGCGTCGACTTCTTGGACATCAAGCGCTACCCCGAGCAACAGCAGGCCCGTTACCGCAAGCTAACGCACTTTGTGTTTTCTGTCATTCTGATTGTTATCATTTTAATTTTCAAAGCCATTAACGATCAGAGCGTTATTACAGCCGTATTTAAAGCAGCTGGCTATACGTACGGTCCGCTCCTAGGCCTGTACTCGTTCGGCTTGTTTACGCGCCGCCCCCTCAACGACAAGCTCGTACCCTATATCTGCCTAGCTTGCCCCATCCTAACGTTTATCATCAATGCCAACTCAAAGGCCTGGTTTGGCGGTTACGAGTTCGGCTTTGAAATATTGATAGTCAATGGCTTAATGACCTTCTTAGGCTTGTTAGCAATTTCGCGGCCGACGGCCCCCGCGGTGAACTCTGTGGGCTAAGGCTTGTTTAGGAAGAACCACTGGTGCGACTTTCACAGTTGGTAGCGCGGACACCGTTCCGCGCTACTTTTTTGCTCTTTATGAAACATCTTTTCTTCATCTTTTTGCTCGTAGGTTTGGGGGTTACGGCGCAGGCCCAAACCACTACCACCCCTACAAAGCAGCCCATCGAGCTAAGGCCCAGCCGCATGCAGCCCCAAGCCAACTCCGCCGCCAACCGGCCCGATGTGGCGCCGCAGTTTCCGGGCGGGCCACAGGGGCTTAGCACCTTTTTTCAGCAAAATGTGAAGTATCCGGAGGCCGCCCGCGTCAAGCAGATTACAGGCAACGTTATCGTGACGGGCACCGTGCAAACGGATGGTGATCTGACCGACCTAGCCGTCGTGAAAGGCTTGAGCCCCGAATGTGATGCGGAAGCCTTGCGCGTGCTAGGCATGATGCCTCCGTGGCGGGCTGCTACCCGAAAAGGAGAGCAAATACCTACGCAGATACAGTTACCGGTGCCGTTTGGCAACGCCATTATTCTGGAAGTAGAAAAGCCGAAAGGCAAAGTAAAGTTTGAATAACTAATAATATGACATGAGCAGTGCCTTGTAAGACAGCATGTTCGAACTAGCTTATATAATGTAAGTTTCTGACTGACTACCCCCTTACAATTCACTACTCACTTCTGAATAGAAAATGGCCAGAAGTGGATTTAATACGAGCGGTGATGCTGGCCCCGAAGCGGCTAAGGTCAAGCTCACCAAAGAGAATTTTCAGCGCGGACTGCGGATTTTTCGTTTCGTGCTGCCTTACAAAGTACCGTTCATCATAGGCTTGCTGCTGTTGGTGTTCAGCAGTGTTTCCACGATGGTGATGCCCAAGATGCTGGGCTACCTTGTCAATATTGCTAATCATCAACTCGATACGCTTCCCTCCTTTCTGCCCAAGACTATCACTGGCATTGCCCTGGTGCTGTTTGGGGTGGTGCTCGTGCAGGGGCTGTTGTCGTTCGGACGCATCTACTTCTTTTCGCGGGTGAGCGAATTCACTGTACGCGACATTCGCCGCACGCTGTATCAGAAGCTCGTTACGCTGCCAATTCCCTTTTTCGAGCAGCGCCGGGTGGGCGAAATTACGTCACGCCTGACCTCGGATGTGGCAAACATCCAAGACACGTTTACGCTGACCCTAGCTGAGTTTCTCCGCCAAATTCTGACGTTATTGGCCGGCGTGGCCTTCATCATGTGGGAATCGTGGCGCTTGTCGTTATTCATGCTAGCTACGTTTCCGCCGTTGGTGCTACTGGCTTTTTTGTTTGGCCGCAGCATTCGCAAGTTGTCCAAGCAAACCCAAGATGAGCTAGCCAAGACGAACGTCATTGTGGAGGAAACCATGCAGGGCATCAACTCGGTGAAGGCGTTTACCAGCGAGCAACACGAAGTAAACCGCTATGGCGCCGGTCTAAACCGTACCGTGCAGGCCGCCCTGAAAGCTAGCTTGTACCGCGGCGGGTTTGTGTCCTTCATCATTGTGGCCATCTTCGGGGGTATTTTTCTGGTGCTCTGGCGTGGCGCTACGTACGTGGAGCTTCCCCAAGCTGACCCGCGCCACCTCGACATGGGTGACCTGGTTTCGTTTATTCTTTATACCATGTTCATTGGTGCTTCGGTGGCGGGCCTAGGGGAAATGTACGGCAAGATTCAGAGCAGCCTCGGGGCCTCAGAGCGCATTCTGGAGATTCTAGACGAGCAGTCGGAGCCAGTGCACGAGCCTCGGCCAGCTAACACGTTGCCGCTCAAAGTACACGGCGACATCTGCTACGAGCATGTGCAGTTCCGCTACCCCACCCGCCCCGATTTGCAGGTGCTCAAAGACATTAGCTTCCACATTGAAGCGGGTGAGAAGGTAGCACTGGTGGGCCCGTCGGGCGCGGGCAAATCGACTATTGTGCAGTTGCTGATGCATTTATATCCACTTAGCGGCGGCCACATCAGCGTCGATGGGAAAAACATCAACGACCTAGACCTAACCGAGCTGCGCCAGCACATCGGCATTGTCCCCCAGGAAACCTTGCTATTCGGGGGTACCATCCGCGAAAACATCCTGTACGGTCGCCCCGACGCGCCAGAGGCTGATATCATCGACGCGGCTCGTCGGGCCAACGCTTGGCAGTTTATTCAAAGCTTCCCTGAAGGCCTCGATACAGTGGTAGGCGAGCGGGGCATCAAGCTCTCGGGCGGGCAGCGGCAACGCATTGCCATTGCCCGCGCCATCCTGAAAAACCCCGCCATTCTGCTGCTCGATGAAGCGACGTCTGCCCTCGACTCCGAATCGGAAAAGCTAGTGCAAAGCGCGATGGACGAGTTGATGAAAAATCGAACGAGCATCATCATTGCGCATCGCCTCAGCACCATCCGCAAGGTGGATAAGATCTTAGTAATTGACGGCGGCCGCATCGTGGAGCAAGGCACCCACGAGGAGCTAGCCGATAACGACAATGGCTTGTACGCGAATCTGCTGAAGCTACAGTTTGAATTGAGCTAGGTTGCGGTTTCTACTAAATCAAACGAGAAGGGCGAAGCGGTGCTTTGCCCTTTTATTTTACCGCAAGCATTTTGCGTTAGGATCTACTCGCTGAGAGCGTATATACTTTAATCCAAGAATGGAACCTAGCTCCACACTTCCCATCGAAGCCCGCCACGTAACCATGACCGTC
>Ga0325401_1002152_pt1 | contig 17300 bp, 14 predicted proteins | sample PopdelMetagenome_FD_205666 | JGI IMG/M metagenome (GOLD analysis project Ga0325401, IMG submission 205666) | Populus deltoides microbial communities from Bellville, Georgia, United States - Xylem-PdKOR-R2 | ecosystem: Host-associated > Plants > Phyllosphere > Stem > Wood/Secondary xylem | place...
AAGCCCGAGCTTTTGTATCCCATCAGAGACATTATAAAGAGAAAGGGTACAAGAGTAGAAGATCTGATTTGAAATGTAACCATTGCAACAATTTTGGATACTTAGTTGAACGATGTTGGGATCTTCATCCTGAACTAAAACCAAAGTTTTCAAGAGACAGCAAGGGAGGATATAAGCCTTTTCAACCATCAAAGTATAAAGCCAACTCCGTAAACTCTGTGACTAACCAGTCTGCAAATGGATTATCAACGTTTACTTCTAGTCCAGTCGACCTCATCAACAAATTTGCATCCTATCTTCATGCAAAACAGAGTGCAAAATAGAGTGGAGGTGATTTAGAGGAGAACAAAGATTCATCAGCACTGATTGGTCAGTTTGCAGGATTTCTAGCTGCAAATAAAAATGTCTCAGCTTCGGATATACTAGGTATTTTAAATGCCTTTTCTTCTGCTATTATTGTAAGTAATGTGCATGATTTTCGGATCATAGATTCAAGTGCCACTGATTACATAACCAACAAATGTAATCAATTGCTTGACTTTAACAATTTTTCTCCACCATCTCAAATATCCGTTGCCAATGGTAAATTACACCAGTTTTTGGGGAAGGAAAGACTAAATTACTTTCTCAAACAATTGCATCTCCAGCCTTATATATTCCCTCCTCCCATTTAAACTACTCTCTGTTGGAAGAATTACAACACCACTAAATTGTCGTGTTGTTTTCTCTCTTTACATTGTTGTATTTCAGGATCTAGTCACCAGGAAGACGATTGGTGAAGGATTCTTCTTTCAAGGTCTCTATTACGTTTCTAAAGATTTTTGCATACCCAAGAGTTTTCAAGTCACTGGTTGTTTAGCTTCAGAGCCATAGTTATGGCATCAGCGTTTGGCACATCCTTCAGAGCCTATTTTGGCAAAAATATTTTCGAATTTGAACAGCAAATCAATAAACTGTGATGTTTGCCCTTTGTCAAAATCTACTCGTTTACCATTTCCTTCTTCCACATCTTATTCAGTTAAACCATTTGATTTAGTTCATTCCGATGTTTGGGGACCTGTCATTGAGTCTTTTGATAGTTATAAATACTTCGTTACATTTATTGATGATTTTTCTCGTTTTACTTGGCTATATTTGTTATAAGCAAAAAGTGAAGTTGCCATTGTATTTCAAGATTTTCATCATTTGGTTCATACTCAATTCTCATCCAAAATCAAAATTTTACGATCAGATAATGGCTCTGAATAAATGTCCAATATCATGATACAATACTTGAGCATGCATGACATTATTCACCAAACAAGTTGTGTCTATACTCCACAATAAAACGGGATAGTAGAGAGAAAGAACCGAGACTTATTAGAGAAAATGAGATCACTGATGTTTCAAATGCATGTTCCCAAAATATTTTGGTCTTAAGGGTTACTCATAGCTGCCTACCTTGTAAACAGATTGCCTAGTAAAAATCTAACATTTAATTCTCCATCTGAGTTATTGACAGGGAAAAAGCCATCTCTATCACATCTTAAAGTTTTTGGTCGTTCTTGTTATGTGCACATTCCATCCTCTCAGTGTGACAAATTAGATCACAGAGCAGTCAAATGTATGTTCTTGGGCTAATCTCCAACACAAAAGGGATATAAGTGTTACAATCACACCACTCATAAGCTTGTTGTTACCAGGGATGTTCGGTTTGATGAACACACATCTTGTTATTCCTCTTCCAGTGAGATCATTAATTAGGGGGAGTCTTCATCAGCCTTATTTCCATTGCTAACTCTAGTAGTCGAGGCATATTGCCCAGAACAGTCTACTGTAATGCAGGAATGGACATCCATACTGATCCTATTCCGACCATAACAGAGGGGGCTGATCTACAGATTGAACATCAGAAGCACCTTCCTTCCTCCTCCAGGCATAATCCTATTCATAATCGTAAACCATCATCCAGGCTTCATGGTTATGTGACGTATACAGTGAAGCATCCTGTAACCAATGCTCTAGCCCATCATAGATTGTTTTTATCTTATGGAGCTTATCTCAGCAATATTGCCAAAGCAATAAAACCATGCAGTTTTTATGAAGCCTGTCATCAAACCATTTGGTAGAAGGCAATGCACGAGGAGCTTCAAGCTTTGGATGCTAATCACACGTGGAGTATTGTATCATTTCCAAAGAATAAAAGGGCTGTTGGAAGTTGTTGGGTATACAAGATCAAATTCAAGACAGATGGTTCCATTGAAAGACATAAAGCAAGATTAGTCACTCAAGGCTTCACTCAAACATATGGCATAGACTACAAGGAAACTTTTGCACTGGTTGCAAAAATAAACACCATTTGCACTCTGCTCTCAGTTGCTATAAATCATGGCTGGTTTTCATCTCAAATGGACGTCAAGAATGCCTTTTTACACGGCGACCTCTAAGAAGAAGTGTATATAAAGTTACCACCCGGTCATCCTTAGAGTAATGATCCAAAGCTGGTCTGCAAATTGTATAAATCTATTTATGGCTTGAAACAATCTCCCTGTGCTTGGTATGCTAAGTTGAGCACTGTTTTTACTAAACTTGGGTTCACCAGAAGCAATGCTGACCACTCACTATTTGTTCGTATCAAGCCTGATGAAAGGTTGGTGGTTTTAATTTATGTTGATGATTTTGTTGTTACCGGTAATAATCATGCAGGTATTACCACTCTTAAGAATATTCTTCATCAACGATTTGCTATTAAAGACCTTGGCGTTCTTAAATATTTTCTTGGCATAGAGATGACTACTTCTTACAAAGGATTGTTTTTGAATCAACGCAAATATATGCTGGACTTGTTGCGTGAAAATGATATGCTTGACTGCAAACATGCAAAGACACCTCTGAATAGCAAACTTCAACTGACTTTGGATGGGGACTCTTTTGATCAACCTCGGCTTTATCAAAAATTGGTGGGCAAGCTTATCTATCTTACCATCACACGGCCTGATCTGAGTCATTCGTTTAGTATTGTCAATCAATTTATGCACTCACCTACTGCAACCCATATGATGATCATTAAACGGATTCTTCATTATCTCAAAGGCACTATTGGATGTGGAATTCTTATGCAAAACCAAGGTCATACATAGATACTTGGTTACACTGACGCAGATTGGGCAAGAAATACTCTTGATCGTAAATCTACTACGGGGTATTGTATCTTTGTTGGAGGAAATCTAGTTTCATGGAAAAGTAAAAAACAATTAATCGTTGCACGTTCTAGCGCTGAAGCTGAATATTGCGCCATGGCTTCTACTGCATCTGAACTTATATGGCTGAAATCATTGTTAATTGATTTAGGTGTCTTTCACCCTCAACCTATGTTCCTTTGCTGCGATAATCAAGTCGCAATACATATTGCTTCCAATCCAGTATTTCATGAACGAACCAAACACATCGAAGTTGATTGTCATTATGTTAGGGAGCAAGTTTAGTCGTGGATGATTGTTACTCAATATACTAGGAGCCAGGATCAACTTGCAGACTTATTCACCAAAGCCTTGCCATCTGCTCGATTTCAATTGATGCTTTCCAAGCTGGGATCAATCAATCTTCTCGATCCAGCTTGAGGGGGAGTATTGGCAGATATATCTATATGATCTGATATGATCCTTCTTCCTTTTTATGTCATGACTCTTCTTCCATTTATAAGTTGATTCCAACATTATTCTTAGGAGAAATATCAGGGTTGCAGTTAGAATCATTCTTGTAATCAATGCACTTCATATATATATTGAGAGAAAAAAATTGTTTTATTTTTCAGCACTTACTTTACCAGCACAAATAATAATAAAAAATGTCTTATATTTTCCATGCATTGCTATAACTCTCTTGTTCGGATATTCAGAAGCAATATGCTCATTCCCCAAACATTTAAAACACTTAATGTCATGCGACTTCTTAGGATATTGAGGTTCATTCACCTTTTCTTTATCATCTATAGAGTCTGAACTTGTATTCCCCTTATTAAACCCCACTTTCTCATTTTGTTTAGGTTCATCCATGTTTATAAAGATGTGGAAATAGATTTTGAAGCATTCAATGCTATTATCCTAACTTGAAAACCCATTTTCTTCTATTCTTTCTACCCTTATCAAAAGCTTTATCACATCCTTAAGGAAGATACATTGCTTCAACTCAATAACATTAGCAATATCCTTCATCAACCTACCAATAAACTTGTTTAGAATATGTTATTGGTGTTTTTTCAATTCAAAGTGTGTTATTAATAGATCAAACTCCATCACATACTCCTCAATGCTCAAATAACCTTATCGTAATGTCTGAAGTTTTATGTATAACTCTTGTTTGTAGTAATCAGGTATAAACCTTTCTTTTTATCACTCTTTTCATAGCTGTCCAAATGGTGATATCCTCTTCGTCATCCATTCTCCTATGAATTTCCAAATTCTCCCACCATAATAAAGCATAATCGGTAAACTCCAATGTAACCACCTTACATTTGTTTTCATTAGTATACTCATACCAATCAAACACCTTCTCCAAGCACTCCTCAGGTGGGCTACTACCTTTAAATGATATAACCTTAAGTTTAGTTCCACTAGAGGGTGATTATTCTGCCTTTTCGGTCTACCTCTTTTGTTAGTCTCATCATCCCCATTCAGCTCTAATTCAGCCTCCACAACAACATTTCGTTGCACCCTATGAGCGTGCTTTTATTGGGGTTGCAAATTATTCCTTTGCATCATTTCCATGGGGGTATTTATTTGATCATGAATTCCTGTCATTTCTTTTGGAATCTCATCATGAGATCGTTGCTACCCAATAAGTTGCGCTTGTTCCAAACTGATTCCCTTCAGAACTTTATTTCTTTCTTCAGTCATAATATATCAATTCCCTACAATTCACACACAAATCTGAACAATAATGTCTTTCAACTCAGATTATATATTCAATAAAGAATATAAACAATCACCACAAGTAGCAAGGAAAAACTCGTTCTAATCCAAATCCAAGTAAAAAAAAAAACATTTGTTTCAGTCCACTATCCTTGATATTTCTAATCCCATGTCAGTCACAAACGAAGTCCCAAATCAGTTTTGAAACCTTTGCTTTGATACCAAGATGATGTGCCTTGGATTCCTACCCCGAACAAACTAGCAATCTGATATGAAGATGAAGGAAGATAGGTTTGATTATATGGTTTTTCTTATGGTGTTTAGGCTGGAAATTACTTGATTTGTAATGGAAATGAGGAATAAATTCCGAATGAAACTCTTTGATAAGTTGGAAATGCCACAAAGGAATTCCAAACATGATAAAGATACCACACTCTTTGTGATTAAGAGTGATAAATCTGATTTGTTCTTCAACCAATTCTAGAAATGGAAGAACAATGAAGAAAGCTCTCTAAATGAGAAGTTAAAAAGTTTTATATTATTTCCAGAAGCTTTTAATACTTGGTTTGAAATATCTTTATCTACTTGGAACAACCTTCCAAGTCTAGAAAATACCAAAATGATATAATTGAGACCCAAATAAATGACTTTGTTTAGAAAACTAGACAAATAAACATGTTTTTACTTATAGAACACACACAAACACAAAAAAATTAAAACAACCATTACTTCTCGCACAAAAATATAATGCATGCATGATTAGACAATATGGAAAGATGATATTTTGAACTTGAAAACCATATAGAAAAGACTTATTTTCCAATTCAATAAGGTGGTGAAAATTCAGACTCAAATTGGCCCACGGGCCGACAGCAAATCCAAACTCTTCAAAACTCACAAATCATAACCCAGGCTTTATTTGAAAACAAACAAACATATTTGAAAAATTTTCATTTAGTTTACAAGCCTCCAAACTCATCGAAGCTTTAATCACGCTAATTTGACTTGTTAAGATAATTTATAGTTGTTTTGTCCGGGCTCTCATCATTGGACCATCTGTATACCCATACATATTAGAATCATCCCCTTCCATGTTAGAATCATGATTCATATTACTCTCTCCAATACTTCCTCAAATAAAATAGAATTCCATCTCACCATTATATCTTGTACAACCTAAAAGAAATCATGTTACGTTATCACTTGCAAGAAGCAAAAAAACCAATGAACCTTAATTATATTTAATATTACCTAAGGTGTTCCAGTGGAATCTATAGGCCAAGTTTATGTACCTTCTGTGTTCCAGTTATACCACCTGTGTGGTAAATTGTAGCAGTATCCTCATGTTTTGGTGGGCAAAAGGGCTGAAGGCTATTGCAACCCTAATAGAAAGCCATTTGCAAAAGGAAACCACCATATTAATGATAAAGCAAGATGTAACAATCTTGTGCAATATCACAACATAAATCTTGAAAGCAGAACATGATAAATTATGATAAAAATAGCTCTTGATTATGAACTAAGAGAGTTCTAAAAAATGTACAGAAATATGAAAATGTCCACAAGGATATGTGGATTATTAGTTCATGTTACATGATATTGTATGTAAGAAAGTGAAAACTTAGAAAGAGAACTATCATTCAAGTAGTGAACTTCGAGGATCAGATAACCAATTTGAAGAGTAAGAGACATAAGGAAACAACATTAACTACACTTGGCGACGTAGGATAGCCAAAACAAGTCCAACAACAAAATAGTATATATGGCCTTTGAGTGGACAACAAGTGTATCAATAACTAAAAGAACAATAGTTCATTAACTAAATCATTAGATGACTTACAATCCAGACAAGTATATTACAACTAGGGGTGATCATTTTCGGTTCGGTTTTTTCTAAAAAGTAACCAAACCGAATTAAAAAAACAAAATCGGTTCAAACCGACCAGTTTCGGTTTGTTTTTTTGGACAAAACCCGGTTCAAACCAGTTTAGCTCAGTTTTTTCCGTTTGGCTTGGTTTGGCTCGGTTTTTTTGGTTTCGGTTCGGTTCAGTTTTTTTGTTTCAGGCTTATAAAACCAAAACCGAATCGAATCGGTTGGTTTTTTCAAAATTTTAATTGGTTTAATCGGTTTTTTTTCACGGTTCGGTTTTTTCGGTTATTTTTTTTTTCTGATTTTCTCTGTTTAATCAGTTTTTTGATTTATTTGCTCACCCCTAATTACAACTTCAAAATAACTAGTAAACTAATTAGACAAAGTTAACACTTAGCATTACTTAATGGAACAAAATTATAACTAATAATTTTGTGTAATTTATTTGGCGTTCTATCATAGATAATGACATGATATATTAATTAATAAAATTATAACTAATAAGATATTAATAATTATATCTTAAATATCATAAAATTTATCGTTTTCTCTACTTACCCTACAGTGCATGATATTTTGAATGGAATGATAAATCTGCACATTCCTTTGCACTTTAACTAACTTCACTGTTCAATCCTAAATAAATAACCATACCAAAACTCAAGACATAATCAAACAAAAACTTAGAAGAAATTTTCTAAAAAAACTCATAATTAATACCAAAGTCAAACGGAGGCAGCTCTAGCTTAAGAACAATCACTCAAACAAGGCCGGGGAGCGGTTAATGCGAAGTAAGCTGAAAATTAGAGGTTCGAAAAAGTAAGATTTTTTTATTAAAAAAGACAATATATTTGTATTTGTTAATAAAATTCTTTTAATATATGTGATGTTAGTTAAAATTTAAGGATATTTTTATCAAATCAAAAGAATTCGTGCTTTTATATTATTATTATTATTATTATGGATGAATAGTAGTTATCTTTAACTTAATAAAATTAAAACCCTAAAAACTAATCATGGTTTTCATTCCTAGAGCTAGCCTAAAGTTTATTGAAAAAACAAAATGCTAATAATTTGACACAAACATGTATATAAAAAACTAAAGTTTTCAAGTTCTAAGCATCCAGTCATAAACTACAGAGAAATAAGAAAAGATCTTGATATTTTCTAAATAATCTGATTCAAAAAATAACAAATCAATTGTCTGTATAGAGGTAAGAAACCACCGTAACCAAAAGAAATAATTAAAAATAGTTAAAAAGCATCTTTTGGGTTTAAATAATCTTCACCATCAATGTATTCTTTAATTTACGAGGGGCGCATGCAAACAAGGACTCGAAGAAAATGGTGGTTTGAAATGGAGGGAAGCCGAACCTAAACTAATATCTATTAGGTATGCAAATGGCTATATATATTACGTTGACCTCCCTATAGGCTATAGCCCACCCCCCACGAACCGGGGCAACACGCAAGCTAGTGGTCAGCCACTTGGCCAAAAAAGTGACAGCCAATACCCGATTCTATCCATGTCTTTGAATCCTTGATGACTTGAGATTTCTTTCTCTTAATTAATTAGGCACAATGCCAACAAGCTGTAATGGACTCTCAAGTTAATTACTAATACTTCATAAATTGCAAGGGATTTACTGAAAAAATAAAAGATTGCAGATTCAATCGAAGGCTTTGTTCAGTCGCGATCTCGGATTGCCGTGCTATAATTAAGGCCCCCAAATACTATAGGATAGGATGTGCTTGTATCATTACAACACAAGAATATACATATTGCCTCAACGAAGTTTAAGTGGTAAGTTTAACGGTGTGTTTGTGATTGTGGTAAAAATTTAGTGTTTTTTTTTTAGGTATAGCTAAAAGTATTCTTTCAAATAACTTCTTATATATATATATTCCTACCCAGTAGGTTCAGAAACAGGATGTATGTCCTTTCTGGTTATATTTATAACAGATAATGTTTTTGGGGTCAAATTTTGTTTTGGATTTCGACTGGAAAGGTTTGTGGGGTTTGTTAAATTTGTAGGATTTTTTGTAATAAGGTTGATCTGGTTTAGAATAGAATTGTTGTCGGTTTTTATGTACTGATCGTCTATAAGGAGATCTCTGGCTCGAATATTTTTTGGGTTGTGAACAGTTTCCACTGCAGGAGGGTTTTTTGGTGGAAAGGTCGAACTGGTGGCAGAAGCTACCAAGTTCTTGTCTGGTACGTTTCATTTTCCACTTTAGGTGCTTCTGGTATCAGAGCTTACTGGGATATGGGTAGGAATAGTAACATAAAAGTCAGTATTCTTAGAAAGAACAAGAGACCATTAGAGTATAGGTATGCAACTGAATGGTGTAAGTCCCATCTGAGTTTTAGGGCAATAAATCCATATAACCTGCAGCCTGTTTCCTAATTTATCTTTCTTTTCTATGGATTCCGTCTTTCACATGACTACTTCTATTTCGGCTTCCTCTACATCTGAATCTTCTGAAAGCAGAAGAATAGTACAAAGTGAAGAAATAACCATTGAAGACTTTACAAAAAACATTGATGACTGGAAAATTCTAAAAATTTCTCAAACATAGATTTACCAAAAATCTAAATATGATATTTTCAAAACAGATTTTACTATCAAAACTGAAGAATGAGATATTCAGCTAACCAAACCTTTTGAAACCATTCAACTCCTCTCTCAAAAATCCCTACAAAAACATCTCGCCTGGAACTATAAATATATTCATGTTGGCCTTGTCCAAGTCGGAATAAAACCCCTTACAAAAGAAGGCTTAAACACCTCCATTTTAGCTGTCCTCCATGATGCTAGATTTCAAAACTTCCAAGACTCCCTACTCAGTTCTATTGAGTCTAGCCTTTGTAGTGGTCAGGTATCATTCGACTCTTATCCAAACATAATCATATCCCCCAAAGACAAAAATATCTTGCAAAGTATGCTACTACAAATAAAGACCCACAATTATGACATGCTCGAAGGATCTATCCCTGTTGCTCTCATATTCAAAATCCATTACAAAGCCATGTTCTCAGCCTTTGCCAGTAAACATAAATTCCAATCTCAAAAAGGCGAAACACTCGTACTACAAACAGATTTATCCCGCTCAAACACTGTTGTCCCAAAAGCAATCCAATGGAAAGACATATCCCTACCAGAAGATTGGATCTTTGAAGGTGCAGCACCACCAGAAATACCACCACCACCTCAACCCAATGTCCAAATTAAAAATATTACCCAATACACAGATGGAAAAGTCAAATTGTCTTTCCACCGACACTCTAGAAGTTCTAGATTCTCAGAAGCCTCTTCCTCTTCCAGTACAATAGATCTGGGAAGAATTTCCAAAATCCCTTCTGTTATCAATATCCTTTATCATGAAAACCTTCCAAGAAAATCTACATCCGATATCCCTTCTCCTAGTTTCCAAAATGCAGAATATACTACAAATATACCAAAACGTGTCTATACAAACCTTGATCAACCATCTTCTCCAACTTCACCAACCTTTTCTGCTATAACTTAAAATATCCAAAACGAGCTGAATGTTTTTACTTCAGAGAAACATTTTGTTCTTGATAAAACTCTTTTCAAAGAGGATTTTTATTCGACCTATAACTCTACAAAACGAATTTGGTTTTTTCAAAACTTTCTCGAACAAAAAAGTGAAATACAACAACAATTTTATAATTTCATTGAGTTACACAAAACAAAGATTCTATTTTTTGATTGCTTTGAATTATATTATGCATCTAAGCATCACATTCCATATCCCTTTGCATCTATTAAGCATGCATGCCCGGTCACATCAAGGTCAAAAACCCCTGTATGGAACCTCACCAGTGGACCTATAGTTGAATCTGAACATCCACCTTTAAGAAATATCCATATAAGCCACAATAACCAGACTGTCGAGGTAGCTCCTTACAAATTATCTATTGATGACGCCCTTTCCAATACAAAACACATCATTAACCAAAATAACTTTACAAACACCAACCTTAATACCTTGGGAAAACAGCTTACACGACTAGAGAAACAAATACAAAGAACTACTATAAGTTCAGTTGGCATTAAAACCTCAACTGACTTAAAACTAAAAAACCTAGTCTTCAAACCTTACCAAATTACAAAAACCAGCCAAACACAAATCTAAGAAAACCAAACAAATTTTCTTAGAGCTATTAAAACACATCTATAACACCTTGACGGTTCGTCTTTAACTGTCCTAGACACACCACAAATAACCAACCCTTCTACCTCCATAAATCAAGTCAACACTCTACAAAATGGCCTCGGAGAGTCTTCTGATGAAGGTACTTCTCCAAACCAACCTCTTACCCTAAACAGACTTACCTGGCAACCTCCCAAAACAACCATTGCCCCAAACATTTCCATAACTACCGAACCAACTATCTTTACTCTACACAAATATAATGCCTCTTCCCTATATGAATGGAATATAGATGGAATGTCCGAATATAATATCCTTAACACCCTCTAACAAATGACTATGGCAGCCAATGCCTACAAAACCAAGACAGGAACCCCAGATAAAGCTATTGTTGAGCTCCTCATTGCTAGTTTCTCTGGCCAGTTAAAGCGATGGTGGGATTACCATCTCACTGAAATCGATCACCTACATATCCTAAACTCCTTCCAAACATATGAGGACCAAACACCCATCCTTGACCCATAAGGAAACACTATTAAAGACTCTGTGTCAACCCTTATTCTTACAATTTCCTTACATTTTGTTGGAGACCCTTCCCATTTGAAAGACAAAAATGATGAACTCCTTTCCAACCTTAGATGTAAAAAGCTAACTGACTTTCAATGGTACAAAAACACCTTCCGTACCCGTGTCATGCTTAGGGTAGATTCAAACCAACCCTTTTGGAAAGAAAAATTCCTTGCAGGACTACCTATTCTCTTAGGAGAAAAGGTTAGAAACAAAATCAAAGATACCTTTACAACAAAAACCATACCATATGACCAGCTCACATATGGTGAACTTGTAAGCTTTACTCAAAAAGAAGGTCTGAAGATCTGTCAGGATCTTAAACTCCAGAAGCACCTAAAGTGGGAAATGAAACGTACCAGACAAGAACTTGGTAGCTTCTGCCACTAGTTCGACCTTTCCACCAAAAAACCCTCCTGCAGTGGAAACTGTTCACAACCTAAAAAATATTCGAGCCAGAGATCTCCTTATAGACGATTAGTATATAAAAACCGACAACAATTCTATTTTAAACCATATCAACCTTACTACAAAAAACCCTACAAATTTAAGAAGCCCCACAAACCTTTCCAGTCGAAACCCAAAATAAAATTTGACCCAAAAAACATTACCTGTTATAAATGTAACTAGAAAGGACATACATCCAAAATTTATTCACATGGGTATGTTCATGGTTCTATGATTATAATCTACAAAATGGACATCCAGTACTTGTTCGTAAATTCAAAATCAAGTGGTGGGATTCCTTTACAGCCGAGTCCAAAAGTATGAATACTCTGTTTGTTTTTCTCTGCTTGCTTTTTCTCTGGTATTTTTATGTTACTTCTGTTGCAAAGGAATCCCACCACTTGATTTTGAATTTGCGAACAAGTACTGGATGTCCATTTTCTAGATTATAATCATAGAACCATGAACATACCCATGGAACAAAAAATTTTATACAGAAGATAAGAAGGGAAGAAAACTTTCTTTCAGAAGGCGCTGGTTGGAAATTATTTTTGAAATGTAGATAACCATTTTCAACTAAAGGATGTTCTTTAAGGTAGTCAACATGACAACCATAAAAGTCCCACCATTAGAGGAACCAAAGGGGGAGATTTGTAGTATTCATGGTACTGTGGAAGTAGAAAAGCCAAGAATGGTTATGATTTTGATTTTGGATGAGGAAGGCATTAAACCATGCCTGTTGGTAATCCCAATATGTGTAGGTAGTATTGAAGTCTTGGGGGCTTGTTCGGTAGTGCATAGGGAAGGAGAGAGGTTGATGCAAGGGTTGCCCCCAATCTTTAGGGTGGATGACTTTGTGAATAATGCATGTAGAGTATGCTGGTTCAGTGTGATCAGAATGTAGTTTGAAGTGTTTGAATTTGACAGAATCGGTAATTTCAAGGATGGTTACATAATAGGACTGTGGTTGAGCTAGATTCCAAGGTTTGTAGTACCATTTTGGAGGGAAAATTTTTGAAGCAGCAATGGAAGGGTTTTCATGGTAAAATCCTTCTTCCATAGTTAAAATATTTTGGAAAGCAGTTTTGAAAATATATTTGGATTTGGTTTTTAGAAAAGTAGTTTGTTGTAAGGAAATGAGGCGTTTTGAAGATGAAATGCCTCCTTGGGGTTTTGAAAGTGAGTTGGAAATATTACCTGTTTGAGATACGGAGTCACCGGAGGCTTGTTGGGACACTTTTTGAAATGCCAGGAGTAATTCTAGCGATTTGGATATAGTGTCAACCTAATGTTGAACTGTGTCTGTTTGTCTGTTTGTCTGTTTGTACCTGTGGTGGTTTGTAGCTTTTTCATCTTCAATAATTGCCTCATACCAAGATTTGATAGGTTTGGCAGCTAGGATGGTTGAAGACATGAGTTTGAAGGCTTGGGGCTTTCTGGTTTTGTAGGCTGTGTTTGAGGGGCTTTTTCCTTGTCTTTGGCTTTTGCTTTAGGAGGCATCAGGACCTGTTTTGAAGGAATTCGCGGGTTAGGAAATCAGGGATGGAATTGGATTCTCCTTTAATGTAAACAATATCGAAATCAAAAATACTTAAAATGGCTTGCCATCGGGCAAAAATCTGTTTGGAAGCAAGATTTTGGACATCTTTTTAGAGAACTTCTTTTACAGATTTACAGTCCACACGTAAGAGAAATTTTTGATTTAATAAATCATTTTGAAATTTTATAATACAAAGAATAATTGAAAGGATCTCCTTTTTTATAGTAGAGTAATTTTTCTGACAGTCATTCTAGTGGGCAGATGTATACTGGAGTATTTGTTCTTTGTTATCTTGTAGCTGTTTAAGAATCCTACCATATCCTAGGTCAGAGGCGTCAGTCTCTACAATTTTAGAAGCTAAAGGGTTAGCTAACTAGAGGAGAGGAATAGTTTGGACCTGTTTCTTAATCTGTTTGACCAGGTTGGTATGGAGGTCAGAACAAGAAATGGGGTTGGTTTTTAATCTGTCATGTAAGGGTTTGGATAGACGGCTAATATTGGGATAGTAGTCCAAAACATAATTAAGGCTGCCTAAAAATCTTTGCAATTGGGTTTTATCAGTGATTTTGTCAGTTATTTGTAAAGTTTAAAGATCTCTCTATTGGTGTTATGGTACCTTGACAGATGTAATGACCTAGGAAACGGACACATGTTTGAAAAAGAGAAATTTTTGTTTTAGAAACAACTAAACCATTTTGTTTGGCAGTATGGAAGAAGGTATGTAGATGCTTGAAATGTTGTTCTATGGAATGTGAAAAAATAAACACGTCATCGATGTAAACAATGCAGAATTTTGAATGTGCATTGAATATGTCATTCATGATGCGTTGAAATTCAGAGGGTGCATTTTTTAAGCCAAAGGGCATTACATTCCATTCATATTGGCCAAAAGGAACTGTAAAAGCAGTTTTGTATCTATCTTTGGGACCAATTTGGATTTGCCAGAATCCAGATTTCATGTCAAACTTTGAAAATATGAATGCAGAGTGTAATTTTTGTAATAAATCTTTTTTGTTGGGGATTGGATACCTAATCCATTTTAAAGCAGAATTTAGAGGTTTGTAGTTGATCACTAATCTTGGTGTGCCCCTTTCGATTTCAGAATTTTTATTGACATAAAAGGCCGCACATAACTAGGGTGATCGAGACTTTTGGATAAGACTTTTGGACTCGAGATCGTGGTTTTCAAGTCTGCAATGCTGTTCTAAATCAACATTCATTTGTATAGGTCGTGCTTTTGTAGGTATGAGTTTTTCTGAAAATGTATTAAGGAAGATCAACAATGTGTTGTTTTCGCTTCCAGAAAGCATTAGGTAAGTCTGAACATATCTGTTGTTCAATCTTATTTTGAAAATCAAGGATTTTCTTTTGTAAATTAGGACTTTGTAATTGTTTGTTGATACGACAGAAAGAAACATGGTTTTGTAGATCATGTAGATGGAATTGTTTCCCATGAATAAGTGCATTGATATGATAGGTATGTATGGAACATGCTTTAATCAAATTTAAATTTCTGGTCTTTGATTTCTCTAAGAATGGAAAAATAAGTTTGGTGTTGTTGATTTTAGAAGTAATACAATTATGATGTGCTTGATATGGAGTAATCATGTCAATGAATGGAGTGCCAAGAATGATGGTATGATTGATGTCTTTTGTAACAACAAAAAATATTTTAAGAGAAATGCCTTTGTTAAAAATGGAGGCTTGGGTTTTTCCTGCAATATGTAATTTGGAATTATTAGCAGCAGAGAGTTTTTCAGATGTATTTTGTAAAATTTTTTTTGGAACCACGCCTTCTTTGATACAGTTTAAATCTGCACCTGTGTCAAATAAGACAATAGTGTTAAGCTTGAAATCTTCTGAGAAAACAAGATGAATTCTAATTAAATATTTCTTGGAAGATATTTGCGTTAGTACGTTTAAGAAATCATTTGGAATATGCTCAATACTTGTAAGTGTATGTGGTAATGCATGAGATTCAATGGTTTGATCTTCTGTATTAGACTCAGTATCAGACTGGCTTTCAATTTTGGACAGAAGGTGTTGTAATATGGCAGAGTCTTTCTGCTGGGCCTGTTTGAGGGTTTGCAATTCAGATTTGAGGGTTTTGATTTCAGAATGTAATTCTGGAATGGTGACTGTGGTCTTGAATTTCTTTTTGCCAAGGATCTTTGTAAGGTCATAGGTATTGATGCTGATAGAAGATAATATAGAGCGGTTAGGCGGGGGTTGCTCTGGTTGGCTAAAGTCTTTCAATAGTTTATCCAAATAGGTTTTTCAAAGTTGAGGATCATTAAGTCGTTTGATAGCCTCAAGAATGAATTCCTGATCTTGGGTCAAGACATTGATTTGTTTAGAATTTGTAGAGGCATCTGACGTAGCACTGGTGGTTGCTATTTCATCGATTTGAAATTCTTCTTCAGAAGTGTCTGAAGGAGAGTGGTCAGTGTCTGTAGCCTCAATGTAGAGATTTTGTATTTGGTTGATGGTATCTTCGTCTATTTGAAGTTCATATAGTTTGGTATTGCAGAAACGTGATGTATGTCCTTTCTAGTTACATTTATAACAAGTAATGTTTTTGGGGTCAAATTTTGTTTTGGGTTTCGAATGGAAAGGTTTGTGAGGCTTGTTAAATTTGTAGGGTTTTTTTTGTAGTAAGGTTGATCTGGTTTAGAATAGAATTGTTGTCGGTTTTTATGTACTGATCGTCTATAAGGAGATCTCTGGCTCGAATATTTTTTGGGTTGTGAACAGTTTCCACTGCAGGAGGGTTTTTTGGTGGAAAGGTCGAACTGGTGGCAGAAGCTACCAAGTTCTTGCCTGGTACGTTTCATTTCCCATTTTAGGTGCTTCTGGAGTTTAAGATCCTGACAGATCTTCAGACCTTCCTTTTGAGTAAAGCTTACAAGTTCATCATATGTGAGTTGGTCATATGATATGGTTTTTTTTGTAAAGGTATCTTTGATTGTGTTTTTAACTTTTTCTCCTAAGAGAATAGGTAGTCCTGCAAGGAATTTTTCTTTCCAAAAGGGTTGGTTTGAATCTTCCCTAAGCATGACACGAGTAAGGAAGGTGTTTTTGTACAATTGAAAGTCACTTAGCTTTTTACATCTAACGTTGGAAAGGAGTTCAGCATTTTTGTCTTTCAAATGGGAAGGGTCTCCAACAAAATATAAGGAAATTGTAAGAATAAGGGTTGACACAGAGTCTTTGATAGTGTTTCTTGATGGGTCAATGATGGGTGTTTGGTCTTCATATGTTTGGAAGGAGTTTAGGATATGTAGGTGATCGGTTTCAGTGAGATGATAATCCTACCATCCTTTTAACTGGCCAGAAAAACCAGTAATAAGGAGCTCAACAATAGCTTTATCTGGGGTTCCTGTATGGGTTTTGTAGGCATTGGCTGCCATTGTCATTTGTTGGAGGGTGTTGAGGATATTATATTCGGACATTCCATTTATATTCCATTCATAGAGGGAAGAGGCATTATATTTGTGTTGAGTAAGGATAGTTGGTTCAGTAGTTATGGAAATGTCTGGGGCAGTGGTTGTTTTGGGAGGTTGCTAGGTAAGTCTGTTTAGGGTAAGAGGTTGGTTTGGAGAAGTACCTTATCAGAAGACTCTCCGGGGCCATTTTGTAGAGTGTTGACTTGATTTGTGGAGGTAGAAAGGTTGGTTATTTGTGGTGTGTTTGGGACGGTTAAAGACGAACTATCAAGGTGTTGTAGATGTGTTTTAATAGCTCTAAGAAAATCTGTTTGGTTTTCTTAAATTTGTGTTTGGCTGGTTTTTGTAATTTGGTTAGGTTT
>Ga0325401_1002153_pt1 | contig 17300 bp, 10 predicted proteins | sample PopdelMetagenome_FD_205666 | JGI IMG/M metagenome (GOLD analysis project Ga0325401, IMG submission 205666) | Populus deltoides microbial communities from Bellville, Georgia, United States - Xylem-PdKOR-R2 | ecosystem: Host-associated > Plants > Phyllosphere > Stem > Wood/Secondary xylem | place...
CTCGCTGGAGCTCGCTGCTCGACCAGCGGCGTCATTCGGGGGTCGAGCAGCGAGGCGCGCCAGCGCCGAGCGTCGTCGAGACCGCCGGTCGAACCACACCAGTCACACGCGTCACAGGACGTGCGGTGACGCGCCGACGTACCCCGAGTGGCGTCCGGTCGTCGTGGGCGGAAACCGCCGGATCTTGTGCCCTTCCCAAGCGCGGCAGGACGGCCTAGGGTCCTCGGGACGGAGGAGTGGATGCGCTCGGGCATCTGCCGTGGAGCGCGGCACTTCATCATCTCGGGAATGAAAGGAACCCTCTTCCGTGAGGTTGAAGAACGCTGGGCTGTGCCTGGCACTCGTGGCAGGACTCGGCGCCACCACCGCCGCAGTCGTGCCGGCGGAGGCGGTCACTGCGGCCGACCACGCCCCCAAGGCCAAGAAGGCCAAGTCCAAGACCGACCCGGCTGTGAAGTCGGACGCGCTGCCCAACCCGCTCGCCGACAAGCAGGCGGCGATGCGGCAGGACGCGATCGCCGAAGTCATCAGCGGTGAGACGGCAGCGCGCCGGATCGCCGGTGCCGAGGTCGCGAAGGTCGGCACCAAGCCCGGTCCGAACGGCCAGGGCGAGGTCGACCAGTACGTCCCGCTCGCCAACGAGAAGACCGACCGGGTCTTCACCCTGCTCGTGGAGTTCGGCAACCAGCGTCACCCGAACTTCCCCGACCAGGACACCGTCCCGGGGACGCCGGGCCCGTCGCGCTTCGACGGCCCGCTGTTCAACGAGATCCCCAAGCCGGGCCCGGACGACAACTCGACCGGCTGGCAGCCGAACTACAACAAGGCCTACTACAACAAGCTCTACTTCGGCACCGGCAGCAACGTCGAGTCGCTGAAGTCCTTCTACGAGAAGCAGTCCTCGGGCCGCTACTCGATCTCCGGCTCGGTCACCGACATCGTCAAGGTGCCCTACAACGAGGCGCGCTACGGCCGCTCGCTGAACGGCACCGTCGACGGCCGCCCCTGCACCGTCACCTCGAGCGCCTGCGCCAACGTGTGGGCCCTCATCACCGACGGCATGAACGCCTGGAACGCCAAGCAGAAGGCCGCCGGTCGCACCGACGCGCAGATCGCCGCCGACCTGGCGACCTACGACAAGCTGGACCGCTACGACTTCGACGGTGACGGCAACTTCAACGAGCCCGACGGCTACGTCGACCGCTTCCAGATCGTCCACGCGGGCGGCGACGAGGCCGACGGCGACCCGTACCAGGGCGAGGACGCCATCTGGAGCCACCGCTGGTACGCCAACTACCAGAACGAGGGCTCGACCGGCCCGTCGTACAACAAGCTCGGCGGCAACCAGATCGGCAACACCGGCATCTGGGTCGGCGACTACACCGTCGGCCCCGAGAACGGCGGCCTCTCGGTGATCGCCCACGAGTACGGCCACGACCTCGGTCTGCCGGACCACTACGACACCCAGGCCTCCGGTGACAACCCGGTCAGCTGGTGGACGCTGATGGCCCAGAGCCGTCTCTCCGCCCCCGGCGACCAGGGCCTCGGCACGCACCCCGGTGACCTGGGCGTGTGGGACAAGCTGCAGCTCGGCTGGCTTGACTACGAGACCGTCGTCGCCGGCGACAAGCAGAAGATCGAGCTCGGCCCCCACGAGTACAACTCCGCCAAGCCCCAGGGCGTCGCGGTCGTGCTGCCCGACAAGGAGGTCACCACCGACCTCATCGCTCCCGCCTCCGGCTCCAAGCAGTGGTGGAGCGGCCAGGGCGACGACTACGACTCGTCGATGTCGCGCACCCTCTCGGTGCCCGCGGCCGGCGGCACGCTGAGCCTCAAGGCGGCCTACAACATCGAGGAGGGCTACGACTACGCCTTCATCGAGGTCGAGAGCCCCGCGGGCTCGGGCAACTGGGTCGCCCTCGACGAGTCGGCCCTCGACGCCGACGGCGCCGCCGGGATCGACGGCACCAGCCCGACCTACAAGGCCGCCAGCTGGGACCTCGCGCCGTACGCCGGCAAGAACATCGGGCTCCGCGTCCGCTACTCCACCGACGGTGGCGTGCAGGGCAACGACCCCGACCTCGGCTGGGCCGGCATCTTCGTCGACGACATCAAGGTCGTCTCTGGGACGCAGACGGTGTTCGAGGACGGCGCGGAGACCTCGCCGAACGGCTGGACCCTCGACGGGTTCGAGTCGATCGGGGCCGGCTTCACTCAGGCCTACGACCAGTTCTACCTGGCGAGCTACCGCTCCTACACGAGCTACGACAAGTACCTCAAGACCGGGCCCTACAACTTCGGGTTCCCGGCCAAGCCGGACTTCGCCGAGAAGTTCCCTTACCAGGACGGCCTGCTCGTCAACTACTGGGACACCTCCTACGCCGACAACAACACGAGCGTGCACCCCGGTGGCGGTCTGGTGCTCCCGATCGACGCCAACCCGAAGGTGATGTACAACCTCGAGGGTCAGCCGTGGCGCGGGCGCATCCAGAACTACGACGCGCCGTTCTCCACCCAGAAGTCGGACTCGTTCACGCTCCACGTGAACGGCAAGGCGAGCTACGTCCGCGGACAGAACGCTCAGCCCCTGTTCGACGACACCAACCCCAACCGGTACTACGCGCCGTTCGCGGCCGCCGGTCTCGAGCGGGTCGGTGTGAAGGTCGCTGGTGCGGGTGTGCGCATCAAGGTCCTGAACCAGGGCAGCACCAACATGACGATCCGCGTCTACTGACGCAGGTCTGAGAGCCAGGTCCGGCACCTGGTCTGCACGAGGAGGGGCCGGGAGCGAGAGCTCCCGGCCCCTTCGTCGTCTCCTCGGAACGGGCGGTCAGTCGGCGACGTCGAGGCGGGTCACCTCGAGGGGGACGGCCTCGCCCGGTCCGGGGTCGCTGCCCTTGACCGCGGTGCCGGTGACGGTGACCCGGGTGCCGGTCTCCAGGTCGGCGCCCGCCGCGACCCGGCCCTGGAGCCGCCACGCGATGCCGTTGGCGTCGGTGAGCACGACCTCCGCGCCCTCGACGGAGACCACGCCGGTGAGCCGCACCTTGGCGAAGCCGTCCGACGGCGAGCCGGGCGGTGCGGTCGGCGGGGTCAGGGTGGGGAGCGCCGGTGGGGGAGTGGGGTCCGAGGAGGTGCTCACGTCGGGAGAGGTGCCCGCGGGACCGTCCTGGTCACCGCAGCCGGCGGCGCCGAGCCCGATGCCGACGACGGCGCCGAGAAGGAGGGGGGACAGGAGACGGCTGCGGACCCGAGAGCTCATGCCTGTTCCGACGTACGACGGTCCGCGACGGCTCCCGACACGCACTTGTGAGGTTCGTGTGACTGGAGTGACTGGTGGCCTAAGTTTGGAGCATGGCGACCCGTACGTCTTCCCCGGCGGGTTCGCGCAGTGGCGGCAGCTCCTCGTCCAAGGCCTCCGGGCCCCCCGGCAAGGACCGTTCCGAGGCTGCTCGAGCCCGTAGCACCCGCTCCACCAGCCGCACCGCGCGCGCCGCGAGCCCGGCAGCGCGTTCGCGCGCGACCGGTCCCACGCGCAAGCCGGCCGCCAAGGGTGCAGCCGGGAGGACCGCCGCCAAGAAGTCCACCGCCCGCCGGAGCCCGGCCACCCGCCCGGCGCCGCGCGCCGTCCGCACCGGCCGCGGCCCGATCGCGCGCCTCTTCGACCTCGTGCTGCGCGGCCTGGTGCAGGTCTGGCTCGGCATCGCCCACGGGGTCGGCGCCGTCGCTCGCGGCATCGGCCACGGCGCCCGCGAGCTCGACCCCGAGCACCGTCGCGACGGCGTGGGCCTCTTCGTGCTCGCGGTGGCCCTCGTCAGCGCCGCAGCCGTGTGGTTCCAGCTCGGCGGTCCGGTCATGGGCGCGGTCCGCGTCGCCGTCACCGGCACCGTCGGCACCGTCGGGTGGCTGGTGCCGCTCGCCCTGGCCGTCGTCGGCTGGCGCAACCTGCGCGACCCGATCCACAACGGCCCCGCCGGCCGCCAGGTCATCGGCTGGGGCGCGCTCGCCCTTGGTGCCCTCGGCACCGTGCACATTGCCCAGGGCAACCCGCAGCCGGTCCGCGGCGACGCCGGCCCCCTGCGCGAGGGCGGCGGCGCCATCGGCTACGTCACCTCCTCGCTCCTGCTCGACCTGCTGCGCACGCCGTACGTCGTCGTCCCGGTGCTGCTGCTCGTCGCGTTCTTCGGCGTCCTCGTCATCACCGGCACGCCGCTGTACCAGGTGCCGGCGCGCCTGGCCGAGACCCGCGACCGCGCGCTGGGCCGGCACCACGAGGACGACGGCTACGACGGCGACGGCTACGACGACGAGATGACCGAGGCCCTCAAGCCGAAGGGCCGCAACCGCCGCCAGGAGCGCGACCTCGACGAGATCGACCCGCTCATGGGCGACCCGGCGTACGACACCCCGATGCTCGAGGACCGCGAGGTGAAGAAGCGCCGCAAGCGGCGTGACACCACCGCCGAGGACACCCAGCCGTCGGCCGCCTCGCTGCCGGCGCTGGCCGAGTCCCCGATCGACCACTGGGTCGACCCTGAGCCGGTCGCCGCCTCCACGAGCCCCGCGACCCCCGTGAGCCACGCGACCCCCGTGCCGGTCGCGGTCCCGGTCGACGCCGTCGAGGACACCAGCGCCGAGCTCGAGCCGCCGCCGCACACCCCGCTGCCGGACCGCGTCGAGCAGCTCGCCCTGTCGGGCGACGTCGTCTACCACCTGCCGAAGAACGAGCTGCTCAAGCCCGGCTCGGTGCACAAGGCGAAGTCGAAGGCCTCCGACGAGATCGTCGACCGGCTGACGACGGTGCTCGACGAGTTCGGCATCGACGCACAGGTCACGGGCTACACCCGCGGCCCGACGGTCACGCGCTACGAGGTCGAGCTCGGCTCCGCGGTGAAGGTCGAGAAGGTCACCGCGCTGTCGAAGAACATCTCCTACGCCGTGGCCTCCGCCGACGTGCGCATCCTCAGCCCGATCCCCGGCAAGTCCGCGATCGGCATCGAGATCCCCAACCTCGACAAGGAGATCGTCTCCCTCGGCGACGTGCTCCGGTCCAACACAGCCCGCTCCGACCACCACCCGATGGTGGCCGGGCTCGGCAAGGACGTCGAGGGCGGCTTCGTGGTCGCCAACCTCGCGAAGATGCCGCACCTGCTGGTGGCGGGCGCCACCGGCTCGGGCAAGTCGTCGTTCATCAACTCGATGATCACCTCGGTGCTCATGCGGGCCACGCCCGACGAGGTGCGGATGATCATGGTCGACCCCAAGCGGGTCGAGCTCAACGCCTACGAGGGCGTGCCCCACCTGATCACCCCGATCATCACCAACCCGAAGAAGGCCGCCGAGGCGCTGGCCTGGGTCGTGCGCGAGATGGACATGCGCTACGACGACCTCGCCAACTTCGGGTTCCGCCACATCGACGACTTCAACAAGGCGGTGCGGGCCGGCAAGGTGCAGGTGCCGCCGGGCAGCGAGCGCGAGCTCTCGCCGTACCCCTACCTGCTGGTGATCGTCGACGAGCTCGCCGACCTGATGATGGTCGCGCCGCGCGACGTCGAGGACGCCGTCGTCCGCATCACGCAGCTCGCGCGCGCCGCGGGCATCCACCTGGTGCTCGCGACCCAGCGGCCCTCGGTCGACGTCGTCACCGGTCTGATCAAGGCCAACGTGCCCTCGCGGTTGGCCTTCGCGACCTCGTCGCTCGCCGACAGCCGCGTCATCCTCGACCAGCCCGGCGCGGAGAAGCTGGTCGGCCAAGGTGACGGCCTCTTCCTGCCGATGGGCGCCTCCAAGCCGATCCGCGTGCAGGGCTCCTGGGTGACCGAGGCCGAGATCGCCGCCGTCGTGCAGTTCACCAAGACCCAGCTCGAGCCGACCTACCGCGAGGACGTCACCGCGCCCGCCGCCAGCAAGCGCGAGCTGGACGACGACATCGGTGACGACCTCGAGCTGGTCATCCAGGCGGTCGAGCTCGTCGTGTCGACGCAGTTCGGGTCGACCTCGATGCTGCAGCGCAAGCTGCGCGTCGGCTTCGCCAAGGCGGGCCGGCTGATGGACATCCTCGAGAGCCGTGGCGTGGTCGGACCCAGTGAGGGGTCCAAGGCGCGTGACGTGCTCGTCAAGCCCGACGAGGTGGATGCCGTGATCATGACGCTGCAAGGGGAGCTGTGATGACCGACCAGATGAGCACCGAGGCCGCTGTGACCACCGACGCCGATCGAGCCGCGCTCGACGAGCGTCCGGAGGCGAGCTGGCAGTTCGTGCCCGACCGCGCGTCGGAGCAGTCGGAGCGGTCGGAGGCAGCCCACGACGACGAGCCCGAGGCCGAGGAGGTCGTCGTACGCCGCAACGGGGTGCTCTCCCTCGTCGTGGCGGCCCTGAGCGCGCTGCTCTCCGCGGCCTACTTCGCCCGGGCCGCGACCGCGACGGGCGGCGGGGGACTCGTCGACTGGGCGCTGTGCCTCGGCCTCGCCGCGCTCACGTGGGCGTTCGTCTTCAGCTTCCTCGACTCCCGGATGCCGCTGCTGGTCGCGGACTCCCACGGCATCCGCATCCGGCTGGGCCGCACCTGGCGCGGGATGGCCTGGGGTGACCTCGAGGAGGTCGAGCACCTGCCGCGCCGCGGCGTGCTGCGCGACGGCCGGCTCACGCTCTTCCCGCGCGAGGTCGACGGCGAGCTCGCCCTGCTCGGCCCGGCCGGGCAGCGCCACGCGCGGATCACCGACAAGATGTTCGGCGCGCCGTTCGCCGTGCCGCTCGGGCTCACCACCCGCGTGCGCGGCCCGCGCCGCGACCTGACCGAGGCGCTCACCGCCCTCGCCGCCGGCCGCTGCGAGATCGTCGAGGTCGTGGCCCCGGTCGCCGAGGAGGCCGAGCAGGCCGGCGACCTGTCCGACTACTACGAGGACGACTCCACCGCCGAGCGGTCGGCTGTCGAGGACACCGCCGAGTCGGTCCTCGCCCGCCCCGCCGCCCACCCGTCCAACCACCCCGCCGACCACCCGTCGAGCGAGCCCGAGGACACGCTGCCGCGCGTCGTGGCCAGCGCGACCCCCGCGCCGCTGCGCGAGCCGAGCCGGGCCGTGCGCGCCGACGTGGCCGCGCAGCCGCGTCCGGAGCCGGAGCTGACCCAGCCGCTGGCGATCCCGGCGCAGGCCGCGGCCCCCGCGCCGTACGCCGCGACCGAGGTGATCGGCGACCTCGCCGACCTGCCCGTGGTCGACCCCGTCATCGGCCCCGAGCTCGCCGCCGCCCGCGCCCGCCTGCGCCTCTCGGTCGACCAGCTCGCCGAGCGCACGCGGATCCGGCCCCACGTCATCGAGGCGATCGAGCTCGACGACTTCGCACCGTGCGGCGGCGACTTCTACGCCCGCGGCCACCTGCGCACGCTGGCCCGGGTGCTCGGCCTCGACGCGGCGCCGCTGCTCGCGGAGTACGACGAGCGCTACGCCGCCGCCCCCATCGACCCCCGCCGGGTCTTCGAGGCCGAGCTGGCCGTCGGGCGCGGCAAGCCGATCCGCGGCACCCGCGGCGGCCCGAACTGGTCGGTGATCGTCGCCGCCGTGATGACCGTCGTGCTTGCGTGGTCGGTCGCCCGACTGATCATGGACGAGCCGGCCTCGGTCTCGGCGGCCGCGCCCAGCCTGGCCGACGGCTCCGCGGGGCTGACCTCCGGGAGCACGAAGACCGCGGCACCCGTGCCGGTCGTGATCTCGGCGGCCGGTGGCGGCGCCCGGGTCGTCGTGCGCGACGGCACCGGCAAGGTCGTGTTCACCGGCTCGCTCGCCTTCGGCCAGGCCCGCACCCTGCAGGTCTCGCCGCCGGTGCGCGTGCAGTCCTCCGACGGCTCGACCGAGGTCACCGTCGACGGCCAGGAGCACGGCGCGCTCGGCCAGACCGGCAAGCCGGCCCAGGACGTCTTCACGGTTCGGTAGTTGCGCCCCTGCCTGCGATACTCGACCGAGTGAGTCAGCTGTCGGTCGCCCTCGTCACCCTCGGGTGCGCACGCAACGAGGTCGACTCCGAGGAGCTGGCCGGACGGCTCGCGGCCGACGGCTTCCGGCTGGTCGAGGACCCCGCCGAGGCCGACACCGTCCTGGTCAACACCTGCGGCTTCGTCGAGCAGGCCAAGAAGGACTCCGTCGACGCGCTGCTCGAGGCGGCCGACCTGAAGACCGGTGACGGGTCCGGGCCGAGCTCGGTCGTCGCGGTCGGGTGCATGGCCGAGCGCTACGGCGCCGAGCTGGCCGACTCGCTGCCCGAGGCCGACGCGGTCCTCGGCTTCGACGACTACCCCGACATCGGCGCCCGGCTGCGCGCGATCGTGGCGGGTGAGCAGCACACCCCGCACGTGCCGGCCGACCGTCGCAAGCTGCTCCCGATCTCGCCGGTCGACCGCCAGGCCGCCCGTGAGGCCGAGCGGCCCCCGGTGCCCGAGCAGGTCCGCTCCCGGCTGACCACCGGTCCCACGGCTCCGCTCAAGCTGGCCTCGGGGTGCGACCGCCGCTGCACCTTCTGCGCGATCCCGGCGTTCCGCGGCTCCTTCGTCAGCCGGCGTCCGCACGACGTGATGGCCGAGGCCGCCTGGCTCGCCGCCGACGGCGTGAAAGAGCTGTTCCTGGTCTCGGAGAACTCCACGTCCTACGGCAAGGACCTCGGCGACCTGCGGCTGCTCGAGACGCTGCTGCCCGAGCTCGCGGCCGTCGAGGGCGTCGAGCGGGTGCGGGTCTCCTACCTCCAGCCTGCCGAGCTGCGCCCCGGGCTGCTCGAGGCGATCGCCTCGACCCCCGGCGTGGCGCCGTACTACGACCTGTCCTTCCAGCACGCCAGCAACGCCGTGCTGCGCCGGATGCGTCGTTTCGGCGACCCCGACAGCTTCCTGGGCCTGCTCGAGCGCGTGCGCACCCTCGCGCCCGAGGCCGGCGTGCGCTCCAACGTCATCGTGGGCTTCCCCGGTGAGACCGAGGCCGACTTCGAGACGCTGTGCGACTTCCTCGTGGCGGCGCGCCTCGACGTGGTCGGCGTCTTCGGCTACTCCGACGAGGACGGCACCGAGGCCGCGTCGTACGACGACAAGCTGGGCGACGACGAGATCCGCGCCCGCGTGGCGCACCTCAGCGACCTGGTCGAGGAGCTCACGAGCCAGCGCGCCGAGGAGCGCATCGGCGAGGTCGTCGACGTGCTGGTCGAGGAGGTCGGCGACGGCCTCGTCGTCGGTCGGGCGGCCTTCCAGGGGCCCGACGTCGACGGGACGACCGAGCTCACGGCTGCGGCCGACGTTGGTGACGTGGTGCGCGCGCTGGTCGTCGCGTCCGAGGGTGTCGACCTCGTGGCGGCGCCGCTGTGAGCCAGGACCCGGCGCAGGACCCGGCGAACGACCCGGCGGAGGACCCGGTGCAGCCGCCCTCCCCGGCCCCGGTGAGCAACTACAACCTGCCCAACCTGCTCACGACGCTGCGCATCGTGCTGGTGCCGTTCTTCGGTGCGGCGCTGCTCGTGGACGGCGGCGACTCGGCCGTGTGGCGCACGGTGGCCTACGTGATCTTCGCGGTCGCGATGATCACCGACAAGATCGACGGCGACATCGCCCGGGCCCGCGGCCTGGTCACCGACTTCGGCAAGATCGCCGACCCGATCGCCGACAAGGCGATGACCGGCATGGCCTTCGTCGGCCTCTCGGTCATCGGCGACATCTGGTGGTGGGTCACGATCGTCGTGCTCGTGCGCGAGTGGTCGGTGACGCTGCTGCGGCTCTCGGTGCTGCGCCGCATGGTGATCGCCGCCGACCAGCTCGGCAAGCTCAAGACGACGCTGCAGGTGATCGCGCTCGGCGGCCTGGTCCTGCCGATGCGCGACCCCGACCTGCCCGGCTGGCTGCAGACCCCCGGTGAGGTCCTGTTCTACGTCGCCCAGGTCTGCCTGGCCCTGGCCGTCGCGCTCACCCTGGTCAGCGGCGCGCAGTTCTTCTACCGGGTCTGGACCGAGCGTCACCAGCTCACCTCCACCGCACCCTCGCGCTGAGCCCTGGCTCGGCGCCCCGACGGTCGAGGTCGGCCAGCCTCCCTGCCCGCCGTCGCCGGGTGAGCGCCCGGCTGCACCGACGGTGCGTTGGTCTGCGGGTCAGCCCCGCACGCCCGCGTCGCGCAGCCGGAGCGCGGCCTGCACCAGCGCGAGGTGGCTGAACGCCTGCGGGAAGTTGCCGACCATCCGGTGCCCGACCGGGTCGTACTCCTCCGACAGCAGCCCGACGTCGTTGACGAGTCCGACCAGACGGTCGAACAGCGCCACCGCGTCGTCGACGCGACCGATCACGGCGTACGCCGAGACGAGCCAGAACGAGCAGGCGAGGAACGGGTGCTCGTCGCCGCTGAGCCCGTCGACGCCGCTCTTCGTGCGGTAGCGCAGCACCAGCCCCTCGCGCAGCAGCTCCTCCTCGACGACCCGCACGGTCGAGAGCAGGCGCGGGTCGTCCGGCTCGAGGAAGCCGACCAGGGCGAGCTGCAGCAACGAGGCGTCGACCTCGGCGGTGGCGTAGTGCTGGGTGAAGCAGCCGCGCTCCTCGTCGTAGCCGTGCTCGAGCACGTCGGCCCGGATCTCCTCGCGCAGCTCGCGCCACTGCGACAGCGGACCGGGGAGGTCGAACTCCTCCATGGCCCGCACGGCACGGTCGACGGCGACCCAGATCATCACGCGGGAGTGGGTGAACTCCCGGGGCTCGCCGCGGATCTCCCACAGCCCGTTGTCGGGGTCGCGCCAGTGGGTCGAGAGCTCCTCGACGAGCGCGCGCTGCAGCGGCCACGAGTGGTCCGGGTGCCCCGTCGAGCCCTCGGCCTCGCGCATCTTGGCGAGCGCCTCCATCACCTCGCCGAGCACGTCGTGCTGCACCTGGTCGACGGCGCCGTTGCCGATGCGCACGGGCCGCGAGTCGGCGTAGCCCGGGAGGTGGTCGAGCGTGGTCTCGGGCAGGCGCCGCGAGCCGTCCACGGCGTACATGATCTGCATCTGCGCGGGGTCGCCGGCGATCGTGCGCAGCAGCCACTGGCGCCACAGGTCGGCCTCCTCGGTGTAGCCCGCGTCGACGAGCGAGCCGAGGGTCAGCGCAGCGTCGCGCAGCCAGCAGTAGCGGTAGTCCCAGTTGCGCTCGCCGCCGAAGTCCTCCGGCAGGGAGGTCGTGGGGGCGGCGACGATGCCGCCGGTCACCTCGTCTGTCATCAGCCGCAGCGTGAGCAGCGAGCGCGCCACCACGTCGGCGTGCGGGACGTCGCGGGGGCACCCGGCGAGCCAGGCCTCGTCGTCGGCGACGGTCGGCACCACCCGGTCCGCGGCAGGACCGAGACCCTGGGGCTGGACGTGGGAGGGGAACCACGTCATCGAGAACACCAGGTCGTCGCCCTCGACGACGTCGAACTCGTCGTTGTGCGAGCCGTCGCGGGCGACGGGCAGGCGCGGTCCGCGCAGCACCAGCTGGTCGGGCCCGCCGATCGCGGTGATCACCCGCTCGCCGTCGACGGTGAGCCGGCGCACCCACGGCTTCATGAGCCCGTAGTCGAGACGGACCCGCCACTCGTGGCGCATCCGCACCGTGCCCCGGACGCCGCTCAGCTTGCGCACGACGTCGGCGCGGCCGTCGCCGCGGGGCATCAGGTCGACGAGGGTGACCTCGCCGGTCGCCGTGGTGAACGTCGTCTCCAGCACGCTGGAGGCACCGAGGTAGCGCCGGGTCGTGGTGTAGATGCCGTCCGGGACGAGCTGCCAGTGGCCGTGGTCGTCGGTGCCGAGCAGACCGGCCAGGCACGCGGGGGAGTCGAACTGCGGCAGGCACAGCCAGTCGATCGAGCCGTTGCTGCCCACCAGGGCCGCCGTGCGACGGTCCCCGATGAGGGCGTACTCCTCGATGGGCAGGGCCATGCTCGCGAGCGTAGAGAAGGGCGCCCAGCCGGGGACCACCGACACACGGGGTCCTAGGGTCGAGACGTGGACGACGCGGAGCTGGCCGCCCGGGTGCACGAGCTCCTCCAGCGGCGCGGGGAGACGGTCGCGACGGCCGAGTCCCTCACCGGTGGCCAGCTCGCGGCGCGGCTCACGGCGGTCCCCGGAGCCTCGCGCTCCTACCTCGGCGGCGTGGTGTCGTACGCGACCTCGGTCAAGATCGAGGTCCTCGGGGTGCCGGCCGACCTCGTCGAGCGCCACGGCGTCATCTCCGCGCCGTGCGCCTCGGCGATGGCCGAGCGCGTCGCGGCGCTGACCGGCGCAGGTTGGGGCCTCGCGACCACGGGCGTCGCGGGCCCGGACCCGCAGGAGGGACATCCCCCGGGCACGGTGTACGTCGGCATCGCGGGCGCCGTCGCCGGCCCCGGGGGCCCGAGCGCCGTGCGGCTCCACCTGTCCGGGGACCGCGCGGAGATCCAGGCCGCGACGTGCCGGGAGGCGCTCGCCCTGCTGGCCGGCCGGCTGGCGGCGGGGTCCACCGACGGTGCGACCGACCCGGCCCGCGCTGTGGATGCCCCGCGGGAAGAACCGGGCCTCGGGTAGCGTTGCGACCACGTCCCGACTTTCGGGGTCCGACGAGGGAGACGCGCATGGTGCTGTTCCGCCGACTGCTCGGCGACGTGCTGCGCGCCCAGCGGATGCGCCGAGGGATGACCCTGCGTGAGGTCTCGGCCGAGGCGCGGGTGAGCCTGGGCTACATCTCCGAGATCGAGCGCGGTCAGAAGGAAGCGTCCTCCGAGCTCCTCGCCTCGCTGTGCGCCGCGCTCGACATGCCGCTCTCGATCGTGCTGCGCGAGGTCTCCGACCTCGTGGCCCTCGAGGAGTCGCTGGTCGCACCGGTCTCCGGCCCCGACGTCGTCCCCAGCGCCGCCTGACCTGCCCGGCCGTCTGCCGGCCGTCTCCCGACCGTCTCCCGATCCGGCGATGGGGAGGTCGTGCCTCAGTCGTGCGGCTCCGGCTGGCACGAGGGGCACCAGTAGATCGCCCGCTCGCGCCCCGCAGCGCCGAGCTGGTCGACCGCGATGGGCGTGCCGCAGCGCCGGCACGGTGCCTGGTCGCGCCGGTAGACCCACATCCGCTCCCGCTCGCGCAGGTCGCCCGTGGTGCTCTGCACCGCTCGCTCCTTGTTGAGGTCGAGCATCTGCCGCGCGCGCCGCACGAGCCGGCGCAGGTCGGGCACCTGGCCCACCGGCGTCCGTGGGTGCAGCCCGCTGGTGAAGCACAGCTCGGCGTCGTACATGTTGCCGACGCCGGCGAGGTTGGTCTGGTCGAGCAGCGCCTCGTGGACCGTGCGACGGGGGTCGGCGCCCAGTCGTCGCAGCGCCTCCTCCTCGTCCCAGTCGGGACCGAGCAGGTCGGGGCCGAGGTGGCCGACCACGTCTGACTCGGCCCCGCGGGCCACGAGCTCGACGACGCCCAGGGAGAAGCCGACCGCGACGGCGCGCTCGGTCTCGAGGACGACCCGGGCCTGGTGGGCCGGCCGCGGCCAGCGACGGCCGTGGTCGAGCACCCGCCACGCGCCCTCCATCTTCAGGTGGGTGTGCAGCGTCCAGTCGCCCTGCGCGGGGTGGTCGAGCCGGGTCAGCAGGTGCTTCCCGCGTGAGACCGAGCTGCTCACCGTCGCCCCCGCCAGGTCGACGGTGGCGTGCTGGGGCACCCGGAAGTCGGTGCGGGTCAGCACGCGGCCCACGAGGTGTCGCTCGAGCAGCCGGGCCGCCCGGAAGACGGTGTCGCCCTCGGGCATCAGGCGGGTCCCGTCCGCAGCCTCAGCCCGCGCGGGGTGGCCACGAAGCCGGCCCCGTCGAGGGCCGCGCGGAGCGGGGTCGACCCGGACCCGAGCAGCGTCTCGCCGTCGGCCTTCTCGACGGTCAGTCGTCCGAGGTTGCCCCGTCGGGCCGCCTCGGCCAGCGACATCGCAGCCGGACCGAGCCGGTCCGCCTGGCCGTCGGGGGCGGGCCAGGTGAGCAAGGTCTTGCCGCCCCGCTCGACGTACATGGTGAGCTCGCCATCGACGAGGACCACGAGCGCCCCGGCCTTGCGCCCGGGCCGGTGCCCACCGCCCTCGGCGTCCTTGTCGGGCCAGGGGAGCGCGGCGCCGAACGGGTTGGCCGGGTCGGTCGCGGCCAGGCAGACCGCCTCGGGCTTGGCGTCGGGATCGAGCTCGGCGAAGGTGCGCAGCCGGTCGATGGCGCCCGCGGTGCCGAACTGCGCGGCGCCCAGGCCCTCGACGAAGTAGCCCCGCCGGCAGCGACCGGAGTCCTCGAACGCCGAGAGCACCTTGTAGACCGCGGCGAAGCCACCGGGCTGCCGCTCGCTGACCACCGCGCCCCGGATGACGACCCCGTGCCGGTCGAGCAGGCGCTCCGCGGCCGCGTGCGCGCGCCGGGTCGGGTCGGTGTCGACCTCGGGCAGCACCGCCCACCGTCCGGCGGTCTCCGGGGGGCCGGTGCGCAGCGGCACCCGGCCGCGGCCCGTGGTCGAGGCCATCCGCGGACGCGCGGGCCCGCGGCGGGTGCGGTGGCTGCCCCCGGAGCCGCGCACCAGCGCGCGCAGCGGGCTGAGCGTGTCGTTGGTGATGCGCCCGGCCCAGACGAGCTCCCAGAGCGCGGCGCTCAACGCCTTGTCGTCGGAGACCCCGAGCTGCTGGGCCAGCTGCCGGAAGAACCACGCGCCGCCGGGGGCCAGCGCGTCGAGGACCGACTGGTGCAGCTCGCTGTGCTCGAAGGGCGCGGGCTCCGGCAGGGTCAGGTGGGCGGTGTCAGCGAGGTGCAGCGACACCCAGCCGTCGGAGCCGGGCAGCGCTCCGTGCCCCGCCCAGCTCACCTCGCCCGAGGCGGTCAGCTCGTCGAGGTAGGAGGTCTCGTAGTCACGGACCCGCGCGGCGAGCACCAGCGGCTCGAGCGCACTGGCCGGCACGGGCGCGCCGGAGAGCTGGTCGACGACCGCGAGGACGCCGTCGACGCCGCGCAGTCGCCCGGTGGTGACGTGCTGCCAGGCACCCAGGAACCGCCCGAGCGCCGCGGGCGGGACGGGCTCGACCTCCTTGCGCAGGCGCGCCAGGGAGCGCCGTCGCAGCGTGCGCAGCACCTCCGCGTCGCACCACTCGGATCCGCTGGCACCGGGGCGGAACTCGCCGTCGACGATGCGGCCCTGGCCGCCGAGGCGCTGCAGCGTGTGGCGCACGACGGCCTGGCCGAGCCCCAGTCGGTCGGCGACCTGCTCGGTCGTGAACGGTCCGTGCGTGCGGGCGAAGCGCGAGACGAGGTCGGCGAGCGGGTCCTCGACGGGGTCGGTGAACGCCGACGGCGTGCCGGGCGGGACGGCCACGCCGAGCCCGTCCCGCAGCCGCCCGATGTCCTCGATGGCGGCCCAGCAGTCCAGGCCCGCGACCCGCACCGCGGCGACCCGCCGGGTGGCGGCGAGCTCGGCGAGGGCCTCGGCGGCGTCGACGCCCTCGACGCAGCGGGCCTGGACCTCCTCGGTGCTGAGCGGACCGAGCAGGCGCACCAGGTCGGCGACCCCCTCCGCGCCCCGGGCACGACGCTCGGGGGTGAGCCGCTGCAGCTCCTGCTCGAGCTCGGTCAGGACGTCGGGGTCGAGCAGCTCGCGCAGCTCCGCCCGGCCCAGCAGCTCGGCGAGCAGCCCCTGGTCGAGCGAGAGCGCCGCGGCCCGGCGCTCGGCGATGGGGGAGTCGCCCTCGTAGACGAACTGGGCGACGTAGCCGAAGAGCAGGCTGCGCGCGAACGGCGAGGGGCTCGGCGTCGCCACGTCGGTGACCTGCACCTGGCGGGTGTCGACGGCGCGCATCAGGCCGACGAGGGCGGGCAGGTCGTAGACGTCCTGGAGGCACTCGCGCACGGCCTCGAGGACGATCGGGAACGACGGGTACTTGCTGGCGACCTCCAGCAGGGCCGCGGAGCGCTGGCGCTGCTGCCAGAGGGGGCTGCGACGGCCGGGGTCGCGACGCGGCAGCAGCAGAGCCCGGGCCGCGCACTCGCGGAAGCGGGCGGCGAACAGGGCCGACCCGCCCACCTCCTGGGTGACGAGCTGCTCGATCTCCTCCGGCTCGAAGACGACGAGCTCGCCGCCCGGTGCCTCCATGTCCGTGTCGGGGATCCGGATGACGATGCCGTCGTCGGAGGCGACCGCCTGGCCGTCGATGCCGTAGCGCTCCCGCAGCCGCGCGTTGATGGCCAGCGCCCACGGCGCGTGCACCGGGGTGCCGTAGGGCGAGTGCACGACCAGGCGCCAGTCGCCGAGCTCGTCGCGGAACCGCTCGACCACGACGGTGGCGTCGCTCGGCAGCACCTGAGTCGCCTCGAGCTGCTCGTGGAGGTAGGTCACGAGGTTGCCGGCGGCGTAGGCGTCGAGGCCGTCGTCGCGGGCCCGCGCCTCGGCCTTCGCCCGCGGCAGCGCCGCGAGCTCGCGCGTGTAGGCGCCGACCGCGGCGCCGAGCTCGGCGGGGCGACCCAGCGAGTCGCCCTTCCAGAACGGCAGCTTGCCGGGGACGCCGGGTGCGGGGGTGACCAGCACCCGGTCGTGGGTGATGTCCTGGATGCGCCAGCTCGTCGCCCCGAGCGCGAACACGTCGCCGACGCGGGACTCGTAGACCATCTCCTCGTCGAGCTCGCCCACCCGGCGGCCGGGCCCCTCGCCACCGACCAGGAAGACGCCGAACAGTCCGCGGTCGGGGATCGTGCCGCCGCTGGTGACCGCCAGTCGCTGGGCGCCCGGGCGTCCCGTGAGGGTGCCGGCGACGCGGTCCCACACGATCCGCGGTCGCAGCTCGGCGAACTCGTCGCTCGGGTAGCGGCCGGCGAGGAGGTCGAGCACCCCGTCGTAGGCCGAGCGGGGCAGCTGGGCGAAGCTCGCGGTGCGCTTGAACAGCTCGTAGAGGTCGTCGACCGCCCACGCCTCCATCGCCGTCGCCGCCACCACCTGCTGGGCGAGGACGTCGAGGGGGTTGGTCGGCACCCGCATCGACTCGATGGCGCCGGAGCGCATCCGCTGGACCGCGACCGCGGTCTGGGCCAGGTCGCCGCGGTGCTTGGGGAACAGGACGCCTCGGCTGACCTCGCCGACCTGGTGGCCGGCGCGGCCGACGCGCTGGAGCGCGCTCGCCACGCTCGGCGGGGACTCGATCTGCACCACGAGGTCGACGGCGCCCATGTCGATGCCGAGCTCGAGGCTGCTGGTGGCCACCACGGCGGGCAGCCGGCCGCGCTTGAGGTCGTCCTCGATGACGGCCCGCTGCTCCTTGGAGACCGAGCCGTGGTGCGCCTTGGCGATCAACGCCTCCGCGCCGGTGCTCTGTC